>Ga0207667_10004359_pt1 | contig 17336 bp, 12 predicted proteins | sample KBSCornC52_FD_184301 | JGI IMG/M metagenome (GOLD analysis project Ga0207667, IMG submission 184301) | Corn rhizosphere microbial communities from Kellogg Biological Station, Michigan, USA - KBS Corn C5-2 (SPAdes) (version 2) | ecosystem: Host-associated > Plants > Roots > Rhizosphere > Soil ...
CAAAGCGAGTTGTCAGTTCTATTCACAGCCCCTCGGAAGCCACACCTATTGCGGCTGGATCCAGATGCCAGACGGCTCTAAGAGCAACACCTTGTGCCAAACGATCACCGTCAAGTAGCGCCTCTCTAGATCGGAAGTTCCCATGTCGATTACTCCGGATCAGACCCAGTGGTTCGCCCAGACGTTCCAGCGCATGGCCGACAACGTCGGACAGGCCGTGCTGGGCAAGCCGCACGTCGTTCGCCTCGCCCTGACCTGCATGCTGTCGGAGGGTCACCTCCTGCTGGAGGACTACCCGGGCACCGGCAAGACGAGCCTGGCCAAGGCGCTGTCGGCGACCGTCCAGGGCACCAACAGCCGCATCCAGTTCACGCCTGACCTGCTGCCCTCCGACGTCACCGGCGTGACGATCTATGACCAGAGCAAGGGGTCGTTCGACTTCCACCCCGGCCCGATCTTCGCCACGATCGTGCTCGCCGACGAGATCAACCGGGCTTCGCCCAAGACCCAGTCCGCGCTGCTCGAGGTGATGGAAGAAGGCCGGGTGACCGTCGACGGCGTCGCGCACTCCGTCGGCCGGCCCTTCATGGTGATCGCCACGCAGAACCCGATCGAGCAGGCCGGCACCTACCGCCTGCCGGAGGCGCAGCTCGACCGGTTCCTCATGAAGGCGAGCGTCGGGTATCCCGACCACGACGCGACGGTCGCGCTGCTTACCGATGCGAAGACCCGCGACCGTACGGCGGCGCTGCAGCCGGTGATCACCGCGAACGCGGTGGCGCAGATGAGTGCGCTGGCTGACGAGGTGCACGTCGACCCGGCCGTGCTCGCGTACGTCAGCCGCCTGGCCGAGGAGTCGCGCCGGCACCCGCACGCCAAGCTCGGGTTGTCCGTGCGTGGCTGCCTGGCCTACGTCCGGTGCGCCAAGACCTGGGCCGCCGCGGACGGCCGCAACTACGTGGTGCCGGACGACATCAAGGAGCTGGCGATCCCGGTGCTGGGTCACCGCATCCTGCTCGACGCCGAGGCGCAGTTCAGCGGCGTCACCGTGGAGCAGGTCATCGGGCAGATCCTCGCCGACGTCGCGCCGCCGGCCGAGCGGGCGGCCTGACCGGCGATGCCCGCTCGTCCGAACATCAGCGGGCGCGTGAGCGCGCTCGTCCGGCCGCTGCGTGCCGCGGCGGGTGACCTCCGACGCGTCGCGGCGCCCATCGCGCCGGTGGTCCGTCCGGTCACCGCGCTCGGGTGGACGGTGCTCGCGGTCAGCTTCGGGTGCTGGCTCATCGGCTGGCGGTGCGGCTGGGTCGAGCTGATGCTCCTGGCCACCGCCGCCCTCGTGCTGTTCGCCGCCTGCGCGCTACTGACCATCGGCCGCACCCGCCTACGGGTGACCATCGAGCTCGAGCCCCGGCGGGTCACCGTCGGGACTCCGGCCGCCGGGCAGGTGTCGACCGAGAACGTGGCCAAGGGTGTGCTGCTGCCGATCCTGCTCGAGTTGCCGATCGGTGCCGGTGCGGCCCGGTTCAACCTGCCTCCACTGCGCAGCGGGCAGCGCCACGAGGAGCTGTTCGTCGTCCCGACCAACCGGCGCGGTGTCGTGCCGGTCGGACCGGCTACGACGGTGCGGGGAGATCCGCTGGGTCTGTTGCGGCGCACGGTCAGCTGGACGGACGTCATCGAGCTGTTCGTGCACCCGGTGACCGTCCCCCTCGAGCCGCTCGGCGCGGGGCTGCTCCGCGATCTCGAGGGGCAGACCACCAACGATCTGTCGATGAGTGATCTGGCGTTCCACGCCCTGCGCGACTACAGCCCCGGCGATGACCGCCGGTACATCCACTGGCGTTCGTCGGCGAAGGCCGGCAAGTTCCTCGTCCGCCAGTTCCTCGACACGCGACGCTCGCACTTCGCCACGATCATCGACAGTGATCGCCGCAGCTACGCCGACGCCGACGACTACGAGACGGCGATCTCGGCCGGCGCCTCCATCGCCGTCCGCGCCGTGCTCGACGAACAAGACTTGACGGTTCTGGCCGGGGCGCACGCCGTGCCGAGCGCGAGCGGGCAGCGAGTGCTCGACACGTTCGCGCGGGCCGAACTGGCCGACCACGGATTGAACGACCTCGCGGCCCGCGCCGCCCGCATCGCACCCGACACCAGCGTCGCGTTGATCATCACCGGATCGCTCGTACCGTTTCGCGAACTGCAGCACGCATCGACCCACTTCCCGCCCGAGGTCCGCGTCATCGCGCTCAAGATCGATTCCATGCGGCCGACGGGCATCAGCTCCCACGGCGGGCTGACCGTGCTCAACCTCCAGACGCTCGCCGAGCTGCCCGCACTCATGGCGGGGACGATGGCATGAGCCGGCACGCGACGGAACAGACCGGTCGGCGTCGCTTCGACCTCGTGCCGGCTCGGGACGACCTGGTCGACGCCGGGTTCGTCGTGGCCCTGCTCGCGCTGGCGCTTATCGGGTTCCGCACGACGTACAGCGGCTGGCTGTACCTCGTCGCCGGCCTGGCCGGGGTCGTCCTCGGCCTCGTCATCGGCCATCTCGCGAACGTCCTCCGGCAACCGATGATCGCCGTAGCGGCCATGACGCTCGCCGTCTTCTTCCTCGCTGGTGGGGCGGTGGCGCTGCGCAGCAAGGCGCTGGCGGGGTTCTTGCCGAGCGGAGCCTCGTTGCACGGTTTGGCGGACGAATCGGTGCACGGTTGGAAGGAGCTGCTGACCACCCTGCCGCCGGTCGACGGTGGCGGCCCCCTGCTCGTCCTGCCCTATCTGTTGGGGCTGCTCGGCGGGGTCGGCGCGTTCTGCCTGGCCCGCCGTACCCGACCTGCGTTCGCCCCGGTCGCGCCGGCGTTCGCCGTGCTGGTCGCGGTGATCCTGCTCGGCTCCCAGACGCCGGCGGCCCGGTTGCTGCAGGGCGCCGTGTTCGGTGTCGTCGCGCTCGCCTGGGCGTCGCTGCGGTCGGTGCGGCAACGCCCGCCGCTGCGCAGTGGTTCCGGTCGCGCAACCCGGGCGGCCACGGTGGCGGTGCTGCTCGGCGTCTCGGCGACCGCCGCCGCCCTGCTCGGTCCGCACGTCCCTGGCGTGGACAGTCACAAGCGCGTCGTCCTGCGCAGCTACGTGACCCCGCCGTTCGACGTGGGCCAGTACCCGAGCCCGCTCGCCGCGTTCCGGCGCTACACGAAGCCGGCGCTGGACCTGTACGACAAGCCGCTGTTCACCGTCCGCGGGCTGCCGGGCTCCACCCAGCTGCGCATCGCCACGCTCGACGACTACAACGGCCTGACCTGGACGGCGGCCAACCGCCCGGCCGGCCCCGGAGAGCCGCCGGACACGTTCCAGCGGGTCGGGTCGGTGATCGACGACCCGGCGCCGGGTCGGCCGGTGTCGTTCACCGTGACGATCGACAACTACCGCGACTACTGGTTGCCCGACGTGGGTGCGCTCACCGAACTGACCTTCCGCGGGCCCCACGCCGCAGCCCACGCGGATCATTTCCGCTACGACCTGGCGACGGGCACGGGCGTCGTGCCGGACGAGCTCAGCGTCGGGGACAGCTACCGAGCTACGGCGATCGTGGCCCACGTGCCGGTGCTCCGGCCGTCCGACACCGTGTCGAACAGCGGCGGTGCCGTGGACTCCGCCCTGAGCCAGCTCACCAAGGCCAGCGCGGACACCTGGAGCCAGAAGGTGGGCCCGCAGACGACCAAGATCCTGAACATCGCGCGCTACCTGTACGAGCACGGGAAGTACAGCGACGGCGAAAAGGGTCACGAGCAGTACTTGCCGGGCGCCTACGTCAACCGCCTGCAGCACTTCCTCGGCGACATCCAGATCGTCGGCGACGACGAGCAGTACGCCGCGGCCTTCGCCCTCATGATCAACCAGCTCGGGACGCCGGCCCGGGTGGTGCTCGGCGCCCGCGTGCCCGGCTCGGGCACGGTCACGCTCCGGGGCAAGGACGTCCACGCCTGGGTGGAGGTGCAGCTGAGTGACGGCAGCTGGCGGGCCATCCCGCAGGACGTGTTCATGAACCCGAACAGCAAGCCGGACAAGGAACCGCCGGTCAGTACGCCGCACACCACCGGCAAGATCGTGCCCCCGCCGGTGCACTCGCGCCCGCACAGCTCACTCGACGACGCCAACGATGCGGCTTCCCGCAACGGCAACGGCAACCACCACCACGCGGTGCCGACCGGCCACGGTTTCCGGCTGCCGGGGTGGGTCGTGACCACGGTCGAGTGGGCCGCCCCGCCCTTGCTGTTCCTGCTGTTGTCAGCCCTGGCGATCGTGGGGGTCAAGGCCGAGCGTCGCCGCCGGCGTCGCCACCGTGGCCTACCGGCGACGCGGCTCGCGCGAGGTTGGCACGAGGTCGTCGACCACGCGCGCGACCTGGGCACGGTCCTGCCGTCCGCGCGCACCCGCCGCGAGCAGGCCCGGCTGCTCGCCCAGCACGACCTGGGCGAGCTGGCCCGTGCGGCGGATGCGCACATCTTCGGCGAAGCGATCCCGGCGGACGCCGACGCTGCGCGGTTCTGGACGGACGTCGACGCGGCGCGCCGGCGCATGAGCCGATCGGTCGGTCGCTGGCAACGCCTCCGGGCCTCGCTCAGCCTCGCGTCCCTGCGTCGTCCCGCCCCGACGGAGGCCGGAGCATGAAGCTCAAACTCACCCTCCAGCGACCCGCCGGCCCCGTCGATCTGTTGGCCACGGTCGACTCGGCGACGACCGTGGGCGATCTGGCCCGCCACCTCGCTGCGGCCGACCCGGCCCGCCGGGCCAGCCCGGTCGGCAGCGGGGACGTGACCCTCAGCGTCGTCGATGCCGCGACCCTCGCCCTGGACCCACGCCTGCCGGTCGCCGACAGCGGGTTGCGCTCCGGCGGCGCGATCACCATCAGCCAGGCGGGCAGCGCCTATGCCGACCCGCATCGCGCGGCGGCCGCGGTCGTCCGCGTGCTCGACGGACCCGACGCCGGCCGCGAGTTCCAGATCCCGCGCGGTAGTTCGATCGTGGGCCGCGAACGCGGCTGCGACGTCCGGCTGACCGACACGCTCGTCTCGCGGCGGCATGCCCGCATCAACGTGACGGACGTGGTCGAGATCGTCGATCTCGGTTCGGCGAACGGGGTGCAGATCGACGGCCTGGCCGTGCCCCGATCGATCCTGCGGGCAGCCGACGCCGTTCAAGTCGGTGACACCCGCCTCTCGGTGCGGATGGTGCAGCCGGCCGGCGGCGAGGCAAGCGCCAACGGACCGGCGGTCGCGTTCATCCGCTCGCCCCGGCTCGACCCGGTCTACGAAGGACGCGAACTCGAGGCGCCCGAGCCACCCGAACGCCCGTCGCGGCAACGCTTCCCGCTCATCCCGATGCTGGCGCCGCTGCTGATGGGCGGCATCCTCTACCTGGCCACGAAGTCCCTCACGTCGATCGTGTTCGTCGCCCTGACTCCAGTGATGATGATCGGCAACGTCGTGGAGTCGCGACTCTCGGGCGGGCGGGCCTTCAAACGGGCGGTGGCCGACTTCCGCAGCGAACTCGCCGACCTCGAGAACGAACTGGCCGACGCCGGCCGCGCCGAAGTCGTGGCCCGCTGCGCCGAGCACCCCAGCACGACCGAGGCGATCCAAGCCGCCCACTCGGGATCCGCGCTGTTGTGGGCCCGGCGGCCGGGGGAGCGCGGATTCGGCGAGGTGCGCCTGGGGCTGGGGCGGTTGCCGTCCCGATCGACGGTCGAGCTCCCGTCGGCCAAGCGGACGACCCGGGCGCTGTTCCGGGAGATGTCCGAGCGGCTGGCCGTCTTCGCCGAGGTGGACGGCGTCCCCGTCACCTGCACGCTCGGTGAGACCGCACTGGGCGTCAGCGGGCCCCGCAGTCACGCGGTGCCCGTGGCTCGGGCGATCGTGGCGCAGCTGGTGGCGCTGCACTCACCGGCCGAACTGGCCGTCGCGGCGATCGCCTCCGCGCACTCAGCCGCTGACTGGGAATGGCTCAAGTGGCTGCCGCACGTCTCGTCGCCGAACTCACCCCTGCCGGCGCGGCACCTCGCGGCGAGCTCGACCGCCGGCACCACCCTCGTGTCGACCCTCGAGGACCTCATCGACCAGCGCGCGGCCTCCGACGGCGAGCCCAACCCGATCCCGGCCGTCGTCGTCGTCATCGAGGGCGACGCCGCGGTCGAGCACAGCCGCCTGGCGCAGCTGGCCGAGACCGGACCACGGCACGGGGTATTCGTCCTCTGGGTGGCGAATGACCTGAACCAGCTGCCGGCCGCCTGCAAGACCTACGTCGACCTCTCCCGCGACGGTGTCGGCGGCGTCGCCGGGTTCGTCCGCACCGCAACGGCGGTCACCCCGCTGGTCGTCGAAAGGGCTGAGCCGGAAGCCGCCACCCGGCTGGCCCGCGAGCTCGCGCCGGTCGTCGACATCGGAGCGCGGATCGACGACGCCAGTGACCTGCCCCGCTCCGTGTCGCTGCTGACGATCAACGGCCCCGAGCTGGCCGGCTCGCCCGAAGCAGTGCTCGAACGTTGGACCGAGAACCGGTCGATCCTCACCGGGCCGTTCGCACCGGCGACCCCGCCGAGGTACAGCGGGAGCCTGCGGGCCGTCATCGGACAGTCGGCGAGCGAGGTGCACGCCCTCGACCTGCGCACCGACGGTCCGCACGCACTCGTCGGCGGTACGACCGGTGCCGGTAAGAGCGAGCTGCTGCAGGCCTGGATCCTCGCGATGGCAGCGGCGCACAGCCCGCAACGACTCACGTTCCTGCTGGTCGACTACAAGGGTGGCTCGGCGTTCCGGGACTGCGTCGAGCTGCCGCACACGGTCGGGCTCGTGACCGACCTGTCGCCGCACCTCGTCCGGCGCGCGCTCACGTCCCTGTCGGCCGAACTGCGCTATCGCGAGCACCTGCTGGCCAAGCACGCCGCAAAGGACCTCGTGACGCTCGAGAAGCAGGGCGTCGTCGAAGCCCCACCGTCACTGGTGCTGGTGGTGGACGAGTTCGCCGCGCTCGTCAACGAGGTGCCGGAGTTCGTGGACGGCGTCGTCAACGTGGCCCAGCGCGGGCGATCACTCGGCCTGCACCTGATCCTCGCAACGCAGCGCCCGGCCGGTGTCATCAAGGACAACCTGCGGGCCAACACCAACCTGCGCCTTGCCCTGCGCATGGCCGACGAGGACGACAGCAGCGACGTGCTCGGTTCGCCGGAAGCGGCCTTCTTCGACCCCGCCATCCCCGGCCGCGCCGTGTCCAAGACCGGACCCGGCCGCCTGGTGCCCTTCCAGACCGGCTACGCCGGTGGCTGGACGAGCGACGAGCCGCCGAAGCCGGACGTCCAAGTGGAGGAGCTCGCATTCGGCGCCGGCGCGGTGTGGGAGGCGCCCGAGCTCGAGGACGCCGCGCCCATCGATCCGGGCCCCACGGACATCCGTCGCCTGGTCGGCTCGGTACGGCAGGCGAACGAGCTGGCCGAGATCGCCGAGCCGCGCAAGCCCTGGCTGCCGGAACTCAAGACGGCGTACGACCTCGCCGACCAGAGCGAGGTACCGACGCGGCGCCGCGACGACGAACTGGTCTTCGGCGTGTCCGACGACCCCGAGCGCCAGGCCCAGCCCACCATTGCCTTCCGCCCGGACCGCGAGGGCAACCTGGCCGTCTTCGGGACGGGCGGGTCGGGCAAGTCGACCCTTCTGCGAAGCCTGGCCGTGGCGGCGGGCTTCACGGTGCGCGGCGGGCCGTGTCACGTCTACGGCATCGACTTCGGCGCGCGCGGCCTAGCGATGCTCGACGATCTGCCGCACGTCGGCAGCATCGTCAACGGGGCCGACCACGAACGCATCACCCGGTTGCTCAGCTGGCTGCGCACGACGGTCGACGAGCGGGCGTTGCGCTACTCGCGGGTGAACGCCGCAACCATCACCGACTACCGGCAGCTGGCATCGGCCCCCGACGAACCGCGCATCCTGCTGCTCGTCGACGGCATCGCCGCGTTCCGGCAGGCCTACGAGAGCTCTGATCGCCTGCGTTGGTTCGACATGCTGACCAGCATCGCGGCCGACGGGCGGCCCGTCGGCGTGCATCTCATCCTGTCCTCGGACCAGCGCGGCGGGATGACGACCGCGTTGGCGTCGGCGGTCCAATCGCGCATCGTGCTGCGAATGGCGTCGGCGGACGACTACGGCATGCTCGGCGTCCCCAACGACGTCCTCGTCGCGTCGTCGCCGGCCGGTCGCGGGCTCGCCCATACGGCCGAGATCCAGGTCGCGGTTCTGGGCGGCACGCCCGACGTCACCGCCCAGGCCCGGGCGGTGCGCGAGTTCGCCCAGGCGATGCGGCGCAACGGCGCCGTCGAGGTGGCGCCGATCCGGTCGCTGCCCGAGGACATCGGGCTGGAGGATCTGCCGGCGACGGTCGACGGCCAGCCGGCGATCGGCATCGCGTCGAACACCCTCGCGCCCTTCGGCGTGCCGACGTCCGGCGCGTTCCTCGTCGCCGGGCCGCCCAGCAGCGGACGGACGACCGCCCTGCACACGATTGCGGTCGCGCTCCGGCGCCGGGCCGGCGACGCCGAGCTCTACTTCTTCGGCAGCTCGCGTTCGCCACTGGCTTCGCTCGCATTGTGGTCGCAACGCGCGCTCGGGGTTAACGAGGCCGTCGAACTGGCCAACGAGCTCGCCACGTCCCTGGCCGGGCGCGCGTCCTCGCGGCCGGTGGCCGTCTTCGTCGAGAACGTGGGGGACTACGCGAACGGAATGGCCGACATGGCGTTGCAGTCGCTGGTCAAGCAGTGCTTGGCCGACGGCCACCTCGTGGTCGCGGAAGGCGAGTCGACCACGTTGACCAGCCCGATGGGGCTGATCGCGCAGCTGAAGAGCACGCGGGCCGGCCTTGCCCTCAATCCCGACCCCGGCGACGGTTCGACCCTTTTCCGCACGAACTTCCCCAAGCTCACTGCCGCCGACATGCTCCCTGGGCGCGGACTGCTCGTCGGCGGTGGACGGGCCGAACTCGTGCAAGTCGCGCGGGTGGTCGGCGGCTGAGCGGGGTGGGGAGTCGTCCCCATTCCCCTTGCCCCACAACGCTTCTACGTTCGTCCCAGCACTACACATCGATCAGAAAGGCAGGAAGAGGATGGCCCGCGAAGGTATGGACGTCGGTCTCGTCACCAGTGACGGGACCCGCATGAAGTCGATCGGCGAAACCGCGATCCCGCAGGTGATCAGCTCGGTCAACGGGATCGTCTCGAACATGCAGAGCGAGTGGCAGGGCAACGACGCGAACGCGTTCGTGCAGATGTGGGAGTCGACCGACCGGCCCAACCTCACCACCATCGCGCAGGAGATCGCGCAGTTCGGCCAGCTCGCGTTGACCAACGCGCAGGAGCAGACCTCCGCCTCGAGCTGACCGCCCGTTCACTGCCCAAGACCACGAATCACCCCAAGGAGAACGTCATGGCTTTCGAAGGAATGGACCCCGACCAGATCGAGGCGCTCGGTCGCCGGCTGCACGGTGAGGCGGCGAGCCTCAACGGCATCATCCAGCAGCTCGACGGCCTGGTCGGCAACATGGCCCAGAACTGGCTCGGGGCCGACTCGACCCGGTTCCAGTCGACCTATCACCAGCAGTACCGGCAGCAGCTCAATCACGCGACGCAGCAGCTGGAGCAGCTCGGTTCCGCGGCCCTGCGCAACGCCAACGAGCAGCGCGCCGCTTCGCACTGAGGTCAGACGGGGCGGCGGCGGCTGGCGAGCTGCGGCCGCCGCTCGGGGCCGGCCGGGAGGAGGTGAGATGGCTCAGCAGGGAATGGATCCGCAGGCGATGCGAACGCTCGCCGATCGGCTCGCGCACAGCGCCCACGGCGTGCAGGAGTCCCTCCACCGCGTCGACGGCGACGTGCGTCACGGGATGACCGAATGGTTCGGCCCGCACGCCGTCCAGTTCAAGGAGACCTGGTGGCAGGTCTACCGGCCACAGCTGGCCGTGATCGGCGGCGAGCTGCTCGGCCTGGTCGACCTGCTGCGGCGCGAGATCGCGGCGCAGGAGGCGGCGAGCAGCGCCGGCGCCTCCGGGAGCTCGGCCCAGGGTCCGCACCCGCGGCTGCGCAGCGGTGAGTCGGTGCTCTACGACCATGGGCGCCTGCGGATCACCCGGAGCGGCACCCGGGTCGAGGACGGGCCCCGGGACGTGCGCGGGCTGCTCGACTGGTTGAACCGCAGCAAGAACGGCACGCGCGCATACGACCATCCGGGCGGGATCACGGTGACGTTCACGGGTGATCCTCCGCATCGCCGCGCGATCGTGGCGGTGTCGGGCACGGAGAACTGGCTCGTCGGCACGAAGAACGTGGACGACCTGGAGACGAACGTGCAGAACGTCGCCGGATTGCACACCCCGAAGGAGGACGCGATCCGCCAGGCCATGATCGAAGCGGGCGTCGGACCCCAGGATCGCGTGATGCTCGTGGGCCACAGCCAGGGCGGGGCCGACGTGCTCTATTTCGCGCACGACCTGGCCGGCGACCGACGCTTCGACATCCGCAGCGTGGTGACCGTGGGAGCGCCCGAGGTCGTCCGTTACCCGCCCGCGAACGTCGAGGTCTTGGAGCTGCGCGGCACCAACGACGTGGTGCCCCGCCTCGGTGCCGACGGCCTGCTACCGGAACTGACGCCGATGCCGCGCAACGTGCACGTCGCGTACGTCCGGGACGCCACGTTCGACAACCCGCTGCTGGCTCACGAGCCATCGCATTACCAAGCCAAGTGGCCGACCGGCAACGGCTCGATCGCCGGGTTCGAGGACCGTCAGTCGGAGTTCTTCGACGGTGGTCCGGCAACCACGTACGCGTTCTCGAACGAACGCACCACGTCGGCGGCCGACGTGTTCCGGCACCCGGAGACGCTGCTTCCGCCGTTGACGCCGGTGCTCCCGCCGCTCGGATCGCTCACGCACCGGCTCACCGAGGAACTGTGAGGGAATCATGACGAAGCTCGGGATGGACGCGGGAACGATCCGCAGCCTGGCTGACCAGATGGATCGGCTGGCCGCGCACCTGGAATCGATCATCGGCTCCGTCGAGGGAAGCGTGCACCAGGCCGGGTCTCTGTGGTTCGGTTCCGACTCGGCGGCCTTCCGCGACGACTGGGCCCGTGGACACCGCCCGGCGCTGACCGTGCTCGCCCACGACATTCGCTCGCTGGCCGGTACCGCCCGCACGAACGCCGCGGAGCAGGATTCGGCGAGCGGCGCGACGGGTGGGTCGCAACCCTCTCCCGGGCCGCGCCATCGTCCGTTGACGTACACACAGGACGGGACGCCGACGCCGCAGCAGTTGGCCTTGGCGGAGCGGCTGGCTCGCAACTCGATCCGCATGGCCGGTCACGAGTTCCCGGGCGCCACCGATCAGCTCAAGGCGTGGCTGGCGCGGGTAGAGGCGGGCGGTGCCTCGAGCGCGGACGTCGAGGCGATGCGCCGGTTCGCCGTGCTCATCGAGATCGCTCACTTGCAACGCGATACGGTCAGCGACGCGGCCCACCTGGCGCTCGACAGCTTCAAGGATGCGGACAAGTCCATAGTGGACTCCGTGGTCTCCGTCATCGGCGCAATACCGGGAGCCAATGAGGCGAAGGTCGGGGGGAGCGTCTTGCATCAGGGTGTGCACTATGCCGGCGACATCGCACTGCACAGCGCTGAGGACCTCGCCAGGGACCGCGGGATGGACCTGCTGTTGAAGGGGCTGACGGACGGCAAGGCGGATGGAATCGTCAATTCCTATGACCACTCTGCGGACGCTTACCTGCAGTCGATCGGTGAGCGCGCGACCGGAGTGACCGGACTGCACGACGTGAACATGTCGAACGCGTTCTCCAGCACGGAAATTCTGCAAGGGCGCCTGGCGGAGCAGGATTACAGCAGCATCGCCAATGAAGCGACGAACATGATCACCGGCGACGGCTCGATCCCACAGACGATCGGTACCAACGTCATCGGCGCCGTGCCGATCGTGGGCAACATCTATGACGGCCTCTCGTCTGCCGCTAGCGCGTTTCACGGCAGTCACGCGGCCGAGGTCGGAATCGGCGCGCTCAAGGTTGCGACCGTGGACAGCATGTCCGGTCTGGTAAGCGCGGCGAACGCGCTCGAGATCGGTCAATGACCGTGACGCACGATCGATGGACGCGATGAGTTTCGAGACTATGTCGGTGGCCGTCGGGTCCGCGACCGACGTCGGAGCCGTGCGCGAGCTGAACGAGGACGCGGTGCTGACCGTGCCGCCGATCTACGCGGTAGCCGACGGGATGGGCGGCCATGCGGCCGGCGAAGTGGCGGCGGCGCTCGCCCTCGAGCAGCTCGCGCCGCTCGCGGGACGAGAGCACGTCCACCCGGCCGACGTCCTCGCCCGGATCGACCAGGCCAACGCAACCATCCTCGCCTGCGCCGCCGAGCGCGCCGACGCGGCCGGGATGGGCACGACCCTGACCGGCGTGTGCCTGGGCGAGGTCGCCGGTTCGCCGCACTGGATCGTGTTCAACGTCGGCGATTCCCGCGTGTACAGCTACGCCGATGACGCGCTCGTTCAGGTGACGACCGATCACTCGGAGATCGAAGAACTGCTCCAGGCGGGGAAGGTCACCCCCGAGCAGGCCCGGCACCATCCGCTGCGCAACGTGGTGACGCGATCGCTCGGCTCGCACCCCGCGCCGGTGCCGGACATCTGGGTGCTCCCGGCGCGCACGGGAGATCGTTTCGTCCTGTGCAGCGACGGGCTGTCGAACGAGGTGGACGATGCCGAACTTGCGTCCGTGCTTGCCGACCGGAGATCACCGCAGGCGACCGCGGACGAACTGGTTGCCCGGGCGGTGCACGCCGGCGGGCGGGACAACGTGAGCGTGGTGATCGTCGAAGTCTCGGCCGCGGGAGGGTCGGACGAGATCGACGTGTCGACAGCGCCCCGGGCGCAGTTCGCGAACGGTGGTGGTGCATGAGGGAAGCCACGTACGTTCCCGGCCGGTGGGTGGCCGTCGCTGCGCCGCCGGCCTGGCTGCTCATCGAACTGCCGCCGGAGCACGACACCGTCCAGCGTTGCTGGCAGCTGTTGCGCGCCGGCTCCGGTATCGACGACGTGCTCGACGTCCTGGTGGCGAAGGGCGTGCGCGCGATGCCCGCCTTCGCCATCGTCCGCCTCGGTGCCGACGAACGGCGGGCGGTGATCCGGGGCGCCGCCTCGGTCTCGATCATGGACGCTGATGCGGCCGTCAGCGCGAAGCTCGCGGTTGCCGGATCATCGGTGTGGTTGGACGAACCGCTCGGCGAGGACGTGCAGGACCTCGTGCTGGCCAGCAACGACACTCCCGCCGCCGAAGTCGCGCTGCCCATGACCGCCGGCGTGACGATGGCGAGCACGATACGGATCGGTGCCCGCGTGGCGACTGCGCCCCCACCCGAGCCGATCGTCACGACCAGGCCCGACCCGGCGCCGATCACGCCGGCTGCAGAAGCGACCCCGATCGAGGCACCGTCCTACGACCATCTCTTCGGCGCCACGCAGAAGCCGCTGCCCCTGCCCGAACCAGCCGTCGAACCGGCGCCGAGCCCGGCGGTGTCCGAGGCGACGGCCGGCTGGGTGACCCTGCCACCCGTCGACGTGCCGCGCAGCTCGCCGCCCGCGGCGCCGATGCCCTCCTCCGGGCTGATCGACTCCGTGCCGTGGGCCGCGGAGGAACCGCCCCCGCCCTCGGCGCCGGCGTGGCGACCGCCGCCCGTCGTCCCGCCGCCGGCACCGGCATCGGCGAGTGCCCCGGCCGTGATCGACGATCCGCCGGATGACGTGTCGATGACGATCTCGCGGAGCCGCATCGCGACCTCGCCGCTCGAGCCGGTGGTGAGTGCCACGACGCCGACCGTCCTCGCCGTGCGGTGCCCCAACGGCCACCCCTCACCTCCGCACGCCACCAACTGTCGCGTGTGCGCGGCGCCGACACCCGACGACGAGGAAGCCGTCGAGATCCCGCGGCCGCCACTCGGCACGCTGCGGCTGCCGTCCGGTGACGTCGTGGCACTCGACCGCGGGGTCGTCCTGGGGCGGGCGCCGAAGCCGACGGGCGAGGGCGACGAGCGCCCGCACCTCGTGCGCCTGGCCAGCCCCGAGAACGACCTGTCCCGCAGCCACGTCGAGATCGTGCTCGACGGCTGGCACGTCTTCGCGCGCGACCTGGGCTCCACGAACGGCACCGTCGTGACGCTGCCCGGCCGGGAACCGGTTCGCCTCCGGCCGCACGACCTGCAACTGCTGGAACACCGCGCCGTGGTCACGCTGGCCGACGAGGTCAGCGTCACCTTCGAGGTCACCGGATGAGTCCGAGCCGCATCACGGCGCCGGAGATCGAGGGGTTGACGTTCGTCGAGCACCTCGGCTCCGGCGGGTACTCGGAGGTGTTCCTGTACGAGCGCCAGGCGCCCCGCATGCGCGTCGCGGTCAAGGTGCTCAAGGACGCGCGGCTCGGCGAGGCCGAGCGGCGGCAGTTCGCCGCCGAGGCCGAGACGATGGCCGAGCTGGCCGACCACCCCTACATCGTCCAGGTCTTCTCGACCGGCATCCTGACCGACGGCCGCCCGTACCTGGTCATGAAGTACTACCCGCCGCCCAACCTCGGCGTCCGCTGCGCGCAAGAACGGTTCCCGGTCGCGGAGGTCCTGCGCACCGGGATCATGATCTCCAGCGCGGTGGAAACGGCTCATCGCGCCGGCATCGTGCACCGCGACATCAAGCCGGCCAACGTGTTGGTGAGCTCCTACGGGGAACCCGGCCTGACCGACTTCGGCATCGCCGGCCACGCGACCGAGACCGAGCTCGACGACGATCTCGGGCTCTCCATCCCCTGGTCCCCGCCCGAGGTGATCTCCGGCGGGTCCAACGGTTCGATCCAGTCGGACGTGTACTCGCTCGCCGCCACGGTGTGGCATCTCCTGGTCGGGCGCTCGCCGTTCGAAGTGCCCGGCGGCGACAACTCGCCCCGCGCGTTGATGAACCGCGTATTGCGCACGAACCCGCCCTCGACCGGCCGGCCGGACGTGCCGGCGTCCCTGGAACGCCTGCTGGCGCAGGCGATGAACAAGAAGCCGGGCGCCCGGCCGCGCACCGCGCTCGAGTTCGCCCGCGGATTGCAGGCGGTCGAGCAGGAGCAGCGTTTCGGGCGTACCGAAATCGTCGTCGAAGGCCCAGGGACGGGCGGCCGGCCCCGGACGGAGGAACCCGAGCGCCCCGCGACGCCCCCGGACCCGGCGGCGCGGGCGCGCCAGCTCGCTGCCTTCGCCCCGCCCGCTCCGGCCGAACCGGCGACGACCGCCCGTCCATCGGTGGTGCGGGCCCAGCCGGTCCAGGCCCCGCCGACGACGGCCCGTCCCGCCGTGGTGCCGGCGCAGCGGGCCCCCGAGCCGCCGACGACGGCCCGTCCTGCCGTGGTGCCGGCGTCCCCGCGGGAACGCCAGGTCCCGGCGCTGGTCGCGCCCGAGGGCACCGTGCGCCGTCCGACCACCCCGGCCGACGATCGGCCGGCCGAGCCCGGCGACCGGCGGCGCGGGTTCCGCCGGGGTCCGGCCAGCATCATCGCCGGCCTCGCCGTCGTGGCCGCGATAGTGGTCGGCATCCTCGTCAGCAGCAGTGGTGGGGGGAACGCGCACCGCGCCGGTGGCACGAAACCGACGACGGTCGACACGGAGGATCTGTCGATCGGTGGTGGGCTCATCCAGCCGCCGACCGGAAAGGCGAGTTACGACGCCACACGCAAGGTCCTGCACTTCTCGTGGAACTCCGCCGGCGCCAGGCGCTACTCGTGGTACACCGCCGGGAAACCGACGGATCAGTCGCCGCCCACCACGAAGAACACCCTCGACATTGCGACCAGCCATCCGGCGGACACCTGCATCCAGGTGATCGCCCTGGATGCCGCCAACCGCGCCTCCACGGCCTCCGGACCGATCTGCGGGTCGGCACCGTGAGCGCGGTCGTCGACTTCTGCGGCGAGACCTACCGGGTAGTCGAGGGCAACGTGCTGACCATCGGCCGCGAAGGCGACCTGGCGATCGACGACAACCCGTACCTGCACCGCCGCTTCCTCGAAGTGAGCAGCAGCGGTGGTCTCGTATGGCTGGCCAACGTCGGGGGCTCACTGTCGGCCACCGTCGCCGACGAGGCCGGATTGATGCAGGCGTGGCTGGCCCCCGGAGCCCGCCTGCCGCTGGTCTTCGCCCGGACGATCGTCTGGTTCACCGCGGGGCCGACGACGTACGAGTTCGACGTCGTGCTGAGCGAGTCGCCGTTCCAGCCGTCCCCGGCCGAACCGGTGGAGGTCGGGGCGACCACCGTTGGACGGATGGCCCTCACGCCGGATCAGAAGCTGCTCATCGTGGCCCTGGCCGAGCCGGTGCTGCGCCGCGGCAATCGCGGCGCCGGCACCATCCCGTCGTCGGCCGTCGCCGCCGAGCGGCTCGGCTGGCGGCTGACGAAGTTCAACCGCAAGCTCGACAACGTCTGCGAGAAGCTGACCCGGGCCGGCATCCGTGGGCTGCACGGCGACGCCGAGCGACTGGCGACGAGCCGGCGGGCCCGCCTCGTCGAGTACGCCGTCGCCACTCGCCTGGTCACGGCGGCCGACCTGCCACTGCTCGACGCGGCCGTCAACGCCGGCCAGTCGCCCGGCGGGCGCTCTTAGCCGGTCGGCGGGACGGGCCAGCGGGAGGCGCCGAGCTCCCGCGAGACGTTGCGGGCCGCTTCGCGCAGCGCATCGAGGACGGACTCCGCCACCGGCCAGTCGGTCGTCGGCACGACGACGCCGATCGCGCCCAGCGCGCTGCCGTAGCCGTCGAAGATCGGCGCGGCGACGCTCGATTCGCCCAGCACCGCCTCGTCCCGTTCCTCCGCGACCGGGTTGCTCGCGATGGCGGCGAACTGGGCTCGCAGCTCCTTCGCGTCGGTGATCGTCTCGCCGGTCATGCTGCGGTGGGCCGCGCCGAGCACCCGCTTCGCATCGGCCGGTGAGAAGGCGAGGATCGCCTTTCCGAGCGCGCTGGCGTGCGCCGGAATCACGATGCCGATCTCCGGCATCTGCCGGCTTCCGTCCGGCCGCGGCTCGTGGTGGATGATCACGACGTCGTCCCCGGCGAGGACGGCGGTCCGCACGGCCAGGCCGGTGCGCCGCGCCAGCTCCTCCGACCACGGCACCGCCCGCGAGCGCAGCTCGAGGGTGTCGAGGTACACGTTCCCCAGCCGCAGCACCGCCGGCCCGAGCTGGTAGCGCCCGGTCGGCGCGTCCTGCACCACGAGGTTG
>Ga0207667_10004360_pt1 | contig 17336 bp, 19 predicted proteins | sample KBSCornC52_FD_184301 | JGI IMG/M metagenome (GOLD analysis project Ga0207667, IMG submission 184301) | Corn rhizosphere microbial communities from Kellogg Biological Station, Michigan, USA - KBS Corn C5-2 (SPAdes) (version 2) | ecosystem: Host-associated > Plants > Roots > Rhizosphere > Soil ...
CCGTATTAACCGGAAACCGTGATGAATCGCGGATCTGGACGCTCAAAGATCATTCGCACGGAAGTTCAAGAATATCACGCCCATCGTGCTTCGAATGATCCTTCCCTGCGCGTTCCCGGGTCCTACTTGACGTGCTGTTGAACAGTCGAATCTCAGCGGTAAGCGAGCCAGAGGCTAGTGCCGATGATGTTGAGAATGGCTAGCGGCATTAGCACGCGCCATCCAAAATTCATTAGCTGATCGTAACGGAAGCGAGGCAGCGTTCCTCGCACCCACACATACAAAAACAGGAAACAGAATACCTTGGCGACGAACCAGAAAATCGGAATCACCGCACGGACAAAAACGTTTTGTGGCGGCGGAAGGAGATTGCCCAGCGGGCTCGTCCATCCGCCCAGAAAAAGCAGCGTGGCAACGCAGCCCACGTTGATCATATTGGCGTACTCGGCCATGAAAAACATGGCGAACTTCATTGAGCTGTACTCGGTGTGATATCCGCCGGTGAGTTCGCTTTCTGCTTCAGGGAGATCGAACGGCGACCGGTTGGTTTCAGCGTAAGCAGCCATCAGATAGATAAAGAAAGCAATGAACTGGAGCCCACCAAAGAGGTTCCAGGTCGCAATGCCCTTAGTGGCTTGCTGTTCAACGATCACACGAAGATTGAGCGAGCCTGCGCGAAGAACAACGCCGACGAGAGAGAGACCAAGCGCAAGTTCGTAGCTGATGAGCTGCGCTGAAGAGCGCAGCGAGCCTAGCAGCGAATACTTATTGTTAGACGACCATCCGGCGAGCGCAATCCCGTACACGCCGATCGACGTGATGCCGAGAATGACCAGCAAGCCGATGTTGACATTAGCGACCTCAAACAGATCGAAGCCCTTGGGGCCAATTGGCTCACCGAACGGAATCACGCCGATGGAGATCATGGCGGCTCCCAGGGCTATTATCGGGGCCAGCAGATACAACGGCCGGTAAACGGCGGTGGGAATCAGGTCTTCTTTCAGAAACGATTTTGCGCCATCCACAAGTGGCTGGAGAAGCCCGAACGGACCGACGCGGCTGGGGCCCCAGCGGTTCTGAATGCGGCCGACGAGCTTGCGCTCAAGCAGCACAGTGTATGCGACGCCAACCAGAAGCACCACCGTGACTACAACGACCTTGACCAAGCTCCAAAATAGAAATGATAAAAATGTCACTAGCCTTCAGCCTTTGCTTGCAAACTTTAGAAACCTACAATCAACCCGCCAATGCTATTGCATGCGGTTATCAATCTGCCGCGGATGCTGCTGCTTCATTTTTCTGATGCTCTTCAAGATCACGGAGCGCGGAGCTGTAGCGGCCAAGCGTTCCGGAGGTAAACAACGTGTCATGCGATGGTGCAATGAGCCCTGAGCTGTTCAGAGCAGATAGGGGAACGAATCCTGGGTTTGCGCCGAGTTCAGAGCGGACATCATTGCCGGCATAGAGATTGATGCGGTCCAACTCATAGCCCGGAACCAGCCGTGCGATTTCATCGAGAATGGCCAGCGGATCAAAGGGGCTGAGTCTCGGTTCAAGATTGTTTGCTGTAAGCCAAATTGCCATGCGGTCGGCTTCGCCTGACTGCGCACCGCGAGACTGGCCTAGATCAGCAGACATGCCGCGCTTCCCGAATGGGACGAGCGATTTGACTTCAACGCCCATTGCATTAGCAAGGCGAACAAGGATCTCAAAATCCGGTTTTACGCCGGGGCGGTCCGCAGCCTTCTTCACCATTTGCACATCGCCAAAGCTGTTGGTCACTGTGCCTGATTTCTCGTAGAGACTGGCGGCCGGAAATACAACATTAGCCAGAGCGGCGGTTTCGGTGAGGAACAAATCCTGAACAACCAGGAATGTGTTGCTGAGGGCATTTGCTTCTACATCGAGCGCAGGTACGGGATTGGCGCCGATGACAAACAAAGCGCCAAGCTGACCGGCTTTGGCCGCTTCGAACATCTGTGGCATCGATTGACCGGGAGTTGCACTCAAACCGGGATACTCGGCAAATACGCCGGAGTTTGTGACCGGAACATAGCCCGGCAGCAGGTCAGGGAAGAGACCCATGTCGGCTGCTCCGCGCGAATTGGAGTGATCTCCAAGCAACGCAAATCGGAGATTGTCGCGCTTCACGCCCCATGCGATGAGGCTTTCAATGGCAGCTCCAGTCACTTCCGCACCTATGACGACCACCAGCGATTCTTCAGCGAGCAAAGCTTTGCTGAAGTCCCCGTCACCTGCTTCAAGCAAGGCAGCGAGAGCGCCGTAGCCATCGGCTGGCAATTTGATGGCAGCCTTCGCCTGGCGCTCCAGCTTAATGGATTGGGTGTTCGCAATGTAAATGCGCGCCCGGTTCAGACGAACGTCAGTGCGAAGCACCCAGGCAAGCAGCGGATGTTCGTTGGTAGGATCGCCACCGACAAGCAGGATTGCAGAAGCCGCAGCGATATCGCGCAGCCCCGCGGTTTTAGCGGTTTGGCCGGCAAGTGCCCTGGCGAAAGCTGCGTAATCGGCTGTGCGGTGGTGATCGATGTTGTTCGTACCGAGAACTGTGCGCGCGAATTTCTGCAGAAGATAATTTTCTTCGTTGGTGGTGCGATTGGAGCCGATAACCCCGATGGCTTGGCCGCCTCGGCCATCGCGTACTTCCTTCAGCTTGTTCGCAGCGGTTGTGAGAGCTTGCTCCCAGGTCGCCGGTTCAAGTTTGCCCTGGGCGTTGCGGACCAGGGGCGTGCTCAGGCGCTCGGGGCTCTCAACAAAATCAAATCCGAATCGGCCCTTCGCGCAGAGGAAGTCGCCGTTGATGCCGCTCTTATCGCGATTGTCTGCACGCACAATGTCAGCGCCTTCATTGGACTGGCGAACGCCAAGCGTGACCTTGCAGCCGTCCCCACAATGCGTGCACACGGTTGAAACGTGGGTCATCTCCCAGGGCCGCGTCTTGTAGCGGTAGCTCCCGCTGGTGAGGGCTCCAACCGGGCAAGCATCAATGCACATACCGCACTGCTCGCAATCCAGCCGGTCGCGATCGTTCGGAGCGATAACGGAAGTGACGCCGCGGTTCTGTATTCCGAGCGCCCACACATCCATGCCTTCGCCGCACATTCTTACGCAGCGGTAGCAAAGGATGCAGCGCGGCCGATCAAAGTAAACAGCGGGAGACCACTGCTGCTCTTCGCGATGCTGCTTGGCTTCCGCATAGAGGCTTTCGCCGGCGCCGTACTTGAAGGTCATGTCCTGCAGTTCGCACTCGCCGCCGGCATCACAAACCGGGCAATCAAGCGGATGATTGCCGAGTAACAACTGAATGGTTGCCTTGCGCGCCTGTGCAATTTCTGCGGATTCGGTGATGAATACCTGGCCCTCGGCAACAGTAGTGGTGCAGGCCGTTTGCAGCTTGCCCACTTTCTCCTGGCGCACAACGCACATGCGGCAGGCAGCCTGCAAACTAAGACCTGGATAATAGCAGAACGCAGGAATCTCAATACCCGCTTTGCGGCAGGCTTCAATCAGCAGCGTTCCCGCTGGCGCCGTCAGCTTCTTTCCGTCGACTGTGAATGTTACGTCTGCCATTCTTCTCCAAGGTCCCTAAATCACAACCATCTCAGTGTGTTTGGCATATGGGCACGGCTTGCCGTTTAAGTGGTCCTCAAACTCCTTGCGGAACTTCTTTACAAAGGCAATGGTAGGCATGGCCGCAGCATCGCCCAGTGGGCAGAAGGTACGGCCCAACATGTTTTCCGCCAGGTACTGAATATTGTCAATGTCCTTCGCTTCGCCGAATCCGGCGTGAAACCGCGTGAGCGATTTTTTGAGCCAGTCTGTTCCTTCACGGCAGGGAATGCACCAGCCGCAGCTTTCATGCTGATAGAAGCTGATAGTACGCAGTGCGAATTCGACCATGCAGGTCTGGTCGTCGATAACCACGACGCCGCCTGAGCCGAGCATCGACCCTGCTTTGCCCACCTGGTCGAAATCCATACCGAGGTTTTCGATCTCTTCAGGCAGCAGCACCGGAGTAGATGAGCCGCCGGGGACAACCGCCTTCAATTTGCGGCCACCACGAACCCCTCCGGCTACCTCGTAAACGATCTTCTTAAGGCTGTAGCCCATCGGCAATTCATAGACACCTGGGCGCTCCACGTGGCCGCTCACTCCAAACAAACGCGTTCCGCCGTTGCGCGGTGATCCGACTGTCGCGTAGGCTTCGCCACCCATCTCAATGACGTGAGGCACGGTGGCGATGGTTTCGGCATTGTTGATCACCGTGGGACCGCCGTACAAACCAACCACAGCAGGGAAGGGAGGCTTGATACGGGGAACGCCGCGCTTGCCTTCGAGCGACTCCATCAGCGCGGATTCTTCACCCACTTCGTAGGCTCCTGCGCCAGTCTGGGTAATGATCTGGAATTCCGCGTCAGTGCCGAAAATATTTTTGCCGAGGTATCCCTTCAGATAGGCATCGGCAACTGCCTTTTCCATGATTTCGATCAGGTATCGATATTCGCCGCGAAGATAAATAAAGCCCAGCTTTGCGCCAATAGCCAGACCGGCGATGATCGTACCCTCAATCACGGCATGGGGATCGTGCAGGAAGATCAGGTGATCCTTACAGGTCCCTGGCTCGCTCTCGTCCCCATTGACCAGGACGTACTTGGGCTTGGCGGACTGTTTGGGAACAAACGACCACTTCATGCCTGCGGGAAAACCTGCGCCGCCGCGACCGCGAAGGTTCGAGATTTTCATCTCGTTGATCACCCACTCGGGTCCCTGCTCAAGACACTTCTTTGCAGACGCATAACCGCCGAGCTCAATGTAGCGGTCGATATTGGCTGCGCCCATGCCAAAGCGGCGCGAGACGATTTTGACTTCATCGGGGTGAGAGACAAGCTTAGGCATGCGACTCCTCCCCAGCGGATTTCGCTGCGCTCCGGTATCTATTCAGGATTTCGGGAACGGCTTCGGGAGTCAGACCGTCGTGGAAGTCGTAGTTGACCTGGATGGCAGGCGCCCAGCAGCATGCGCCAATGCATTCCACTTCTTCGAGAGAAAACGCTCCGTCGGCAGTCACGCCTTTATGTCCAATTCCAAGCTCGTCCTGGAAGCGCTCGTAAACATCGTAAGCTCCGCGCAACATGCAACTGATGTTGGTGCAGACCTGGATGTTGTACTTGCCGGCCGGCTTGAAGCGGAGCATCGAGTAATAGGTAGCTACATTTCGAACGTCGAGTTCGGAAATCCCGATGCGGTCGGCAACTTCCGCAATCACGGCGTCGGAAAGATAGCCGACTTCATCCTGCGCGTAGAGCAGCATAGGGATCAGCGCTGAACGCTTTACAGGATACTTCTGAACCAGCGTGTCAAAGCGCGCTGCAAGGCGCGGGGAGAAGATCGACATTGTTTCGGAATTTGGGCTCATTGCATCAACTCCCTCGCCCACGTCTCTGCTGCCATGTCCATCTCTTCCTCGCCCGCCGGACCGCTCAATCGGCCAGCCGGAGTAAATTGCAGGGCGCCTTCGCTGCCATCCTCGCGCTTCCAGTTCACATCCGCGCCGGCCCGTTCCAATTCAAGGCGCTTGTCGCCGTGATAGACAAGGATCCTATCCTCGTCCAGTTCGACCGTTGCATAGGAATTGCGATGAAGCCCGTGTGCAGCTGTATAGCTACGAAGCAGCGACGAAAGTGAAACCCAAAGTTCGCCCCAAACATCACTGGAAAGATCAAAGCACTGTGAACTCAACGGTCGATCTCTCCCAGCACGATATCGATGGAGCCGATCACCGCCACCAGGTCGGCGATCATTCGTCCTTTGCACATAGTTTCCAGCGCCTGCAAAGTAGGAAAAGATGGATAGCGCATGTGCACGCGGTATGGCTTGGCTGTGCCATCTGATACTACGTAATATCCGGTTTGTCCGTGGCCCGCTTCAATTCCCTGAAAAACCTCTCCTGCCGGAACTTCGAAACCTTCGGTGACGATCTTGAAGTGATGGATCAACGCTTCCATCTGCGTCTTCATCTTTTCGCGGTCGGGAAGCACGATTTTGGGGGCGTCTGCCTTCACCGGGCCCTCGGGCATGCCGTCGAGAGCCTGCTGAATGATTTTGACGCTTTCGCGCATCTCGATGAGACGAACTTCGTACCGAGCCCAGCAGTCGCAGTCGTTTGAAATGGGCACATGGAACTGAAATTTCTCATAGCCGGAATAAGGCATGTCGCGGCGCAGATCGAAGTCGATACCGGAAGCGCGCAACGGGGGGCCTGTAACACCGAGGGCAATGGCATCGGCTGCCGACAAGTACCCGACGCCCTTTAGACGATTCCTGAAGATCGGGTTTCCCGTGAGCAGATTGGAATACTCGTCGATCTTTTCCGGCAGTGTGGAGATGAAAGCACGCACGCGGGGGAGAAAATCGAGAGGAGGCTCCAGGGACAGGCCGCCAATGCGAATGTAGCTGGTCATCATTCGCTGACCGGCGATGTCTTCGAACAGCCGCAGAATTTCTTCGCGCTCCCGGAAGGTGTAGAGGAATACCGTAAGCGCGCCTATGTCCATGGCATGCGTGCCGAGCCAGATCAGGTGCGAATTCAACCGGCTCAGCTCAGCCATGAGTACCCGCATCCATTGCGCTTTTGCAGGCACCTCCAGATTGAGCAGCTTCTCGACAGCCAGCGCGTAACAGAGATTGTTTGAGAGCGGATCAAGATAGTTGATGCGATCGGTGAGCGGCACTACCTGCTGGTAGAACTTGGCTTCGCAGGTCTTCTCGATTCCCGTGTGCAGGTAGCCGATCTCCGGATAGACGCGAACAATGATTTCCCCGTCGATCTCAAGTACCAGCCGCAGAACACCGTGCGTCGCAGGGTGCTGCGGACCCATGTTGATGACCATGTGCTGGTCTCGGGCGCCCTCAGCGGGTTCGAGCGTGGGCATGCCTGCAAGCTGAACCATCAGCGGTAACCCTCCACGGGATAATCCTTGCGCAACGGGTGCCCGACCCAATCGTCCGGCATCATGATCCGGCGCATGTCCGGATGACCTTGAAAGCTGATCCCAAAAAGATCGAAAACCTCTCGTTCGTAATAATTCGCACCGGCCCACACAGGTGTAATTGATTCCACTGTCGGATGCGCTTCATCTACCATCGCGCGCAAGCGGATACGCTCTTTGTAACCAAGAGAAAGGAGGTGGTAGCTTAACTGAAAGCGCGGGACAGCGGGATACCAGTCGACGGCCGTCATATCTTCGAAGAAGTTGTATCCGGCAGCCTGCAGGGTGGCGCAGGCTTGGCGAATCCTGTCGGCTGCGATAGCGAGTGTGAGCTCGTTGCGATCGAATCGCGCATCTTCAAGCGCAACAGGATCCCACGCAAGAATGGCATTGAGAGCCGGATGCTCGGGAAGTCCCTCGAGCACTGAAGCCTTGTCCGCCAATGTAGGTTTGAGAGCTTCAGCCATTTCAGAGGTCCGCCTTGTCACGGCTCCAGTTCAGGACGCCTTTACGAACAATGTAATAAAGCCCAACGGCCACAAAGCCGAGATAGACGAGCATTTCCCAGAAGCCGAAGAGGCGCGATCCGGTGATCTGCGGCAGCTTGCGGTAGATGATGGCCCAGGGCATCATGAAAACCGCTTCAACATCAAAAAGGATGAATAGAACCGCAACCAGGTAGAAACGGACGCTGAATCGGGCTCGGGCATCACCCACTGCCTCAATGCCGCACTCGTACGATGCGAGCTTGACCTTCGTATTGCGGTGCCTGCCGACGAACCACGAGGCTGTAACCATGCCCAGCCCGATGAGGAAGGCAACACAAATCTGCATCAGCAGTGGAAGGTACTGCCAGTTATATGGGATCGGGTTCATTGCCGCCCAGTCTGGAAATATCCAAAGGAATATGGCGCCCATGTCCATGGGAGAACAAGCTATCCAATGGAAGGGTCCTGATTTGAGCTTAGGTTTTTGATCTCATCCCGTCAAGCCGCGGAGGAATTTCGCATTGAGTTGAATTTGATGGCTTCGGAGGCCATGGCGGGCAGATTGGGATTTCGTGAGAATTATGACGAAAGTTACTTCTGTTCCAACGAAACTGTGAGCATCAACCCGGAAGCGGGACATGCACTTGTGATTCTCGGCCATGCAATCGAGTATCTCGCCGATGAATTCATTTATGAAGGCGGACCTCGCACTGGCAACCAGGGGCAGGTTGACGCAATTCAGCTTCTGATTAGGTTAAACCGCCAAATCTACATGGCGTGTCCCGAAGTACCCACCTTCACGCAACGGCTGCATTCATGGCTGCACCCGCACGAAAGAGCTTCCGCACACTCCGAGAAGCTGGCGTCAGGTCTACACCACGGCCAGTTTTAGGAAGTTCCTCAATTCAAAGTCATTGACCGAATACAAGGACTGCGAACAGGACCACCCATGCCAGGCCCATGGTGTGCCAGAACCAGGCGCTGGCGTCAACAGCAATTTGCCGTGATTCTACCCGCTTGAGATGGCCGACAGCTGCGACACAGAACATCAGGGCAAGAACCCCAACTACCAGGTGAGCTGCGTGCAGACCGGTAATCACGTAGAAGAAATAGCTTGCGGGCGTGGACCAGCGGTCAAAAGCGAATCCCTGGGCAGTCAACTGTTTCCAGGCAATCACCTGTCCGCCAATGAATAGCAGACCCAGCCCGAGCGCTGCCAGCAGCCATGGGCGAGAGCGGCGAAACGCTGGTTGACCCAACCCGAGCCACTCTTCCAGTACGTCGATTTCATGAAAGATGTGCTCCCGCGCAAATTCCATGCATAGGCTGCTCAGCACAATTACTGCCGTGTTTAGAAACAGGATGGGTGGAAGCAAAACAGGGTGCCAATCGCCAATCTGGCGCAGCGTGCGGGGATCCATGTGGGTTCCCGTCTGCCGAGCGTAGAAAAGTGCGACAAGAATAACGAAAAACATCATGTCGCCGGCGAGGGCGCAGAAAACAAAGGCTCGCGTTCGATAGAGGGCTTCACGCGGACCTCGACGCTGCGGCTTCCAGTCGTCATCGCCGCCGCCACCGCCTCCTCCGGTCGGTCGCCTGTCAACAGGCGGTTTGCCCCCGAAACCGGGCTCTCTTCGTTCGGTCTCCGCTGGGGTCGGCGTAAAGATGGAAGGCATAGAGAGCCCCTATGTGAAGGAGGTTACCTCTTACTTGGGCTTGGACGCATCCGCGATCAAAACTGGATGTATCGATGATTCAATCCGCTCAAAACATTCAATCCGCTCAAAACTCGGGGAAGCGGAGGTAATGGAAATAATCGCTCACTAAAGAGTTTAATGCTTGCCTTGCTCTTCTCGTTGCTTGTTCTCGGTGACAATTTCCACGAAAAGCCTGTGGATTCTCCTATCGATGGAGAGTTCAGGATGAAATGTTGCCGCCATGATGCTGCCTTGGCGAACCAGAACCGGCGCACCTTCACGACAGGCCAATATTTGGACGCCCGGACCGACCGAAACGATTCGGGGTGCCCGAATGAAAACCATTTCCAATTCGCCGCCGGGAAGTTCGGTAGGCACGGTGAGAATAGCAGAATCGATCTGGCGTCCGTAAGCGTTGCGCTCCACAATCGCGTCCAGCACTCCGAGACTGCGTTGTGCGGGGCTGCGTACTTCGCGCGCAAGCAGTATAGCGCCAGCGCAGGTGCCAAACACGGGAAGGTTGGCACAGAAGTCACCCAGGGCTTCGAAGAAGTCGTGTTTCTCCAAAAACTTGAGCATGGTGGTGGATTCGCCGCCCGGCAGGATCAGGCCGTCAAGTCCCTCCAAATGCTCTGGGTTGCGCACTTCGCGCGGGCCCGCTCCAACATCGGCGAGTGCGCGAGCGTGCGCGTCGTAGTCGCCTTGGATAGCAAGAACCCCAACGCGCGGCAGGATACGTGCATTCGTCAAGTTTGTCAGTACTCCTGAAAGAATCCCGCCGGCTACCAGCCACGCGTTTGCAGAAGCTGCGATTCCTCGAGCGCTGCCGCGGCTAAACCCTTCATCGTCCCGGTCACCTGCTCGCTGACTTCAGCCAGGATCTTGGGATCGTTGAAATGGGTGGTAGCGATCACAATCGCTTTGGCGCGCGAAACGGCCTCCTCGCGCTCTTTGGCATTGTTCTCAACATCCAGCGGAGTGGCTCGCTCCTTCATAAAGATTCCCGAGCCGACGAATATGGCTTCTGCACCAAGCTGCATCATGAGTGCCGCGTCGGCAGCGGTGGCAATGCCGCCTGCGGAAAAGTTGGGGACGGGCAGCTTGCCGGCCTGCGCGACCATGCGCACCAGTTCATAAGGTGCCTGGTGCTCCTTGGCGGCAGCGTAGAGCTCCTGCTCGCTGAGCACGGTAAGCGCGCGCATCTCGCGAACGATCTGGCGCATGTGCTGAACAGCATGGACCACGTCGCCAGTGCCTGCCTCCCCCTTGGTGCGGATCATGGCAGCGCCTTCGGCTATACGGCGAAGCGCCTCGCCAAGGTTGCGCGCCCCGCAGACGAAAGGTGTGGTGAAGGCGTGCTTATCAATATGATGAGTTTCGTCGGCGGGGGTAAGGACTTCGCTTTCATCGATGAAATCGACGCCCAGTTCCTGAAGAATCTGTGCCTCAGCAAAGTGACCGATACGGGCCTTTGCCATGACCGGAATCGACACGGCCTGAATGATCTGCTTGATCAGGCGCGGATTCGCCATGCGCGCAACTCCACCCTCAGCGCGAATCATGGCTGGAACCCGTTCCAGGGCCATGACGGAGGAAGCCCCGGCTTCTTCGGCAATGCGGGCCTGCTCCACGTTCATGACGTCCATAATGACGCCGCCTTTGAGCATTTCTGCCAGGCCAACCTTTAGCCGCAGGCTGGTGGAGTTAACGCCTTTGTTCCCATTCTGTTCTGACATGTTCTTCGACCTCGATTCCAGACGGCCACTTAACCGTTCCGGCGCACACCGATCTATCTCCCTCCAGTTTAGCAGTGATGGCGATGAATACAGTGCGGATGGTGGATAGTTGCTGGTTGTGCGAAGAATGAGAAGCCCTCAATGAGATTTTCCTAATCTCTGTGTCTCAATTCTGGTCACTCCACTGCACATCAATCAGGCAAATGGCCAGCGCACATGCAATTCCGTCTCTATCTGCCCAGCAAAACTCCGCGATGAACCAAGTCGGCCAAGCAAGTAGTGGCCAGAATGCTCAGGCATTGGTGACGCAGGGCCAGAACGAGCCGGAACCGCGCGCTGCGATTTCGCTGGGGCGCCCGCTGGCGATATTGCCGGTTGAGCTCGATGTGGCGGTGCCAGTCCGGGAGTTCAGGGTTCGCAATCTGCTGGCCCTCGATTGTGGGCAGGTGATTGAAACGCAATGGGGACATGGGGAAGATGTTCCTCTGGCATCCGGCGAAGTGCAGTTGGCATGGAGCGAATTTGAGGTGGTGGACTCGCAACTTCGGGTGCGCGTGACCCGACTGGCGTGAGCGGAATGAAGCGACAGCAAAGGCGAGAGGCGTAGATAGGAATTCAAATGTTCAGAATCGATCGGGGAAAAGTCGGACGAACTTTGCGGGAATGCGGCGGTGTGGTCGCCTGGCTGTTGTATCGGCTGCAAACTGGCGCGAAGGCACGCGAAGAGCGCAAATCGCAGCTGACGCTTTTGGATCGCATTTCGCTTGCACCCCGGCAATCGCTGGCGCTGGTGGAAGCTGAAGGCAGACGATTTCTGATCGGCACGTCGCCGGATAGTGGTCCGGTGTTTTATGCGCTTCAACCATCCTCGGCAACACTTGCGCAATTGGCGAAGCCGCGCGCGCTTAAAAGTCTGGCAGGATTTCCAGGGAGCAAATCTACGAGGGTGTCATGGTAGTTCTCCCGGCGGCGCATGCGGCCCTTTCCGCAACCTCTCTATTGCCGGATCTGAATGCGCGCCTTCATCCGTCCGACTCAACTCCGTGGACCATTGTGCTGGTCCTCACGCTCATTACGCTGCTACCGGCAATTCTGATGTGCATGACTCCGCTGGTGCGGCTGCTGGTGGTCTTTCATTTCCTGCGCCAGGCACTTGGTACGCAGACTGCTCCTTCAAACCCTACGCTTATGGGCTTGGCGCTCATGATGACGTGGTTTCTGATGACGCCCGTGCTGACCCAGGTGGATCAGCAGGCAATTGCGCCTTACAGGCAGGGCCAGATCACCGGGATGGATGCGATCGACCGAGGTGCGCGGCCAGTGGAGCACTTCATGCTGCGCTACGCCCGCGAAAAGGACTTGGCATTGTTCACCGCGGCCGGACAGATCGCAAGGCCAAACACTCCGGATGATCTTCCGATGCGTGTGGTGGTTCCTGCTTACATCCTTTCGGAGTTGAAGGCAGGCTTCGCAATCGGCGCGGTGCTGTTCCTTCCGTTTCTGCTGATTGATATGGTGACCGCCGCGATCACCACTTCAATTGGCATGTACCAACTGCCGCCCGTCGTCGTTTCAACCCCTCTGAAGATCCTTCTGTTTGTGATGGTGGACGGCTGGAACCTGCTGGCAGGTTCGTTGCTGAAGAGCTTTTGAGTGGAGCGCCGATGACACCAGACATGGTTTCCGAACTGCTGCGGCAGCTGATGAAAGAGGCGCTGATCCTCTCAGCTCCGGTACTGATCGCCGCGGCGCTGCTGAGTTTTGTATTGAGCCTTGTTCAGACGTTGACCAGCCTTCAGGAACAGTCGCTCACTGCGGTTCCACGGTTGGTCGCAGTCGCGCTGATTCTGCTGGTAGGCATGCCGTGGTTTCTGGAACGGATGGCAACCTACACGCGCGTACTCCTTAGGGATTTTCACCGTTTTCTTGGATGAAGACAGAGCGCTGTGAGTTAAGGATTGCCCCAGATGATGGATTGGACAACATTCTTGAACGCCATGGTGCTGGCTCTTGTGAGAGTGAGCGGGGTGGTGATGTTTGCTCCGCTCTTCTCGTCGGCTGCCTTTCCCGTCAGGACCAAGGCCGTGTTCGCAGGAGCGGTTGCGTTTCTGCTCACACCTGTTGTTGCCGCACTCCCGCAGGCCAGCGCAGAGATTAGCTTCGCCGCGCTTTTAGGTGAACTGGCCGTCGGATTGGTGTACGGTCTTACGCTTGCGCTTTTAAGCGAAATGCTTTTGTTTGCGGGTCAGATAGTCGGATTGCAATTCAGCTTTTCGCTTGTGAACCTGATGGATCCGACCACGAACACACAAACGCCCTTGATGGGAGAACTCTTCCAATTGATGGGCACGCTGGTGGTGATAGCGGCCGGTCTGGATCGCATCCTGCTGGCTTCCGTGGTGCGCAGTTTTCGGGCAGTGCCCCTGGGACACTTTGCACTGACGCAGGCCAGTGCTGCAGGCATCGTGCGGGCTGCGGCAGGAATCTTTCTGGCTGGAGTCGAATTGGCCGCACCGGTTTTAGCTGCGACCATGCTGGTTGAAATTGCCATCTCGCTCATGGGCAAGTTGAGCCCGCAACTTCCCGTGATGAATCTGACGGTTCCCGTCAAGACCATAACGGGCCTGCTGATTCTGGCTGGTTCACTTGCGCTGTGGCCGCGTTTCGTCGAAGCGCGATTCGCGAGTCTTCTCGATTTCGCTGAGCGGTTGATCTCCTCACCTGGTGCGGGAGCCTAGCCGATGCCTGGAGAGCGCACTGAACAGGCAACGCAGAATCGGCGCGATAAAGCGCGTCGTGAAGGCGATATTCTGCATAGCCGCGAGTTGTCCGCCGCAGCAGGAACGCTTGCGGGCGTGATTGCTCTAGGTGCGCTGGGATCTGGTTCACTGGTCGCGTGGCGAAAGACATTTGCGAGCTTTTTGAGCCTGGGAACGGAGTCCTGCTGGGAGTCGGATCGGATTGCCGTAACTCTAAATTCGCTCCGCGGCCTGATGCTCGCGGTGTTCACAGCTCCAATGCTGACCATGGCTGCAGTGGCGGCTGCAGCTCTGGGCATGGGGCTCGTGCAGACCGGTGGAATCCATTTTCATGCGGGTGCGATTGGGTTCAAGCTGGATCGAATTAATCCCGTCGCGAATGCGAAAAATCTCTTTTCGCTACGTGCTGCGGCGCGGTTGGGCAAGTCTCTGATCCCGGCGGCGCTTCTGGCTGTTTTCGCTGTGCAACGAATGGGGCGGCAACTCGCGATTCCGGTTTTCTCGACGGCGAGGCTTGAGGCCATCGGATCCGACGTATATGGATTATTGCTGGCGACTGCGTGGCTGTTCTTCGGCTGGTCGGCAGTTGATTTTGCAGTCGAGTGGCAGAGCCGCGAATCCCGCCTGAAGATGAGCAAGCAGGATTTGCGCGACGAATTCAAAGAGACCGAAGGCAATCCGCAGATCCGCAGCCGTATTCGCGGTTTGCAGCGGCAGATGCGGCGAGTTCAGGTCAAGAATGATGTAGCCAAAGCCGCGGTGGTGCTCACAAATCCCACTCATTTCGCTGTTGCATTGAGCTTTGATTTCACCAGCATGGAAGCTCCCAGGGTGCTGGCCAAGGGAAGAAATTTACTGGCAGAAGAGATCAAGGCAGAGGCTCGCTGGGCCGGAGTTCCGATTGTGGAGAACCCACCACTGGCTCGCTCGCTCTATCGTTCCGTCGAAGTGGGCACAGCGATTCCAGCGGAATTGTACGCCGCAGTCGCTGCGATTCTCGCTTATTTATACAGGCAGCGAGTGGAAGCCGAGATGCAGGAACGCCGCGCCCGTGAAGCAACTGCGCGAGCGCGGATGCAGCAGCCGCTTTCGCCACAGGTGTGGCGCGAGGAACGAGGCAATTCGCCCGTTGAAGGGAGTCCGAAATGAGTTCGACTGCGCTGGCCGCGAAAACGATTCAACAGCAGACAACGTTGCAGCGGCTGGGCGAGTACGCGCTTCCTGTGGGCGCCATCAGCGTGATCTTCGTCATGCTGGTGCCACTCCCGGCGTCTGCGTTGGACCTTCTGCTAGCCCTCTCAATAGCGGCTTCGGTCATTGTCTTCCTGACTGCGGTTCAGATAAGGCGGGCGGTTGAGTTGTCGGTATTTCCGACTCTGTTGTTGCTTCTGACGCTGTTTCGCCTGGCGCTGAACATTGCATCGAGTCGCCGCATCCTGCTGCACGGCTCCGAGGGAACCGCCGCTGCTGGCAAGGTAATTGAGGCGTTCGGGCAATTCGTCGTCGGTGGTAATTACGTTGTCGGCTTCGTGCTGTTTCTGGTGCTGGTGGCAATTCAATTTCTGGTGGTATCGCACGGCGCGGTTCGAACCGCGGAAGTGACGGCGCGGTTCACACTCGATGCGCTGCCTGGCAAGCAGATGGCCATCGACGCGGATATGAATGCCGGCTTGATTGACGAGGCCGAAGCCCGGCGCCGACGCCAGGCGATTGCGCGCGAAGCGGAGTTTTATGGCGCGATGGATGGCGCGGCGCGCTTTAACCAGCGCGATTCTCTTGCCACAATTCTGATCACGGCAATCAACATCATTGCCGGCCTGTTGATCGGAACTCTGCAGCAAGGTATCGATTTAGCCGAAGCGGCGCGGACCTACACAGTCCTCACAGTGGGCGATGGCCTGGTGACGCTGATTCCTTCGCTGCTGGTATCGGTTGCTGCAGGGATCACGCTGACGAGAGCCAACTCGGCGGGAATGCTGGGCGGAGAGATCAAGCAACAATTGCTGGCGCGACCGTCAACCCTCTACATCGCCAGCCTGGTTTCAGGTGCTTTTTGCCTCATACCGGGGCTGCCAAAGATTGCATTTGTGCTGGTGGCCGCGCTGCTCTTCTGGGGTGCACGAAAAATGTCGGTATCTGCCGCTGAAGTTCCCGTTCAGGATACGGCAGCCGGGGAAAAGAAAAAGACAGAACCGGCACAAGCTGCCGAACTGGCCAGTCTGCTGAAGCTGGAAGATCTGACTCTTGAGATTGGTTTCCAGCTGATCCCACTAGTCGACGAGAAACAGAGCGGACAACTTCTGCCGCGGGTTCGCTCGCTGAGGAAACATCTTTCGGCCGAGTTGGGGTTCCTGGTGCCGCCTGTGCACATCTCTGACAACCTGCGATTGAAACCGCGAGAGTACGTCTTCTCGCTTCGAGGCATCGAGATTGGCCGGTGGCAGACGGAGAATGCAAGCCTGCTGGCGGTATTGGGCGATCCTGCGCGGCGACCACTGGCAGGTAAAGAGACGCACGAGCCGGCCTTCGGAGTGCCGGCCGTGTGGATTGGAGCGGCGCTGGAGGATCAGGCGATCGCTGCGGGTTATTCGGTGGTGGATACAACCACCGTGGTGACGACCCACCTGGGCGAACTCGTGCGCCAGCATGCGTGGGAGTTGTTGGGCCGAGCCGAGATCAAGCGGCTGCTCGATTCATTAAACGAAAGCCACCCGAAGCTTCTGGAAGAACTGATGCCGAAGTTGATGACGCTGGGCGAAGTCCAACGTGTTTTGGAACAGCTGTTGCGCGAGCGGGTTTCCATTCGCGATCTGGGAACGATCCTTGAAGCTCTCGTACAGATGGCGCCGCTGAACAAGAGCACCGTTGCGCTGGTTGAATGCGCTCGGCAGGCGCTTGGCAGACGGCTGGTTCAACCCCTGATGGACGTCGACGGACAGTTGCCTGTTCTGCTGCTTGATCCGGCATTCGAAGAGGAACTCCTGGGAACACTCTCACCGGAGACGGCGAATCGGCTGCTCACGGCAGGCGCAGGTAATGGTGTCCCGGTACTTCGCCGTCTTGCCGATTCTTTGAGGCAACTTATCGGAACCGCCACTGCTTCGGTCCCGCCCGTGCTCCTTTGTCCTAGTCCGGCGCGTTATCACGTGAAGCGCTGGCTGGAACCGCTCCTCCCCCGGCTTGCGGTGATCTCGGCGGGAGAACTTCCTCCGAGTGTTCGGTTGAGGCCAATGGGGACTGTGCGTTGAAGGGACGAGCGGAAGCAGGAGGGCAGCGATGGCATTGGAATCAGCAACAGCAACGAGCAAACTAAGCCGAAGCCGGGGAGATCGCGCAACCGGGGGTGGCTATCCGCCATCGGTTTCCGCTATGCCGACTGCGCCGATCATGAGCGGTGAGCAGGAGCGCGTGCTGCTCGAACATCTGCCGATGGTGCGCTTTCACGCCCGGCGCATCCATGAGAAGCTGCCTCAGCACGTTGACATTGAAGATCTGGTGTCGGCTGGCGTGGTGGGATTGATGGATGCTTTCGCGAAGTTCGATCCCGACAAGAAGGTTCAATTTCGTAGCTATGCGCAGTTCCGGATTCGCGGCGCCATTCTCGACAGCCTGAGAACGCTCGACTGGAGTCCGCGCGAGCTGCGCC
>Ga0207667_10004362_pt1 | contig 17333 bp, 20 predicted proteins | sample KBSCornC52_FD_184301 | JGI IMG/M metagenome (GOLD analysis project Ga0207667, IMG submission 184301) | Corn rhizosphere microbial communities from Kellogg Biological Station, Michigan, USA - KBS Corn C5-2 (SPAdes) (version 2) | ecosystem: Host-associated > Plants > Roots > Rhizosphere > Soil ...
CGGCACGGCGCGTTTGGCCGTCGCGATGCCTTCGACTGCAGCCAGCGCCAGCAATCCAAAGGGCAAAGTTACCAGGTCCCAACCGCAAGCGTAGAGCCCAAAGCGGAGACCGCGCGCGCGCTTCCGACTGCCCGAGCGCCGCACTGCGAAGTCGAGGGCCAGGCCATGTGCCACGTGCACGCTGACCATCGCCACGACGAGCAGCAACCCACCGAAGGCAACGCCGCGCGCGAGCGTAGCCCGCAATGCGAGATCGTCACGCAATAAGCTCGGTAGATCCGGAACGCACACCAGCGCGATGGCTCCCGCACCGAGGGCGAGCCCGCTCACGGCCACCGTCTCGCAGATCAACGCAAAGGCGAGGGCTGAGGACAAGTCGCCATCGGGTAGCGAGCCAAAGAAGCTACGCGCGTGAGTCGTCGCAAGATACGAGGTTTGCCACAGCCTGCGCACGACTCCGACGCCGGGCCGCTCCCAGGGAATGATCGCCACCACACCGGAGGCGTGGGTCGGCTCCTCGACGCCACAGCCCGCGCAGTCCGGGTTGCCGCAGGCCGCGCAGACTACGGCCGCCGGCACTTCGATGAGATCGAACGCCGAGTCGTCACGCTCGGCGCGATCGGCATGGCGCGCCTCGGCGTTCGAACCCTGGGCCATGGTCCATCGGGTAGCACGCCGCAGCGCTTCGGGCGAACAAGGACTCAGTGAAGCGTTTGGCCGGAGCTCGTCTCGCTCGTGTCAGCGCTGGAGAGATCCGTCACAATTCGAGGCAGATTCTGCAGCCGCCCACCCAAACCGAGCGCGGCGACGATCCCGAGCAAGCTCGTGATTAAGCTCGCGTAAATGCCCCAACGCCACTCGATTTGGAGCGGTACATGGTGCTGTGCGTGCGGTGGAACTGCGAGCAGCATGCCGACTTCCACGAACGTCATCGCCGCAAGTAATGCGCTGACGAGCCGCACGCCGCGCATCCGCTGAATGGTGCGTCGCGTCCAAACCAGCGGCAAAATGACCAGCCATGCGGCGGCACCCCCCCAAAGCCAGCCCGCGCGTCCCCGCGCGAGGTCGAACCCACTGCGGACATCGACGTCAGGCATGCGCAGCTCGACCCAGGGTGCAAAGAACAGTGCTAGCCCGGCCAGGGCGATGACCAGGAGCGCTCCGCGCATTCGGCCGAAGTAGTTCCACGGCAATAGGCGCTGCTCGGGGAGCACGATCTCGCCGGCCGCTGCCTCCTCCGCCACCGCGTCGAACGAGGGCGGCAGATTCTCCATCGCCACTAATTTGACCCCGCACTCCGGGCATTGCTTGGCCTCGGCGCTCGGGAATAGTGCTCGGCAGAACGGGCAGGCGTTGAGCCGGGCCACGTACGAAGCATAGCGCATGACGGATCGCTCCCGGCGTTCGACCCGAGCTGAACGAGGAGGCTTTGGTTTTCGAAATAACGCGCCGCGTTATACTCCGCGCGTGGTGCAAGGCGTCCTATCCGCTAGCCTTGCTCCGCCGGAACCCGACACGAGATGACCGACCACCTCGCCCACCTACTCGGGCTGCCTCCAGATGCGCCCCATCTCGAAGAAGCGCTCACTCACCCGAGCTTCGCGAACGAGCAGCGCAGCACGCGTCATAACCAGAGGCTGGAGTTTCTGGGTGATTCGGTGCTCGGCTTTTGCGTCAGCGAGCTCTTGTGTGCTCGCTTTCCGGACGCGGACGAAGGCGCGCTCACGCGCATGCGCGCGCAGCTGGTGAATGCGGAAGCGCTCGCGGCCTGGGCTCGCAGAGAGCAGCTCGCGCCGGCGCTCAAACTCGGGCGTGGCGCGGGAGCCGCTGGGCTCCGCGACAGCACGAACGTGCTTGCCGATGCCGTCGAGGCGTTGATCGCGGCGGTGTACCTGGATTTGGGCCTCGAGGCGGCACGCGCATCGTGCGCGCGTATCGTCGAAGGGGAGCTGCTCGCGCTCGAACGCGACGGAACGCGTGACCCGAAGAGTGAGCTTCAGGAACGGCTCCAGTCGATTGGCGGTGAGGCGCCCACCTACGAGTTGCTCGAAGCTGGAGGGCCCGCTCACGAGCGCTGGTTCAAGGTGGGAGTAAAGCAGGGGGGACGCCAGCTCGCTGAGGGCAGAGGACGCTCCAAACGTGCGGCCGAGCGCGCCGCGGCGAGCGTTGCGCTGGAGCGGCCGGACCTGTTGCTCCGCGAGGAGGACGCGCCATGACGGCCGCCCTCGAGCGCCAGTGGTCACGGCGAGCGCTGTGCGGCCTGCTCGGGTGCTCGGTGCTCGCCCTGAGCGCGACCGCATTTGCAGGCACCTACCTGAACAGTGCGGCGTTGCTCTTGGCACAAGCCAGTAGCGAGGCCGACTTTTTGCGCGCGCGGGTCAACGACAAGGAATTGGCCGAACTCATCCACAAACTCGCGAACGCTCGGCTCGACGCGGCCAAGACCATGCTCGTCCCTAAAGAGGTGGTGCAGGCGCATCCGCACTTATTGCTCGTGCTCGAAAATTACGAGCGCGCCGCCGACGCGGCAACGCGCGGCGAAGCCGAGAAATTCCTGGTCTATCAGCAGCGCGCCCGCGACGAAGATCGGACCTTTCGCGGCGTGCTCAAGCAGTTCGGTTACACGTTGCCTGAGCTGAAGGCGTAGCACCAGGCTTCCAGCGGCGAGCTAGCGCGTGCCCCGCTCGCTCGGGATTGGCTGACTCGAGCCCGCGGCCGCCCCATGGGCGGCGTGCGCCGGCACGGTCCGCGTTGGCCCGCTCGGCGCGGCGAACTGCGCGAGCTCGAGCGGCGAGTCGTTCCTTTGGCTGACGTATTTGGCCTGGAGTGAGTCGAGCAGCGCTTGTCGCGCTTTTTCCACGCGCTCGCGCTCCAAGACTTGGCGAATCGAGCCTTCTTCTTGGGCCGCCGTGCGCGTGATCGCAGCCGCGCTCCCGCGCCGCCAGATCACCGCCCAGTGCGCGCCTTCTTGGAGCGGCTCTTTGGCGAGCTCGCCGTCCGCGAGCCGTTCGGCCGCCGCGAACAGCGCCGGATCGACGCGCAGCGTTGGCGTATCGGTGTTGCCGTCCGGGTGAACGAAGCCGAGATCTCCGTCTCGGAGCTGCGTTGCCTTGTCGAGCGAATTCTCGCGCGCGTACTGGCTCCAGCGCTTCAAGCCATCGACGCCTTGCGAGTCCGCGATTATTTTGCGCGCGAGTGCCGCATCGTCCGTCAAAATCCGCCAAATGCGCACGCGATGCGGGGTCTCGAAACGGGCGCGATTGGCCTCGAAGTAAGCTTTGATCTCGGCGCTGCTGACCGGTGTATTGCGCAGGCACTCCGCGCTGAGCTCGCGGTCCATTGCGTGCCGAAGGATTTCCCGTTCGCGATCGCGAATGTTGGCGCGCTCGCGAAGCTTGAGTCGATCGGCCTCTTCGGCATACAGCAAATCCGGGACGAGCATCGTGTCCAGGACCACACGTTTGAGCTTATCCGGCGTGTCGCCGAGCGCCGCGCGCTGAAATTGCGGAATCCTGGCCAAACGCCGGGCGAGATCGCTGGCGCTGATGCTTTCGTTTCCAGCTCGAGCTACCGGCTTCGAGTCCGCCGCGAACACGGCCGAGGTGCCGAGCAACAAAGCTAGCGCGAACAGATCTGCAACGGGTTTTCGCCTCGGCATGGACCGAGCGTAGCGCAACTCGAGCGCAGGCCTTCGGCACAAGCCGCAGTTTGTGCCGGAAACCGCGCGCTTCGGCTAGGCCACGTGCAGCTTAGCGGACGGCCGAGACGAGCGCGCGCGCTTGATTTCTGGGGCACCGACGAAGCTCTCGCCAGGGACGATCTGGGCGGCTTCAAGGCGCTGTCGAGCGATATGGAGCGCGCGGGGGTTCGCGTCGATGCCGGTGCCGATCCGCCCGAGCCGCGCAGCGACCGAGAGCGTCGTCCCGCTGCCGAGGTATGGATCGAGCACCGCGTCGCCGGGCCGAGTGCAGGCCTCGAGCAATCGTTCGAGCAGGGCCGCGGGTTTTTGGGTCGGATAACCCGTGCGTTCCTTGGCGACCGGCGCGACGATGCTGATTTCCCAAACATCGCCCATCGGCGCGCCCGCGGTGCGCTCCACGGTGGTACTCGACCGGCTGCGCCGGCCGCTGCCGTCGACCACGGCGCGCTGCTTGTTGGTTCCCCAGGTGGCCACGGTGGAGGCCGCGAGCGGCTCATAGAGCTGATTGAAACGCGGAACCGCGTCGGGGTTTTTCACGTAGCGCAGCAGAACGTCGTGCACGCGCTGAAAATTCTTGGTCTTTGCCGGCCAGCGTCGATAACGCCAGATGATTTCGCTCGCAAACGCGCGCAGCCCGAAAATTTCGTCGCACAGGACCTTCGCATAGTGGCTCGTCTTCGGGTCGACGTGCAAAACCAGGCAACCGTCATCGTGAAGGAGCTCGCGCGCGGCTGTGACTCGGTCCCGAAGGGCGCTCAGGTAGCTTTCCAGGCTGTCCCAGCGGTCGTCGAACGCGGGCGTGAGCGTGCGCACGATGCGCCCAGTCGCGCTCCGTTCGCGCCCGACCTCGGCGTGCTCGCGACCCGTCAGAAACGGCGGATCGAGGTACGCCAGTGCGAAACGCTCGGGTCGCGCGGCGAGGGCGCGGAGCGCCGCCAGGTTATCGCCCGAGATCAGCTCGAACCCTTGTGCAGCGGGCTTCGAGCTGCGCAATTCCAAATGGGCGCTAGCCGTCGGCTCTGCTTTACCGGGCCAAGAAAGTCGCACGTTGCAAGTGGGGCCGCGCATGGTTCGAGATCGTATCTGGGAGCCCCAAGGCTGGGCCAAATTCGCGTCTTGCCGTCGCGCGGGCCGACGGCTACGAAAACTGCCCGTGCGCCGCGCTTGTCCGTCATCACTTGTGGAGCGCGAGAGCGTTTGACCCGGCGCAGGCTCATCTGCTGGCTTGCCCTGGGCCTGCCGCTTGCCTCGGCATTGCTCACCGGGTGCGAGGCCGAAGCAAATGACTCGACCCCTGAGCGCGTCGTGCAGGAGTTCATCGATCGCATGCAGCGCGTGCACGGCGACTCACACGCCGCTCGCCTGGCGTACGAGCTGCTCTGGGCGGATGCACGGCGCAATCTGGCCGAGCGCGCCAAACGGGCGAGTGCCGTCGCCGGGCGCGAGATCGCTCCGGAAGAAATGATCGCGCCTTCGCATTTTTCCCTCGCCTACCGGCCAAAGAAGCTCACCGCTCGCGTGGACGGTGATTGGGCAGAGGTGACCGTTTCGGGCGAATCGAGCACGGCACCCTCACACGTCGTGAAATGCGTGCGCGAGGACGGGCACTGGCGCGTGGTGCTCGAGCTGCCGCCCCTGCCGCCCATTCAGCGCCGCCCTGACGGCGGGATCTGAGCCGCAACTCGGGCGCACAAAAAACGAAACGCGCGCCCTTTGGGGAGCGCGCGCTTTGAGCCGCCGAATCGACGATTAGTTGGCGAAGAAGATCGACTCGATCTCGTTTCGCACGTTCTCTTCCGTCTGTGCGCGGGCGATCGCGATTTCTTTCACGATCAGCGTGCGAGCCGTGTCGAGCATGCGTCGCTCGCCGAATGACAGCTGCTTATTCGCCTTGAGCCGATATAGGTCACGCAGCACCTCGGCGACGTCATAGATCGAGCCCGTCTTGATCTTGTCCATGAAACCACGGTAGCGCCGGTTCCAGGTCTGGGTGTCGAAGCCGATCGTGCGCTCCTTCAAGATGTCGAAAATCTCGCGAATTTCCTGCTCGCTGATGACCTGACGGAGGCCAACGGCGTTCGCGTTCGACACAGGAACCATGATCTTACGATCGGTGTCCAAGATGCGGAGGACATAAAAGCGTTGCCGCGAACCAGCGATGTCTTTCTCATCGATGCTGATCACTTCCGCGACACCCTGTGCTGGGTAAACCGCTTTGTCGCCGACCTTGAACTCAACTTCCGGGCTGGACTGCATGACGTCTCCTTTGACGCTGGTTACCTGACAACGCGCTCACATGGGCGCGCTGACTTTGAACCTAATGAACAGAAAGCTCGTTTCCTTAAGCTACGCTCCGCTCCGTATCGCGCGAAGATGGGGTTTGACGCGGACTGAACGGATTGGGCATAAACTTCATTCCAGCGAGGTATACGCGAAGCTCGGTAACGCGAGGGTTTCCGACTGCGGACTACCAAGACCCAACCAGAGGTTAGGAATCGCCAGGCGCGGCACTGTAATTCGCGGAAGCCCAGGTGTCAAGAAATCCGTGACGATTTCTTGACCGCGTGCTCAAACGAACAGCATTTCAGTGATGACGGATGCTCTCGCTGAGCTACGCGTGCGCGGCGCGGGCAGCGAGCTCCGCCGCAAGCCCCCAACGCACACCGCGGTCAGACACCAAGAGCTTCGTCGCACCGGACCAACTTAGCACGGCACGGACGATCGCGCTCCCGACCACGATCACATCGGCTCGTGACGGCTCCATTCCAGGTAAGGCGCGGCGTTCGGACACGCTCATCGCCGCCAAGCGGTTCGCGAGTCGCTCCACCGCGGAGCGTGACAGCACGCTGCCGTGCACGCGCGTCGCGTCGTAACGGGTCAGCCCGAGTTCGACGGCCGCAAGTTGCGTCACGGTCCCGGCCACGCCGACGAGCGTGGAGTCCGTTGCGAATGCCGGAGCAGCGCGCAACGCTTCGTGGATGTCGTATTCGACGCGCGCAAGCTCGTCGTTGCTCGGCGGATCACTTCGCATGTGACGTTCGAAGAGCCGTACGCTGCCGATATTCAGACTGACGGCGGCGGCGAGCTTTCTGCCGCTCGACCCGAGCTCGCCGCTCACGATTTCGGTGCTGCCGCCGCCGATATCGAAGACCGTGACTTTGCCCGACACATTGAGCCCAGAAAGCGCGCCGATGAAGGTCAGGCGTGCTTCCTCTTCACCAGCAATCACGCGCGGCGCCACGCCCAAAATGGTTCGCGCTCGTGCGCTGAAGTCCTCGCCACCCGCGGCGTCGCGCATCGCGCTCGTGCCGACCACGTCGAGCCAGGACACTTCGTGCTCGCGCAGCACGTCCTGGTACTCGGCGAGGCAAACCAAGGTTCGCTCGATGGCCTCGGGCTGCAAGCGTCGCTCGCGATCCACGCCCTGACCGAGACGGGTGATGGTGGCGCGCTCCACGATCGGCTGGAGCGCGCCAGCATCTACATTTGCAATCAGCAAGAGGACCGTGTTGGTCCCGATGTCGATTGTGGCGACGCGCATCGAAAGCTCCGCGAAATCGCCGAAATAGCCGTTATTTGGCTAGGCTCTTGAGGTTCAGCATTTCCTCGACGTCGGGCTGGACGACGAGCTCGACGCGACGATTCTTGTTTCGGCCTTCCTCGCTGTCGTTGCTGGCGACTGGATCCGTGTCGGCGTAGCCGGCCGCGCTCCAGTTGGCCGGGTTCAGACCGCCGCCGACGCCGCTCTTGTCGGGCGGTGAGGTCAGGAGCAGCAAAACGCTGCGCGCGCGCATTGCGGACAGGCCCCAGTTGTCCTTGAACTGACCGCCGACGAGCGGCTTCGAGTCGGTGTGACCGGCGACCTGGAAACGGCGCTTCGACAGATCGGCGTCGTTTCGGATCACCTCGGCCACCTGCATCAGGATCTTTTGACCTTCGGGCTTCAGGTGATCTTGCCCGGAGTCGAAGAGCACGTCGCCCGGGAGCTGGATCAACATGCGATTGTTGCGCACCTCCACCTTCAACCCGAGCTGCGTGAGCTTCTGCAGCTTGGTCTGCAGTAACTCGAACCGTTTGCGAATCGCGTCGAGCTGCTCGGTCCGTCGCGCGTACTCTTCGAGCGCCTTGCGTTGCTCGGCGAGGCTTTGGTTCAGATTGTCGAGATTGGCGCCGCGATCGGCGAGCTGCTTCTTGAGCGCGTCGATCTCTTGAACCGCCTCCTGATAGTCGGACTGACTTTTCTTGTGTGCGTCCGTCTGCGCCTTGAGTTGGTTGGTCAGGCTTTCGTTCTCGCGGACCTTTTGGTCCCATTCTTCTTGCGAGTAGCCGCAGGCGGTGGCGCCGAGCGACAAAAGTAAAAACAAACTGGTGGGTCTGAGCAGGCTCGAAAACTTCATGGGGATCCCGTCGGGTGCGGAGCGAATTGGCGCGTCCGCTCACACCCGACTAGGGCACGCATCGATGGCCGTCAAGTATGCGTGTTGACAAGGTTTTTTGTAGGCCAGCCGACCGACACGGCGGGCTTTTTCGGGACTTGGAAAAGCACTAAACAAGTGCGCTGTCTGCAATGGGTGCGACCCTATAACGGGCTGTTCTTTGGGCTACCAGAGATCGCAAGTGAATTTTTTTCGTTGACACATCACAATAGGTGGCAATATACGTCTTGCAACATACCCTCGGATTGCGGTCATCCCGACCACGGTCCGAAATGCTGGGAGGCAATCGAAAATGGCTGCAAAGAAGACCCGTACCAAGTCCGCTAAGAAACCCGCTGCCAAGAAGGCGCCGAAAGTTGCGAAGAAGCGCACCGCGAAGCGCAAGGCAGGCGCCAAGAAGGGTGCCAAGAAGCGCAAGAAGGCCGCCAAGAAGGCGTGAGCCTTCGCCGGGCTGATCGGGTCGAAGTCGTGCGCGTCTCGGCGCTTGCTGATTTCGGTTGAACGGCCCAGCGGGAACTCGAGCGCGTCCAAAGCTGGGCGCGCTCGAGCCAAAGTGCTCGCCGCCGAGCTCCTGAGGAGCACGGACGAGCCACCAAGCCTTGCGCCGCTTCGGAGCGCAAGTCGCCTTGGCGTCGAGCACGCGGTCGGACGCCTATTGGTCCGCCCGCGTGCTCGGCACGACTAAGAGGAAGTGTCTCGCTGCTCTGCGCAGCGATTCGTCACTCCCCGAGGTAGAGCCGAAGCGAACCGGCTGCTGCGCGTCGATCGAACGCGACACCCGCAAGCTCGTCGCGCTTCGAGATGTCTTCGAAGAGCTGCAGCAAAAAGCCGTGGAATGCCACGCATTCGTCGATCGCCGCCTCGAGCCGCGCTGGGTCGACGAGATCGGTGTCCTCGAGCCCGGACATCGCGGCCATGAATGCGTCGAACCGCGGATAATCGGTCGAGCGTAGGAGTGGGTAGCCCATCGCCCGGAAGTAGGCGAGGAACTCGCGCACGTATTGGAAGTTGTACACCGCCGCCCAGCGATCTTCGGCTGGCGAATGCTGAGCTTTGCTGGAGAATGCGCGCACGATCTGCGCGAACATCCAGACGTCTCTGCGTAGCCGCTCGCTGGTTTCGCGGCGCGCCGCTTGGTCGTCGAAGACGCCGCCTTCTTCGAGACTGGCGCCGAGCGCCTTGCCCAAGAAGAGCACCGCGTTTTGCAGCGCGGGCCGTAGGTTTTCAACGCACACGTCGACGCGCTGCCGCAAATCAGCGGCGCGCGTGCCCGCATCGAGCGCCGGAAGATCGTGCTGAAAGGCGCGGCGCATCTCCAGGCGCAGGCTACCGGCGATGCCTTGCAACGCGCTGCGAATGCCGATCAAGCGATGGCCTCCTGCGCGCAGCGCCGCGGAACGGCCGCGGATCTGCGAAGCATCGAGGCTCATCACGTCGCGTTCGAATCCCTCGGCCAAGAGCAGCCCGGAATTTTGCCTGAGGTAGTCGCTGAGCGCTCGCGCGTCGGAGCGCAGCACGCTCAGCACGAGGTACGTGCTCCCGATTTGCTGCCGGCGGCGCTCGACGTCGCCCGCGATGCGTCCCAAGAGCGACAAGTAGCGGAGCATCCGAAACAGCGACAGGAACGTCAGCGCGACCAAGCGATGCGCCTCGGCGCCGGGCACGCTGCGGATCAAATCCAGAACCTGCGCCGACTTGATGCGGTCGAATTCCGGGCGAAACTCGAGCGCATTCAGCGTGTTGAAGAACGCGCTGCGATCGATCTCGCGGTAGACCGTCGCCAGCATCGCGTGAAACAGCCGAAATGATACACGCGGCGTGCGCAGCATTCCCTCGAGCACCTCGTTGGCGGAGGTGAGCCCGTGGCGCAGCGTGACCAAACTCTCTTGCGGCGTATTTTGCTGCGCCCCCTGAGTGAGCAGCCGCGTGCGCGCGTTGTCCTCGGGCAACATCGTCTCGAGGTATCGGTGGAAGACGAACGCGCGGTCGAGGGAGCCGAGGAGCTGCCGAGCGAGCTGAATCGCGCGCTCGAGGCCATCGTGATAGGTTTGGAGCGCGAAGCGAAAATCCTGCGTGACCACCAGTGCGCGGCGCGGCGGGCCCGGGTGGTTTCGGGGATTGGAGAAGCAGGCCGTTGCTTTGAGCAAGACCTCGAACTCGAACAGGACCTCGTCCTTGTTTTCGAGCTCGAGTTCGTTCAGCCAACTCTCGCGCAGGACGCGGTGCTCGCGATGGATCGCGCGCGTCCCGCTGAGGAGCGCGCTGTACGGATCCTCTCCGGGAGCGCTCGGGAGCAGGCTTCGCCTTGGAAACGCAGTAACCACAGAACCTCGCGAAAAGCCGGTACTTGGGGGCTCAGGGCGTGAAATTGAACGGGTAATTCGTGCTGGTTTCCATGGCGCGCGACGACTTCGGGAATTTGATGCTCTTGATCACGCCAATCACGCAGTCGACCACCACCGGCGACTTGAGCGTGGAGCGCTCTTGGTTCAATTCGGCGGACTTGACCGAGCCCTCGGGATCGATGACGAAGTGGATCACCACGTCGCCTTTTAGATCCTTCAAATCTTTGCGCGCGTCCTCGTAACATTTCCGAGCGGCTTTGCGATTGTCGAGGACCTGCTTCCGAATCACGTCCATGGTGCGCGTCTCGGTCCCTTTCGGATCGGGCGGGGCTGGTGCGCTCGCTGCGTCGGAGGGCGCCGCGGCTTTGGCGTCGCCGCTCTTGGCAGCGTTTTCGCCTGCCCAGCCTTCCTCGTCCGCGCCGGCTTTCGGGGCGGCGGGTTCCTTCGACGGAGCCGGCGTGCTCGGCTCGGCGGAGGCAGAGTCCGGCGAGGCCGGTTGGGGCGGTGGGCTGCTGCCACAAGCAGAGGCGCCCAGCGCGATCAGGACCAAAAACGACCGGAAAGAGCGTTCGACTCGCATGGCGCCGGATATTAGCCAGTTGTCCGAGCTTCTGCGCGCGTTTCGCCGACAGCGGAGAAAACCGCCAATTTCTTGCTCAGACGAGCAGCGGTGCGCTCGCGCTCAACGCGGGGCGAGCGGCCGGTTCAGCCCGCTTTGAGGAACGGCTGCCATTCCTCGAACGGTTCCCGCATCAAGAGCAGGATCTGCTTTGCCGTCGACCAGCGTGGGCGCTTGGGCTCGTTCAGGAGCTTCATGCCCGCTTCGGCGGGGGTGCGTCGGCCCTTTTTCAGATTGCACGTACGGCACGAGATCACGAGATTGTCCCACGAATCGGCGCCGCCGCGCGAACGGGGCAGCACGTGGTCCACGTTGAGCTCGCGATGGCTCGGTCGGCGCGTGCAGTATTGGCACTGGTAATCGTCGCGCAGCATCAAGTTGCTGCGCGTGAGCCGCACCGCCGCGCGTGGCGTGCGCTCGTACCGGAGGAGGTGCAAAACGCGTGGCACCCGCAGTGCGCCACCGACGATCGGGAGCGCGTCGTCCACGCCGCGTACGGGCTGGCTCCGCCAGTCCGAGAAGTCGTAAGTGTCGCCCGCGACGTCCACGGCGTGCCCGACCCCGCCGTACAAAAGTACGAGCGCGCGTCGGGCGGTCGTGACACTCACCGGCGCGAAGAAGCGATTGAGCAGCAGAACCGGGAGATTGAGCACATCTCTCCCTTTTTCCTGCGGGCCCGGGGCAGCTCGTTCCAAGGTGTCCACGGGCTTACAGGCTAGCACAAAAAGCCAGGCTTTTTAGGTCGATGTGCTCGACCGCGCCGCGATACTGGGCTATCTCCGGCTGGCCTTTTGCCCAGCCCGGCCCTCGGGTTCACGGCTTTCGGTCCAGGTATCGATGTTGAGATCTGCTTTGCGTTCGGTGTTGGCGTCCCGCCTCGTGGCCGTCATGTGTTCTTCCGCGGTCTTGTGGGGCTGCGCAGCGGCGGGTCAATCCGGCGCCGATTGGCCTCCCATGTCGAAGCGCTGGTTCGACCGCGGCGACGCGAGCTTCCGGCAAGGCGACCTGGACGACGCCGAAACGGCTTCGGAAAATGCGCTCAAGGTCACGCCCGATCGCGAGGAGGTTCGCCTGCTCGCGGGTCGAATTGCCCTCGCCAAGCTGGAATATCAACGCACGGTCCAAGTACTCAAAGGGCTGGAATCGAACGAAGCGCGTTCACTCAGGGGCCGCGCCTTTTGGTATGCGGGTGACGTCGAGCACGCAGCGGACGAGCTCGAGCGTTTGGTCGCCGATCCGGAGGTGCGCGATCCGTGGGCGGTGGAAATCGCCAAACTTGCGCGTCAGGGCACGGGTCGGAAACCGTTCGAGATGAGCGGTGGCCTCTTGGCCGTGACCGATATGCCGCGCACAGGTACGGCAGCGATGATCGTACCGCTCGAAATCAATGGTGAGCCAGGCCTTGGCCTGATCGCGACGGGCGAAGGCGAGGCAGTGGTCGATTCGGCCAGCGGCGCCCAGGCGAGCTGGATCTCCCTGCGCTTCGGCGAGCGCGTCGAGGTGCGCGATGTCCCGGCGCGAGCCAAGGATTTGTCCGGGATTTCCCGGCAGGTAAATGCTCCGATCAAGATCTTGCTCGGCGTGAACTTGCTCCGCCACTTGCACCCGACCTTCGACTTGATTGGAGGACAGTTCGTGGTGCGTCGTTACGAGCCGCCGCCGCCGCCGGTCGCCACGACGCTCAAGCTCAGCTACGTGCGCGGTGGCGGAATGCTCATTCGCGGAGCGTTCGGCGCGGATGCCTCTGCCGCTCAATGCTCGCTGTTCGTGGATACCTCGATCGTCTATCCGGTGGCGCTCGACAGCGCGGGTTGGAAGAAGGCGGGTGTCCCGGCCTCCAGCCTGCGCAGCGTGCCCAATGCGGGCGCGCTCAAACAAGGAACCGTGCCGCTGCTCAAGCTCGGCGCGTATGATTTGCCGAGTGTGCCCGGCCTATCCGGCGACGATGCAGTCAAAGAGCGAGAAGCCGGGCTCGGCATCGAGTTAGACGGTCTGGTCGGCTCTGGCTTGCTTGCCAATTTCCGAGTGACACTCGCCGACGCCGGTCGCACGATGTGGCTCGAGGACATGCCGCGCGAGGTCATGGCGCCGGCTGATTCCGCGCTGAACGCCCCAATCGAGGAGTCTGACGATCTGTCGGATTCCGCGAGCGACGAAGACGACGAAGCGCCGAAGGGCAAGCCTGGCAAACCGGGTGCGGCAAAACCTGGCGCGAAGCCCGGCGCCGCCAAGCCTGAGCCGAAAAGCAGCGGCCCGAAACCGGGCGCAGCCCAAACAGCCCCGAGCGCAAAGGCGGCGCCCGCCGCCGCACCCGCATTGGCGTCGGCCAAGGCCCCCGCTGCAAAGGCTCCGGCGGCTCCCGTCAAACCATGAGCGCTACCACGCAGGTCGCCGTTTATGCGGGGAGCTTCGATCCGCCGACCTTTGGGCATTTGGATTTGGTAGATCGCGCGTCGAAGTTGTTCCCGCGCGTGGTCGTGGCGATCGGCGTGCACCCTGCGCGCGTGCCCCTGTTCTCGGTGGAAGAACGCTTGGGTCTGATGCAAGCGATCTGCGCGCCGTACAAGAACGTGGAGGTTGCTTCATTTCGCGGTTTGCTCGTCGATTACGGGAAGAGCATCGGCGCGCGGGTGATCGTGCGCGGCCTGCGCGCGGGCACCGACTTCGAGTACGAGCTCCAAATCGCTCACGCGAACGCCGACTTGCGGCCGGAAATCGACACGGTCTTTCTTCCGACCCGCACGAACTACGGCTTCATTTCAGCCACCTTGGTGCGCGAAATTGCAAGCTACGGCGGGGACGTGAGTCGCTACGCGCCGGCGGTGGTGTGCGCCGCGCTGCAGCGCAAATTCGGCGCCTAGTGCACCGCATGTGATGTCCCATCGACAATCGCTTCGCGATTGTCCGCTTCGCGGCATGCAGTGCACTGGGCTGTCTCGCCGGGGCTTTCGGCCCGGAACCCCACGCCTGCTCCGCAGGCTGCTGGTGTAGCGCCACGTCGAAATATTTGACTTCAACTCACATGCGCTGCACTAGCGTCGCTCAGTACTCGGCCCAGGGCGTGGGCATGAACAAGAGCGCGAACATCACCAGGCAGGACCAGGCAATCAGCCGCCGCCCGGGACCAAGCTCACTCGGCTCGAAGGGCGGATGCTCGGCGCCCCCGGACACGCGGGCGATGATGCCGGTGAACCCCCACCAGACCAGCCAAAAGAGCGAGCTGCCGATCGCGAACCCGTAGCTCATCGAGCTCCGGTGAAGCACGACGGGGAGGCAGAATTTGAGCAGGTTATAGCCGAACAGCGCGAGCAAGCAGTGGCGGATGTTTCGGGCAAAGCGGTGTTGCCGATCGCCGAACAGTGCGAATGCGATGTGGCCCCCGTCGAGCTGCCCCCAGGGCAGCATATTGATCATCGTGATCAGGAAGCCCACCCAGCCGGCCAGCGCCGTCGCGTGAAGTTGGACGTCGAGGCCCGCGCCGATCGGGCCGACGAAGATGCGCTTCATCAGCCAGTACAGCACGCTCTGCCCTTCTTGCGTGTAGTGGGGCGCGGTGTTCGGACCGACGTGGGACCAGGACAGGCCGAGGGCCATCACTGGCAACGCGACGACCATGCCGGCGATCGGACCAGCCGCGCCAATATCGAGCAACGCGGCGCGTGAACGAATCCGGCCGCGCATGGCGATGATCGCGCCCATCGTGCCGAAGGGGCTGAGCTGCGGTAGCGGGATGAAATAGGGCAGCGACGCGGGCACGCGGTGGACGCGCGCCGCCACATAGTGGCCGAATTCGTGCGCCAGCAGGATCGCAAGCAGCGGGACCGCGAAAGGCCAGCCGCGCCAGATCCCGAGCAGCTGTCGCGTCAGCGATCCACCGACCGGCCCGTCTACGTAGAGCGAGCCTGCAAAAAAGACGCTCGGCACGGTCAACGCGAAGAGCAGCAGGTTCAGCCCATATTTGACTGGCTCACCGTCATCGAAATCCAGTGCGTCGTCGGAGCTGGGCAATTGTCGGCTGTCAGTCATGCGCCAGGGATTCACGCAGCTTCAACGCAAGCCGCTCGAGCTGCGGTGCGAGCTCCGCGTCGAGCACGCCGATTTCGGTTTCGATGCGCAAGTTGCCGCGCGCGCGACCGGTATCGGCGCGGACCTGGGCGGTGCTCGGATCGAGGCCCAGCGCAGGCAAGCTTTGTTCGAGAATTTGCGCATCTTCGGGGCTTGCGACCAGATGAATGCGACGGGCGCCCCGCGCTTCGCTCAGCGCTTGCTTGGCGAGCGAGAGGATTTGCTGCGGCGCAACGCGCAAGCTCTCGCCGAGCAGGCGTTCGGCGAGCAGCCGTGCGAGCTCGACGCTGCGATCGAGCGCGCGCTCGTCGGCGCGGGCCTCGTGGTGCCGTAGCGCGAGCGCGCGCGCGGCAACCTGGGCGGCCGCGTCGGCGCGGCCCTCGGCTTCTGCGCGAAGGCGCAGCTCGGCGGCCGCGCGCGTTGCGTCTTCGACGATCTGCGCGGCGCGGCGCTGTGCGTCTTGGACCAAACGCTCAGCGCGTTCGGCGGCTTCGAGCACGGCCTTGGGCACCACTTGCCCGCGCGGCAAGGTTTTTTCCTCGAGCTCCAGTGCGACGCGCTTGGCGCCCGTCAAAGCGTCGGCTTTGAGCACACGGCCCGCACGAAGCGTCATTTGTAGCTCCGGGCCTCGAGTGAAAGCGCGACACGCGACAATTCGCGAGCCAAGATCTCGGCGCGTCGTTCGCGTTCCGGGTGCGCCAGGCGCTGCACGAACGAGCGCGTCTCCTCGTTCACGGTTCGAAGGGCGGCGACGAGCTCTGCGTCGCGCCGGCCCGCGAGATAGCTGAGTGCCACGAATGCCTTCTGAAACGCGGGACGGGCAACGGTCGACATCGGTCGCTTTCAGAGCGCTTCCACCACGACCGCGACGGCTTCTCCACCACCGATGCACAAAGTGGCGAGGCCTCGGCGAACCTTCCGGTCTCGCAGCGCGTAAAGCAGCGTCGTCAAAATGCGCGCACCGGACGCGCCGATTGGGTGCCCGAGGGCGACGGCACCGCCGCGCACGTTGACCCGTTCCAGATCGAGCCCCGCGAGCTTGGCGCAAACCATCGGCACGCACGCAAAAGCCTCGTTGATTTCCCACAAATCGATGTCGTTGGGGCTCAAGCCGAGCTTGTTCAAGGTGACGGCGATCGCCGCAGCGGGCGCCGTCGTGAACCATTCCGGCGCCTGGGCTGCGCCCCCGTAGCCGACGATGCGCGCGAGCGGCGTGAGCTTTCGCTCTTTGACGATTTGCTCGCTCGCGAGCACCAACGCTGCGGCGCCGTCGTTGATGCTCGACGCGTTGGCCGCGGTGATGGTGCCGTCTTTGCTGAATGCGGGCTTGAGCTTGCCGAATTTGCTCGGATCGCCGCGGCCCGGCTCTTCGTCGGTGCTCACCGGGAGCGGATCGCCTTTGCGTTGCGGCACGGAGACGGCGGCGATTTCGGCGGAAAATTTGCCGCTCTGAGTTGCGTCGAGCGCACGCCGGTAACTCTCCTCTGCGAATGCGTCCTGCGCGTCACGCGACAGGCCGTACTCCGTTGCGCATAGCTCGCCCGCGTTCCCCATATGGAAATCGTTGTACGGATCCCACAGGCCGTCGAAAATCATGCCGTCCACGATTTTGCCGTCGCCCATGCGGTAGCCCGTGCGCGCCTCGCGCAAGTAGTACGGGACGTTCGACATGGACTCCATGCCGCCGGCAATCACGACCTGTGCATCGCCGAGCAGAATGGTTTTTGCGCCGAACACGACCGCCTGCAGCCCCGAGCCGCACACCTTGCTGACCGTCGTGGCCGGGACCTGCGCGGGGATTCCGCCGTAAATCGCGGCTTGGCGTGCGGGGGCCTGGCCGATGCCCGCGGAGAGCACGTTGCCCATGAACACTTCGCCAATGTCATCGGCAGTCAGGCCCGAGCGCTCAATCGCGGCGCGAATCGCCGTGGCGCCGAGTCGAGGCGCGGACACACCAGCCAAGGTTCCCAAATAGGAGCCGATTGGAGTGCGCGCCGCGCTGACGATGTAAACCGGCGAGCGGGCGCTCATACCGGCAAACCCGCAGCTGCCAGGTTCTTCTTCATGCGCTCTCCCGGATCTTCGAGATTGGGCGAAAATGGCGTCCCGGTAATGCGATCGACGGCTTCGATGTACCGCCGCGTCGCCTCCACGCGCACGTCGTCCGG
>Ga0207667_10004363_pt1 | contig 17332 bp, 13 predicted proteins | sample KBSCornC52_FD_184301 | JGI IMG/M metagenome (GOLD analysis project Ga0207667, IMG submission 184301) | Corn rhizosphere microbial communities from Kellogg Biological Station, Michigan, USA - KBS Corn C5-2 (SPAdes) (version 2) | ecosystem: Host-associated > Plants > Roots > Rhizosphere > Soil ...
TGATAACTATATCTGCCCCCAATGCTGCATAACGTTCAGCAATGGCTTTACCTAAACCTCTGGCTGAGCCTGTAATTATTGCGACTTTGTTCTTTAGTGAGTTCATAAAACTTTGTTTTTATATTTTTTTGTTTTTGTTGACAACACGAAGTTGGCTTATGAACCACCCCCTGAACGTACAAGGATTATAGCAAGAGTTACAAATTCCTAAGAATTGAAGTTTAACCGGCCATTTCAGCATTGGCGAATTAAAATATCTGCAAAAATGTTCCGGCGGTTAATTTGTAAAGTATTAATTATCATTTGGCTACCATTTAGTTAAAAAAATGTGCACATGTTGTGTGTCAAAATTCATCAATTCCCGGGGCTGGGGTATTGCAAGAATCACTTTTTTGAATGTATTTTAGCGACCTGTTTTTCAAAAACAAGGCTTTTACATTTAGGACTGGGAAGAAGACTTTTCAATAAAAAACAATCTACATTTTATGGCTAAGGAAATCGTTTCAAAAGAAAATCCGGTTATTGACGCCCTTCGGAAACTAAAAGAGGAGGAGGCGGAGTTGGCTGCTAAATTAAAACCTGTTCAGGAAGCTATTAATGCCCTTGAGAAAATTCTTGACAAATCAGTAAAAAAATCAAAGCCTGCTAAAGACAGCGGAGCTGAGTTTGCCGGTGCTGAAGAAGCCGTACCGGAAGTAAGTGAAGCATCTGAATAATTGTTGAACAAAAGATGCTTTAAAGTTGCAGGGCATGAAAATACCCTGCAATTTTTTTTATAAGGCAAACCTCGATTTAACAAAGTTATATCCGTTGTTATAGAAAAGGTCCTCAACAAATTGATCAAGATTTAATTCATCTACCCATTGGCTTGAATCAGTAAGCGTTTGAAGATAAAACCGGAAATTCATTTTTATGTATTTCTTAAGCTGGCTCATAAATTCCACCGTAGGAATGTTAATGAAAGGATTGATGAGACCATCAAAGTCGGTACCCAGCGTAATATGCTTTGCAGCATCGGTAATTGCAATATTTGCATCATGGCATACTTGCAAAAAGTGTTTAAGATGCAATAGTATGTGGTCAAAAAAGTATTCATCGCGCGCAGGTATACTGTCTTCTGTGTTCTGCTCCAGGTCTGTCAAAGTAACGCAATCGTCTTCATCTATTTTTTTACCAATCAAAGTGTCATCAATCTGCAAAGAGTTCCATTCTGTTTTGGAAAAGTATTCTTTATCAACTATCAGATCCGATTGTGGATTCATACCTGTTGGCTTTTCGTCATGCTTGCTAACATATCCGATAATCCTTCTGTCCATTGAAAGTCCAATGACACCACCATTTTTGACTATCCATACAATTTCTTCATTAAAGAGATTTATTGTACTCAGGTTAAAGGCGGGCGCGCCGGGCCGTTGCGGCATATTTTCAGTATGCATTGATTTAGCCAGTTCAAGGTAAAAAACGTCGGTCATGGTTTTTTTCAGGCCAATGTATTTTGGCCAATCCGCAAAAGATACGCCGGTAAAACCAGCATGCGTGCATAATAAAGGCTGTGTATTGTTAAACTTGTTTGCGGCTATTTCATTCATCAGATCTAACCGCGATTTATAACTCATGTGTTTTAGATCAACACAAATTTTTCTGTCGAATAGCCCCTGGATCACCTTTCTTCCATCATCTGTAAGCCCATTCCCGGTTGGGAAAAAAGGATCTACACGGGTAATCTGAATACCAAATGCATGGTTGCACAGATTAGATTGCTGCATATGGGTAGGGTTAACTGATAGAATATTTACCTGCTGCAGCAGTTTGTCGAGATTACTTAAAATTTCAGCAGGTGGATAACCTTTACCATTTTCTACTTTGTTGACGCTATCTACAAGGGAATGACAACCCTCAACAACAAAGAAGATATTTACCTTGTTTGTAGGCAAAGGACTGTTGAAACTTTCTTTACGAAGTATATTGAAAGTGCCTGGTGAATTAAGATAGCATTCAAGAGTTCGTTTAAATGTAAAATCGGTAAATGACGTGTACTTATTTGCGGCAACATCTGTCAACAGTTGCAAAGAAAGTTTATACTGGGAGCTACCCTTAAGATATTTACGTAACGGAATTACTTCCTCTGCCAGGTAACTCTCAAGGCCGTACAAAGCTGCTCCGATTATTACTTCATCTTTGAAATCAGCTAATTGACTTTGGTGTATTTGTGTTTCAATAATGTTCGGCAAATCAGTGCATATTCTCGGAATGCCGTCAACATCATTCGTACTAATCCTTGCATCTATATTGGGAGAATCGTTAAAAAGTTGTTTCAATATAACGTGTGTGTGAAAATCAAAATATTGCATAAAAATCGTTTATTGTTTAAAAGTTAATGCGCGGGGCTGATTCCTGTATTTGGCAATTATTTAGAAGTTTATATGATCAGCAACTTCTTATAATCTACTTGAAAAAATAGAGGAACACGGTACCATGGAAGAGATCTAAAAGCTTTAACCTGAACGATATAAAGTTCGCATATGAAGTGTAGAGTAAAAACCGTTAAAAAACGGTTTTTAATAAAATATGAGGAAGTACTGATCTGATTCGCACATTCCCGGTGTTTGACGATGCCAGTGACCGGCCTAACAGATTAATAATCTGTTGCTTGCCGTTAGCAACAATATCGGCTCCCTTTTTAATCCGCAAAAAGCTGCAACGTGTAAAAACATATTTCATTTTGCCTTATATTAGCAAACCTACTTGAAACCAGGCCCCATGATAGTACCCAAATCGATTAGTTGCCGCCCATTGCTCGCAGTTAGCATCAGCCTAATCTTTTGCTTTTTTTGCAGTACTACCAACGCGCAGAATAATCATTACCGCGACAGCCTGTGGCGGCTTGTACAATCAGCTAAAGAAGACACAGCAAAAATCGACCTGTATCTCCTCTACGGTGATCTGTTCCGGCTTACACAACCCGATTCAGCAACGTTATTTTATGAAAAGGCGGGAAAACTGGCTGACCGGTTACATTTTAACCGGGGTACTACCAGCTATATCAGCCACTATATAGAAGTGCTCAATAACAAAGGCCTGTATACCCAGGCACTTGCCCTATGCGAACAGTCCGTTAAATTAAATCAGCAGATGGGCAATCAGCGCGATCTGGCGAGGGCTTACAATAATGTGGCCAATGAATACCAGTATCTGGGTGCTCTGTCTTCTGCTTCGGAATATTATCTGAAAGCCATCCGTATTTCAGAAGACCTGCATGCAAAGCCTTTTCTGAAAGTACTTTCCAATAACCTGGCTTCAGTATTTCTTGAATTGCAGCAATACGACAAAGCATATACCTATGCGTCAAGGTCCAATTCAATAGCTCGTGAATTGCACGATACCAACGGCATTGCCTCCAGCCTCGTAAACAAAGGTATTGCTGAATTACATCTTTCAAAGCTCTCCGAAGCCATGCAGCACTTTCGCGAAACTGTATGGTATGGACGGTACCTGAAGGATTATACATTTGAGGAAGACGGTTATCTGAACATGGCAGAATTAAATACCCGGCAAAAAAATATTGATTCCGCTATCGTACAAAATCAGCATGCCCTTGATATGGCGATAACGAATGATAACCCTAATTATAAAGTGCTGAGCCTAGGCGGACTGGCCGACGACTATTCAGCACTCGGCAACTGGCCAAAAGCCAATGGATATATTATGCAGGCAATTGCCATAGCCGAACAGATCCAGGACCGCAATAGCCTTGACCAATTGTATACCAGGGCCTCCCGCATCCGCGAAGGATTGAAAGATTATAAAGGCGCCTTGCTATACAAAAACAAATATGCGGTGCTGAATGATTCATTACTAAATGAAAAAACACGCGACCATATTAACGATCTCGAAACGAGATATCAGACAGCACAAAAAGACAAAGCCATAGCCGAACAACAATTACAACTTGAAAATACAAAAGCCATTGTACGAAAGCGTAATACTCAGTTGTGGCTTATGGGAAGTGGGGTAGCGGTATTGTTACTCATATCGCTGTTGATTGTGCGACTGTATCGTCAACGACAAAAACTAAATAACCAGAAGCTGCTTTCCATACAAAAAGAACAGGAAGTGACTTTATTGAAAGCAGTGCTGGAAGGACAAGAACAGGAACGGCAACGTATTGCCCGTGAAATGCACGACGACATGGGCAGCGGATTAACTACCATTTTATATTTGTGTCAGGATCTGAACTATTCAAAAGTGCTTCAGCAAGAAAATACCGGTGAAAAGATAGCTTCTACCGCCCGGTCACTGACAAGCAAAATGAACGAGATCATCTGGTCGATGAACCGCGAGTACGATACCCTCGAAGATCTGGTGGCTTATATTCGCCATAATGCCAGCGAAATGCTCGAAAACACGTCCATGGATTATGGCATACAGGTGCCGGAAAACATTCCTGCTATCACCCTGTCAGGTAAAGCACGCCGCAACATTTATCTGGTTGTAAAAGAAGCCCTGCATAATGCAATGAAGCATGCCCAGGCGAATTTCATAAACATCGATATCAAAGTGAACAGACATTTGCAGATCAGTGTGCATGACAACGGATGTGGCATCGCCACCGGTAACGAGCGACGGTTTGGCAATGGCCTGCAAAATATGCGGGCAAGAATGGATACCATTGGCGGAACGCTCGATATACAATCACAACAGGGTACTACCGTTCAGTTAACGGTCCCTTTAACGGCCAATGAGCTGCCTGCCTGAAATGTGCTATAATCTTTGTTCTATTGTTATAACAGCACCGATTCTTATTTTTATACAATGCAACCCATTAGCATAAGTATCGTAGAAGACAATATTGCCGTTCGAAAAGGTTTGGAACGTATAATCCAGGAAACGGATGGTTTTCTGTGCCTTTCAACTTACGATAATGCAGAAGATGCTATCAGGGAACTTCCCGGTATACAACCTGATGTAGTAATCATGGATATTCAGTTGCCTGGCGCCAGCGGCATTGAATGTGTGCGGCAGATGAAAGCCGCATTTCCCCGTATGCAGTTCATGATGTTTACCATTTATGAAGATAGCGAGCAGGTATTTGAGGCACTGGCCGCAGGCGCCACCGGTTACCTGTTGAAGAATACGCCTCCTGAAAAAATACCCGATGCGCTTCGGGAGTTGCATGCAGGCGGCAGCCCCATGACTACCGGAATCGCGCGCAGAGTAGTTACTTCTTTTCAAAAACAACCGGCACAGGATACGGTGAATGAACTATCAACCCGCGAAAACGAAGTGCTGCAGCTATTGTCAAAAGGATTTCTTTATAAAGAAATTGCCAACCGTTTACAGATCAGCATTGGCACTGTTCGCCAACACATCCATAACATTTATGGAAAACTCCAGGTGCAGAACAAAACCGAAGCCATTAATAAAGCATACAGAAAATAGGCGTATACTACTAACTGGTTATAACTTTTGTTCTATTGCCTTCGCCTTCCGCACAGATGATATTTGCTAAAAAATAACCAATGAAACATTTCTTCTGTGCAGGCATCGCAGTTTTGGCGTGCAGCCTCCTTATCATCAGCTGCAAAAAAGATAACAACAGTAATAACAACTCCAATAATCCGCAAGGTAATTTCTTACCTGATCCCGGAACCTATACATACCACGTGACCTCTACCGACGGCACAACAGGTGATGAAACGATGACCATTTCAAATAAACGTGATTCTGCAGGCGGCCATGCTGTAACCATGGCGAGTGTTGCGGCTGGCTATCATTTGCAATCTGTTTTTTATGCTGATGCCACCAACACTACTGAACCAATTTATCCGCCTCAGGAATTTGATCAAATGGCCAATATGATTCGGTCATTGCCCGGTGTTTCGCAGTTTGTATATGAAGGATGGCCCATCTATCAGAAAATGCCTAACACCGCATCATTGAATGATGTGTTGGGCTTTTCAGGTGGGCCCATTCATCTGCAATGGGTAACCACAGCCGGCACATCTGATTATAAGATAGAATACCTGAATGGAAAAGTTGTTCAAACCAATCAGAAGATTACCACTCCGGCCGGCACTTATACCTGTAGTGTTTGGACATATGGAGAAAAAACAACCACTAGTACAGCAGCCGGTACAACCGTAATGAACTTTACCGATACCGTATGGATGTCGCCTGGTGTTCCCTTCGTAAAGAGTTCAGAGCTTTCCCCTTCTGCTTATTCAGTAACGATGCTAACAAAGGTCAATTAGTAATCAGTAAACAATTTTCAAACATATCTATTCACTTTTCAAAACACTATTATGAAAAAAACAACTGCACTGGTTGCATGTATGCTTTTAATGGTTGCAATTAGCCATGCACAATCATTTGTAAAAGGAACCAATGTAGCGAGCGTTGGTATTGGTCTGGGAAGTTCCATCCTTCATTATTCCGGCGCCTCGCAAACACCTGCCATCAGTTTGCAATATGAAAAAGGAATATGGGAAGTAGGTGGCCCCGGTGTAATAAGTTTGGGTGGTTATCTTGGATTTAAAGGATATAAATATTCCAGTAAATCAGGCAGCTTTAATTATAATGAAAAATGGAATTATACAGTCATTGGTGTTCGAAGTGCTTATCATTACAATGGTATTCAATCGGGCAAGCTCGATGTATATGGTGGAGTAATGTTATCGTATAACATACTTAAATATAAATACAGTGATAACAGTCCATCAGGCAGCTATATAAATTCCGGTAGCTATGGCAGCACGGCAGGTTTCAGTTTATATGCCGGTGGAAGATACTTTGTAGCTAAGAATCTGGCCGTGCTGGCTGAGCTTGGTTATGGTGTATCTTACCTGAATATTGGCGTAGCGTTGAAGTTTTAATTATCAGATGTGATCGTAACCATTAAGGCCTGCTGTATAGCAGGTCTTTTTTGTATAGTCTGATACCCAGCCATAAAGTCCATTTGACACTCCATCACTCGCAGTGAAGCATTGACGTTTTTGTTTGAAGAATAAAGGCCCGGTAATATACACGGGCCTTATTCTTCTTTTTTTAAGTAAATGCTCTTTTGTTATCTCACATAAGTTAGCGTACCGAAACCTAACTGATCGTAGCCTCCGCTGTTTGGACCATAATCCCCTCCACCGCCTTCAGGACGTACTTTTAAAGCATAAGCCTGAATGTTAGGAGAGCTGAGCCCTCTTAATTGCACATAGTGACCATAAAGTAATTCCCAGCTGGGGCGAATATCGCCCCGGCTGCCCGAAGCGATGACTGTCTGGTTAACATTATCGCAATTGTTGTATGTAGTGTACGGAACATTATTACCCAGGTTGTAAGATGCTACATATTCGCACATGCCCTGAATACGTGGCCGTACATCTTTCCAGGGATTATACGCAAACAGATCCTGTCCCTGATTAAAAGCCATTTGACAGAAAGCGCCATAGAGCGATACATCGAGACAACTATGTCCCTGGTCGCGTCCGCTTTCCTGACATTGGGCCAAACCTCCCGAATCAGCATAGGCAAAAGGTGCAACATGGCCATACGAACCATTTCCCGCGCCGCTCTTAAAATAATAAATTGCTTCGTTGAACTTGGCAGTATCATCACAAAGCACGCCTATTGCAAGAATAGAAGCCATGTTACAGGCATCCCAGTTAGCCCAGTAATGCGAAATGCAGGCGCCATTGTGATTGGTAAGAAAATCGTGGTTCATAGGATAGAAAATATTACGCATCATATTCTGAAAGCGCGTAAAATCTGATGCCGTCCAACCACTATATGAACGCATGATCTCTGCTGCATTGGCAAATTCATAACCGTATAGGCCGGAAGCCAGAAATCTGTCTGAAGTACCTTGTATAGAAGTAAGGGTAGAAGACCATGCATTCATAATTGCTACTGCTTTATCAGCATTTGCGGTAGTACCCGCAATCTTCCACCGCAATGCATTTTGATAAGCTGCTGCAATATCATTGTACAACTTCGAATAATTCTCAGGCGTGCCTGTTCCACGATATACGATAGCAACGGGTCCCTGCATAGTGTAAGTCGAGGCAGAGTGAGCATTAGCCACCAGCACGTTCCAGCCTGAAATCTGCGGTTGCGCACTTGCGTTCACCTTATTGACCATTCTGCTAAAGTCTGCAGCAGAATGTAAAAGACCGGGATGTGCAAAACTGGTGGGAAGGGCAAGTGTTGACAAAGATGATTTAGTGTCGCTATTAGTACCAGGCGCTTGTATATTCCTGTATGCTTTTTGGCAGGCAGCTGATAGCTGTAGCAACAGCAATAGGTATACCATCGCCTTAAGGCGATAAGGTTGTTTAAATGGCATAGCAAACGTTTTAATTAGTAAATGATGATTAGCGTATGACCTTACATGATTAGTATTAAAATTACGGTTATATGCTATCCGATCAGTGGTATGAAGTGGATTAATCTGGGCAAACGTGTGCATGGTATATATATGGCGTAGTGGTCATTTGCGGGTGTTTAATATATTTTATATTTTACGCCATTATTTTAACCCCCTGAAGACAGCCACCGTATGGACACAGAAAAATATAGAACAGCGCGCAAGCGTATTTGGGCTACTATTGTTGATGCGATTGTTTTTATGCCTTTTTTACTTGTAGATGGCTACCTGTTAACACGAACAACTAATGAATACATACTGGTGGCCTGGAATATATTTACCGTTTTTGTTCCTATCTTTTATTTTATTACTGCACAGTATAAATATGGGCAGACGATTGGAAAATGGGTTGCCTCCGTTAAGGTTGTAGACGTTAGTGAAACACGAAACCTTACGCTAAAACAATCCATCTTAAGGATCGGTGTTTATTTAGCAGCAGTGCTTGTTGGATTTTTATATTACTGTTTTCTGGCATTGCAAACCGGAGACATAGGATATTTATTAAATGACTTTAAAGAGTTTGCAGGCACACCATATTTTATTTGGTTTCTATTGGAATTTATTACCTTGTTAGCAGACCGCAAACGCCGGGCAATCCATGACCGCGTAGCCCGGTCAGTGGTTATTAGAACAGAATAATTCACTTTATTTAATCCATCGGATATACTTTCCCTTTTGCTATAAACCTTGTATCTTTTACTGCTGCTGCACCGTTAAAACGATATTGAACACCCACGATGCCGGTGGGGGAGTTGGGAAAGTTTAATGTGTATGCCTTTGTATTGTTAACATAGATAGTCGCTGTTCTGTTAATTGTTTCTACGCGCAGCGATGTCCATTGAGTAAGGTCGCAACCAAAACCCGACAGATCGGCTGAGCTGCTTTCGGCATGTGCTCCGCAGAAATATAATTTCAGATTACCTACACACGGTTTCGAAGCAAGCGGAATAATGATGATATCATTTTTGCACTGAATAAGCACCTCGGTATAATGACAGGCATTTGTTCCGTCGTCAAAGTCGTTCTTCACCATAGTTTCAAAGGTAAAGTTATCATTCATTAGATCGCCCATATCGCGTTGGTTGAAAAAACGAACACGAGATGATGCCAGTGACTGGCGGTATGGCGCCAGCATAGTTTCATTTACCTCAACAATATTGTTTTTAAGGCATTGTTCCTTTTTGAAATAAACGGGAACCGGCTGTGTTTCCAGCAAACACAACCATCCTCCGGATGTGATCCACAGATCGTGCGTTTTTACAATCTGTCCGTCGGCAATTAGTTTGGTCTTAAAGTAACCGGGATAATAGTAAATAGCTGAATGTTCATGTTTGTCGGGCGATACCAATGTTTTGCGCGACAGGTCCCAGGTTTGCACAATAAACAGGGAGTCGGGCTTTGTGCGTGCCGTGTAATGGAATATTACAGAATTCGGTACTCCTTCCGTGATCACTTTGTTAGCACTGAATTCGAATTGACTGGCAGTATAAGGTGAACGGTTTCGTTTGGCGGATATAAAGAAAAAAATACCGGCAGCAAGTATTACGCCGCCCGCTAGTCCGATAATCGTGCGCCTCCATTTTCGTGGTGGTGGTTGTTTTACCGTAACAGGTTTTTCAGCAGCGGGCTTGTTCAGATCTTGTGTGCAATCTCTCCAGTCGGTATAACCTGCAAACTGTGCTACTGCATTAAGGGTAGTAAGTGTGGGCGCACTGTCGTATTTCAGTTTTCCCCATATGCGTTTAAGGGTGGTTATGCTCAGGCGTACCTGTGTACGATCGTAGATGGCATCCGACAGTTTTTCAAAATCATAAGTTGTCCAGTTGTCGCTCGTTCCCCGGGCGAAGATTGTTTCTACCTGTTTAAGGCACCGGTCAAGATAATATTGTTCACTGTTTTTATCCATCGTTTTGTAAAAATACGCTGTGTTGCTTTTTGCACCGGTTTGGCGCGCACTTGCACAGGCGTGCTGCATGCGGTAGGTGTAAATTGGCAGTATAATGCATAAAGTTAAAAAACAATGAATTATGAAACTGACAATTAAGAAAATTGTACTTCTCATGATGCTACCTCTTTTTACCTTGATTACCATGGCGCAAAAGGCGAAAACAAAACCGGCTGCCGAAATCAGCATACCTATGGAGCCGGCGTACTGGCAGTACGATACTGCTAATATTGAGTTTATTACGCATCGGAATGTAAAGGCCGTTTACGTGAAAAACGGCGCTCCGCTGTATCTTAAAAATCAACAGTTTTCAAATGGCACTCTGGAATATGACGTGGAGTTAACTCCCAACAGCGGTTTTCCCGGAATTTGCTTCCGCATGTCAGACGATCACAAAAATGGTGACCACTTTTATATCCGTTATTTTGGCACCACGTCAAAGGAAAATCGTAATACCCTGCAATATGCCGCCGATATCGACGGTATGAGCATCTGGGATTTGACAGATGAATATCAGGCCGGCGCCACACTTATAATACCCGGCTGGAATCACGTAAAACTGGTTGTATCGGGTAAACAAATGAAGGCGTATGTGAATGACATGAGCAGGCCGGCGCTTCTGGTGCCTGAATTGGAAGGAGAAACAACAACAGGTGGTATCTTTTTTTCGGGCGGACAAGTTACCATCGCTAACCTGGTGATTAAACCCGATGCCGTGGAAAACCTGAGTGCAGCCCCCGGGTATATTTCTACCTATAACGACATCCGATACTTACGAAACTGGCAGGTGACTGCACCGGTTGATTTCCCGTATGAAAAAGAAATTGTACCTGCAAATTTACCCGGTCATGTGAAGTCTGACTTGCCCGACAGCACCACCAGCTGGAAACCCCTAAGGGCAGAAAGCCGTGGCATGGTTAATCTTACCCGGATTTTCGGTAGTGTGAAAAACAATCAGCGTCGGCTGGCATGGCTGAAAACAACCATTGAATCAGATCGTGCACAGGATCGCATATTGCATCTTGGCTTCAGCGATGACATATGGGTGTTTGTAAACGGACAACTATTGTATGTTGACAAAAACCAGTACGGCTCGCCCGGTCAGAAATTCCCAAGGGGTCGATGCACGATTGAAAATGCTATGCTGAAATTGCCACTCAAGCAAGGCAAAAATGAGATCCTGATAGGTTTGGCCAATTATTTTTATGGATGGGGTATTATTGCACGATTAGATGAGACCGATGGAGTAATGTAAGTGAGTATATAAAACAACGCGCCTACTAAATAAAAGGCTTGTATGGATTAATATCAAAGCATGGCAATAGCCGGATGGCAGCAATAATCCTGAACACAAAAGAACAATAAATCAATAGTCGCATTTGAGTTGTACGTGGGAAAATAACCTACAGATTACCGCTATATCTTATGCTTCACCAACGGCACAGGATTTTCAGGTATACTATCATCTGAGTAGATATAGGTTATTTTTTTCCACAGTAAACAACCAAACCGCTACTATATGACTCCGCTACGCTGCTTTCCTCTAAGATCTCTTTTGCTGATCTGTATATCATTATGTTCCTTACTTAGTTTTTCACAACAACCTCCGCCTTTTGTTTGGGGACGCACCATTTGGGGTGATGGCATGCTTAATGTAAATTACAGTGTTGTTGATTTGACCGGCAATATATATATGGCCGGCACTTTTACCGGGTCCGCTGATTTTGATCCTGGTCCTGACAATATAACGCTCACCAGTGCAGGTGATTCTGATGTATTTATAAGCAAATTCAATTCCTCGGGTAATCTTGTGTGGGTGGAACAAGTCGGTGGTCCTGGCGTCGACAAAGCAACATTTATAACACAGGATGCTACGGGTAATATATATGTTACCGGTAGTTTTTCCGGTACGGTTGATTTTGATCCGGGTGCCGGCACCGCTCCATTGTCTGCATTAGCGGGAAGTGATGCTTTTGTTGCAAAATATGATGCTGCCGGTAATTATATATGGGCTGTGAGTTTTGCAGAAACCGACAACAGCACCGGAAAAGCGGTGGCTGTAGACCCGACGTTCAATGTATACGTTACAGGAAATTTTACTGGGACTATTACATTTGGTACCGATACTTCCTATACTTCACTGGGTGGCAACGATGCCTTTATTTGTAAACTTAACTCAACGGGTGGAGTAGTATGGGCTGACCGTATAGGCGGCAACTCCTTAGAGAATGCCACTGGTATTACGGCAGATGCTACAGGTAATGTATATGCCTGCGGTAACTTTGAAAATGGCACTATTGATCTTGATCCCGGCCCGGGTTCTGCTAATTATCTCGCTGGTACCAGCATAGTATACCTGGTAAAGCTAAATGCCAGTGGCGATTTAGTTTGGGCAATACGGAGCTTCGCTCATAGCGCCAATGATCTGAAAATGAATGCTGCCGGTAATTTGTTCCTGGTGGGAGGCCTTTCAAATTCTACAGACATGGATCCCGGACCTGGTACCGCCTATGTTGGTGTAAACCGCACTTTCACTGATTATTTTTGGGAACTTACCAGTGATGGCGCCTACGTTTTGGCCAAATCATATTTGGGTACAGACGCTACAGGCGATGCCTGGTCTGTGAATGTTGATGCCACCGGTAACATATACACGGCTGGTGGTACCGGTGCTTTTAACAAATGGGATAATGCAGGTAATCCTATATGGGGATCCGGTTACGGCGTTAACAACTGGGTTATGAATATCGCAGTAGATGGTATGCAACATGTGTACACTATTGGAAATTATCACACCATCATTGACCTGGATCCTGGTCCGGATACAGTTATCGTCAGAAATGTTCACCCAGGAATATTTTTTAACCAGCTCGCTCAAACAGCAGCGGGCTCATTACCTCTTACCTGGATATCTCTGGATGGTCACCTGAACGACCGGCAGCAGTCTACACTCAATTTTACTGTAAACGAAGAAAGCATCGACCACTATACCGTAGAAAAAAGCACAGATGGTATAACGTTCAGCGACATTGGATCATTGAAGAGCAAGGGCAATGGTACAAATACGTATGTTTATACTGAGTCTACAGTTCTGAATCAAACCGCCTGGTATCGCATTCTGCAAATGGGTTTGGATGAACGGTCTGGTTATTCTGCCGTTGTTCGCATTACAGAAGGAAAAGCGCGTTTATCCGCCACTGTGTTCCCCGTGCCATCAAGAGGAAATGTTACGCTGCAAATAAGAGGAGAAGAATTGCTGCACACAAAAGCAATTTTGGTAGATATGAAAGGTCTGCCGGTGAGGTCCATTCAAATTAATGATTACAATACACCTGTTAACCTGTATAATCTGCCTGCCGGCATGTACCTGTTGCAGTTGGCTAATGGCAGCAGTTTGAAAATTATGCGGGAATAAATAGTTTTATTTCATTGAAACCAAGAAGCCGGAATTATTCCGGCTTTTATCATTTTGGGAGTCAATATAATGCTTATACTTCATCCAGCTTAAATGGCAATTTGCGGATGCGTTTTCCGGTAAGATCAAAAATGGCATTACACAGTGCAGGTGCAAAGGCCGGTAATGCAGGCTCACCAACACCACCGGCTTTTTCATCATTCTCCATAATATGCACTTCAATTTCCGGAATTTCACTTATGCGTGGCATAGTGTACGTGTTGAAATTTTTTTCTACAGCTTTACCGTCTTTAAAATGTGTTGCGTGGCTTATTGCAGCGCCGAGTGCCATTACAATGCTTCCTTCAACCTGAGCACGGATAATATCAGGGTTTACATACCAGCCGCAGTCGATGACGGCAAACACTTTGTCGATCCTTATTTTCTTATCTGCTCTGCGCGATACCTTAACAATTTGCCCCACGCGGCCACCAAAACATTCGGTAATAGCCAGACCCCATCCATCGTTTTTGCGTCGTGATTGCCAGTTGCTGACGGTTGCCAATTTATTCAGGATGGCCTGGTAACGATCAGAACCAAGATGCGCCTTTCTGAATTCAAGCGGATCCTGTATGGCAAGATGTGCCAATTCATCTATAAAGCTTTCGCATGCAAACGCATCAACATTCGCGCCCGGAGCACGCCACCACATAGTTGGTATAGGAGATTTGGTAGGAACGCCTGCGAAGCTATAGGTTGGTATCGATTTATAGTAATCGCTGGCAAGTCCGCCCACTCCACCGGTATTTGTTGTTACAGGTTGCGGTTGAGCTTCTTTGTCTTCTCCCTGGCCCATATATTGAGAAGCCGAAATAATTTGAAATGCTGAGATCTTTTTTTGAGTGTCTATACCACCTCTGCATCTGTATAATGCACCGGAGCGAAACGGGCCCATGCTCATATCATCTTCTCTTGTCCACATTACCTGAACCGGTGCCTTAATCTCTTTTGAGATAAGGGCTGCTTCAGCGGGGAAATCAGGAAATGCTTTCCGTCCAAAACCGCCGCCGAGAAAAGTCATATTTACGGTAACGTTTTGGATAGGAATATCCAGTCTTTTGCTTAGATCTGCCTGAATCCAGTTTGCTTCCTGAATGGGCCCCCATATTTCAATGCTATTGTCTTTTACATCGGCAATACAGTTCAGCGGTTCCATACAACTATGCGATTGATAGGGCATTTCGTACATGGACTCTAAAACTGCCGAAGAATTTTTCAAAGCAGTTTCAAAAACATCAGACGGTAAAGGTTTGTGAAGGTCCTGCTGCATTCTTGCAAAAAGCTGTTCAGAATCCGGGTGATCTGTGGGCTCATCCCATTCCACTTTCAGCAGTTTACGTCCCTGCATGGCTGCCCATAGTGAATCAGCCACTACAGCAGCTCCTTCAAACATTAAACCCCAAACGGGTCTTTGTACTTTAAAAACATATTTTACACCGCTGACTGATTTCGCTGCTGAGTCGTCGATACTTTTTACTTTACCTCTGAACTGTGGATTGCGTTCAACTACGGCATACAGCATTCCGGGAAGTTTTTTATCCAGTCCGAATATCGCTGTGCCATTAACTTTAGTGGAGGTATCATTCCGGCGTAAGGGTTTGCCAATGATTTTATAATCCTTGCGTTCTTTTAATTTAACCTGTTGCGGTGGTTTTATGGCTGCAGCATCTTTTACGAGTGCGCCATAGCTCAATTTTTTTTGCGTGGCACGATGTACAACGTGTCCATTTTCAGCATAACATTCAGTGGTATCAGCATGCCATTGATTTGCCGCTGCTTCAATAAGCATTTCCCGGGCAGTGGCGCCTACCCGAAGTAGTTGCTGATACCAGCCACGAACAGAAAAGCTTCCATCCTGCGGTTGCGGACCATATTTTTGAGGGTTGGCTGGCGCAAAGCGGATGCTGATCTGGTCCATACTCACTTCAAGTTCTTCGGCAATGATTTGAGGGATTGCCTGCCATGTTCCTTGTCCCATTTCAGAGCGGTGATTAAAGATGGTTACTTTGCCGGATCCGTCTATTGAGATCCATGACATCAGCTCGGTTGCCGGGTCTGCCGAGTCATTCATATGAACAATTTCACCGGTGCTTTTCCCGGAAGCCGACCAATAGCATCCGATAGTTAAGGCAATGCCTGATAAGCCGGCTTGCCGCAAAAAAGTTCTCCTTGAAAAATGTTTGTGGTTCATGGCAGGAATTTTTACTGTTGCCGGTTAACTAAAACCGATATGCATCAACCCCTTGTTAAATTTAACTATTCGGCGGAAAGGCAGCAAATTGAATTGTTTTAACAACTTGTAAAAAAGGATAGTTATGATTTGCTTATTTTAGATGACCAATAAAAATCAGGAGAAGTTCATCATGAATGTAGAAACGGAAAGATTGATAATTAGAGATTTCAATAACTGTGACTGGGTGGATTTACATACGTTATATATGAAACCTGAAACTGTTAAATATAATCCAAGCGGGTATCCTCAAAATGAGGAGGCGAGCAAAAAGATAGTTGCCGATTGGTCATCTCAGCCCAATAATGCTGTAAGGAATGAATATACAGCAGCAATAATTACAAAAACAGGTTCCAGGTTTGCAGGGGTCATTTCCCTGAATTTAGGTGATTATAAATATAAAAAAGGAGAAATATGGTATAAGCTCCTTCCTCATTATTGGGGGCAGGGATTAGCTACTGAAGCAACGAAAGCAATGCTTACTTTTGGATTTGAGCAACTTCTTTTGCATAGAATTGAATGTGGTTGTAGTATTCACAATGTTGCCTCTTTTAGGGTAATGGAAAAGGTTGGCATGACAAGGGAGGGAATAAAAAGAAAAGTATTGCCACTCGATGACGATTGGCATGATGCTTACTTGTATGCTATTCTCGATGAAGATTATTTTAAGCGATAGGGGAGAGAGGACGACACATTACCTCACCTTCACGAGACCTTCACCTGACCTTTACGAGACCTTATTCCCGGTCTACAGTATACTTAAGCCATATTGAAAGGCTATTTAATGCGATTTGCCTTTGTTGCCAGGAAGCAACTCACCCATATCACCCCAAGGGTAATATGCTAAAAATATTTGTATGCTGATGTTCAAAATAAGCAGTAACCTTGCGGTCTGAATTTTAAAAACACGCATCAGCACATGAAAAAAGGGGTGATCACACTATTTATACTACTATTTGGTTCAACCTGTTTATTTGCCCAACAACATTACAAGCTTGATAATGAAATGGTAGGTTTCTTTTTGGGCAACTGGAGTGGCGAAGGTGAGTTTGCCAATGGCAATAAAATAGCTGCTGATTTGACATTTAAATTAATGTTAGATAGCTGTTGGTTAACATGTGAACATACCGACAAATTACCCAATAAATACAAAGCCATATCTTTTTGGGGTGTTGACCCGGTGAACGGGCAGTTTATGGCGTATGCGTTTGATAATTTTAATGGTAACAGAAAGTTTTTGAGTGATGGATGGAAAGGCAATAAGCTAATTCTTACAATAAGCGAGGT
>Ga0207667_10004365_pt1 | contig 17315 bp, 17 predicted proteins | sample KBSCornC52_FD_184301 | JGI IMG/M metagenome (GOLD analysis project Ga0207667, IMG submission 184301) | Corn rhizosphere microbial communities from Kellogg Biological Station, Michigan, USA - KBS Corn C5-2 (SPAdes) (version 2) | ecosystem: Host-associated > Plants > Roots > Rhizosphere > Soil ...
CTATTGATTTTGGAGAAACCGATGATGCCCGCTTTTGAGGCGGCATAATTGGCTTGCCCGGCATTACCCTGCACCCCCACAACCGAGCTCATGTTAATGAACACGCCTGCGCGGTTTTTCATCATGATCTTGGATGCCGCTTTGGTAACGTTAAATATCGATTTCAGGTTAACATCTATTACTTCGTCCCAGGCCTCTTCGGTCATGCGCATTAACAGGCCGTCTTTGGTGATGCCCGCATTGTTTACCACAATATTTAAAGTGCCAAAATCGGCTACTATATCGTTGATCAGTTTTTCGGCTTCTTCAAATTTGGAAGCATCCGATCGGTAGCCTTTTACCTTTGTGCCAAAACTTTGCAACTCCTGCTCAAGGGCCAGCCCTTTTTCAACAGACGATAAATAAGTAAAAGCCACGTTAGCGCCATGCTCGGCAAACTTTTCGGCAATTTTACGGCCTATTCCTTTTGATGCGCCGGTGATGAGCGCGGTTTTTCCTTCTAATAATTTCATGTTTATACAATGATTTCGGGCTGTGAAGATAGGGATTTAACAGGAAAGTTGAAAAAGCCCGGGAGCGGGAATCAGGCAGGCGCATTAAAATGGTTTTAAGCTTATTGAGGTTGACTTAAAGCAATCAGGGCATTTAAAGGATGGTTTTTCAATCACTTGGTTATTTAGGACTGACACATGGCGTTCCAATGTCCCATTTTTTTGCACGCGGAACGCAGTGGAACACTGTGAAACACGCTCATTATCAGGTGTTTTATGCTTTTTATAAATTGACATATTTATTTAAATTGATGATAATCAATTGTTTAGTAAATTTTAATTTTTACGGCCTGTTTGTAATTTGCTGATTATCAATTGTTTCACATTTTGGAACAGGAGCTAATTGTGTGTCAGGTCCTGAAAAAGGTTTACACTTTTTACTGATTAATCCTGCAGTGAGTTTGTGAGATGGAAAAAGAAGCAGGTGAACAACTAGCAAGTTATATTATCGGTTTTGCAGGCCACATTGCTTATCTTTCGTTCCGCAAATTACTTCATATCTTACTAACAAAATGAAAATAACTCCCGTTAAGATGCTCAAAGCTATTATGGCCGGTGCTGCCGGCTGCTTCATACTGATGGGCTGCCATCATCCTCCGGTACCGGGGAGGCAGATCAAAAGCATAGAGATCGCCACTGCCGGGGGACTTAGCGTTAACCCTGTTGTTGCAATTCAAATAGATAGCTCATTAACCTTAAGATATTATGGCGGCCGTAATGCAAAACCTGCCGGCTACTATACGGGCGTTGTTACACAGGGTTTTTGGGACACTTTAAATATCAAACTAAAAAAAATCGACTTTAAAAAGCTGGATACCGCTCAATTTTATGGTATGGACGAACAAGTGGCAGAAGTCGCATTTTATTGGGGTAACCATAAGCGGCACATATTCAAGGCTATCGACGGAGAGCCGGATTCGGTTTCAAATACATTGAAATGGATTGCGAATAGCTATAAACAAGTTACATTACATCATTTAAAAGATAGTTTTAAGTTTGAAACACCTTTTCAGGCTTTAAATTTACCGATCCGCAAATACGAACAGGTGAAACTTCCACCTGCAGGCAAATGATAGGCGACTGATAACCTTTCAAAATAATATATCGCTTTTATAGGCAATTTTATATAACTCCTGCAAAGGATAGTCGCCTTTTAACCCATAATCTTTAATCGTGATTTCCCTGGTGCGCATATAAAACGTCACAGTAGATGTTGGCATATCGGATGTTTTAACTGAATAGTTATTTTTCAATTTGTTCCAGTCGGTTTGTTTAAGTATCGCCGAAATTCGTTGTATTTCGGCCTTACTTAACGAGTAAGTGGAGTCTTTGTACTTTGGGTTATCATAAGTTTTTTTGCAATGACTTGAGCCGGTTATCATATCGATAGATACATGAATTGTGGGATAATTATCCGACTCCACCCCAAAGGAGCTTAAATCCATTTCGATTTTAGTTACAGCGTTATTTTTATTGCATTGGATAAAGCAAAAGGATAATACCGCTATCCAAAGTATCGTATTTTTCATTGGCGTTTGTCCAGAGCCTTAAAGCTATGAATAAGTAATTAAAATGCTCACTATCGCTGGCGATAAATAACCGCCCATGTAACTTAATTGTTAAGCTGACAATTAAGCGAAAAAAACCGTAGTTTTAACTCACCAACCTATTTAGTGATGAGAAAATCCTACCTGCCGGCATTCAACCTTAGGGCTTTATTATGTTTTTGTTTTTTGCTGATGAGCTTTGCCGGCTCGGCCCAATATAAATACCCGTTTCAAAACCCGGCACTACCGGTTGAAGAACGCATAACCAATTTGCTTTCGGTAATGACGCTGGAAGAAAAAGTAAATTGCCTTAGCACCAACCCAACCATTGTACGCCTGGGTGTTAAAGGAACCGGTCATGTAGAGGGGCTGCACGGGCTGGCAATGGGCCTGGTGGGCAACTGGGGGCGTAAAACACCTGTACCAACTACCATTTTTCCGCAATCCATCGGTATGGCCGAAACCTGGGACCCCGACCTGTTGCACCAGGCAGCGGCCATCGAAGCTTTTGAAACACGGTATATGTTCCAAAGCGAAAAATACCATAAGGGAGGCCTCGTGGTACGCGCGCCTAATGCTGATATTGGTCGCGACCCCCGCTGGGGCCGCACCGAAGAATGCTATGGCGAAGATGCTTTTTTTAACGGCACGCTGGCCGTGGCTTACATAAAAGGCCTGCAGGGCGATGACCCTAAATATTGGACTACTGCCGCGCTGATGAAACATTTTTTGGCCAACAGCAACGAAAACGGCCGCGATAGTAGCTCGTCTGATTTTGATGAACGGCTTTTCAGGGAATATTATTCCGTGCCCTTCCGTATGGGCGTTCTGCAGGGCGGTTCCAGGGCGTACATGGCATCGTACAACGATGTGAACGGCATACCGCAAGCGGTAAATCCTATGCTTAAAAATATCACAGTTGACGAATGGGGTCAAAACGGGATCATTTGTACCGATGGCGGCGCTTACCGCCAACTGGTGACCGCGCACCATTATTACCCCACCCTGGCCGAAGCAGCCGCAGGCTGTATTAAGGCGGGTATCAACCAGTTTTTAGATACCTACAAACCCGGTACCATGGAAGCTTTGCAAAAAGGCCTGGTAACCGAGGCGGACATTGATAAAAACCTGCGGGGTGTGTTTAGGGTGATGATAAAACTGGGCCAGCTCGATCCGCCGGAGATGGTTCCTTATGCTGGCATCGGCGCCGGGGCAGAGCCCTGGCTGTCGCAAAAGAACCGGGATTTTGTACGGCTGATCACCCAAAAGTCGATAGTGCTTTTGAAAAATGATAAGGATTTGCTGCCGCTCGATAAAAATAAGTTAAAATCCATAGCGGTGGTTGGCCCACGCTCCGCCGAAGTATTGCAGGATTGGTACAGCGGCACGCCACCCTACAGCGTAAGTATTTTGGAGGGGATAAAAAACAAAGTGGGCAGCAGCGTCGCCGTTAGCCACACAACCAATAACAGTTTAGCCCTTGCTATGGCAAAAAGTGCCGATGTGGTAATCGTATGCCTGGGCAATAATCCCAGCGGCAACCTGGGCTGGAAAAAAGTAGACGGCCCCAGCGAGGGCCGCGAAGCAGTTGACCGCGAAAGTATCTCGCTCGACACCGCACAGGAATCATTGATTAAAAGCCTCTATAAAATAAACCCCAATATTGTACTGGTAATGGTGAGCAATTTTCCTTATGCCATTAACTGGGAGCAGCAAAACATCCCGGCCATCATCCATATTACCCATTGCAGCCAGGAGCAGGGCAACGCTATGGCCGATGCCTTGTTTGGTGATATAAATCCGGGCGGAAAACTGGTGCAAACCTGGCCCGATTCGCTGGCGCAACTGCCCTCGATGATGGATTATAACATCCGCCACGGCCGCACTTATATGTATTTGAAAAGCAAGCCGCTTTATCCCTTTGGTTTCGGGCTAAGCTATACTACCTTTGCGTACAGCAACCTGAAAGCCAGCACCAATAAATTGGATAAAAACGGCGAAATAACCATTAACGTCGACATAAAAAACACCGGCAACCGCACAGGCGATGAGGTGGTACAACTATACATAAAACACCTCAAATCGAAAGTCGACCGGCCGCTGGAGGAGTTAAAAGGCTTTAAACGCGTAACCCTTAACCCCGGCGAAACGCAAACGGTGAGTATCAACCTCCCGGCCTCGCTGCTTGCCTATTGGGATGTTGCAAAAAAGAGTTTTGTAGTTGAAAAGGAACCGGTGAGGGTGATGGTGGGTAGTTCGTCTGCGGATATTAGGGGGCAGGTGGAAGTGGAGGTGAGATAAGGGTAATCGACTTAAACTGAAACTAAGACTTACGAAGTTTAACTCGGGGTTGTTTATTTTTTAAGGCCTCGTTGAGGGCTTCGCCGTTTTAAAACTTCGTAAGTCTGGCAAGTCTGACATGTAAGCTATTTCGCAACCGGCTCTTTTTCCAAGGCCTGTTGATAAGTGTAATTATTACTCAGCAAATCGGCTACGTAGCGGGCCCATTCTGCCTGTTTGGCTTTGTTAACAAAATGGTTGCTTTGTTCGTCATACAAATCTTCCATGGTCTGCCGGGCTTCCATCATTTGTTTAAAAATCTTTTCAATTTCATCCCTGTAATTAGTGGTATAGCTGTGAGCGTTAAAGGCCTCCAGCATCTTCCTGGCAAAAAACTCCGAAATATCAAAATGAAGGCGCTCATGACTTAGCAATTCCGGGGTTTGCTTATCTGCCTTTGCCCATGATTGCAGCCTGTCCATAAAACTTGCCGTCGTAAAAATAAATCTCATCGACCGCAAATCGGCATTTCTGCTGAATGTATAACTAACGCCGGAATGGGTGCTGGCATCAAACCTGCTCGATGGGTCCACAGGTCCCCGGAAATCAGACCATTGCAAAGAGTCTGTGGCACTCCAGCTTTTCCTGGTGCCATTCTGCGCAAAGGATGGCCCGTCAATAAACAATAGCAGAACTATAAATACTGATTTTAGGTATGGCATTGTGATGTTGTTAGCGATGCTCAATATATTATTTCCCTTTCAAACTTCGTTACTTATTCATTACATTTGGCGCAAGTTCTTTACTTTATTTCAACAGATAGGTTCCCGGTTTTTGGCCGGGATGAAAAAGGAACCGTGTGTAAATCACGGGCTGTCGCGCAACTGTAAGTAACATATAAAGGTTGATGCCAAAACTCCAGATGTCCATTGTTCTCTCATAGCGAATGAGAAGGACGGCAACAACGTTACAAGCCAGGATACTTGCCACCTGTTTAAGACAATGCTTTCGCGTTTTGAAGCAGTAGTCAGAGCATAAAGGAAAATTTACGGGCATTTGCCTGCATTTTTACGCGTGCTTTTATTACCATTTCCCGAAAGCATACCGAAAACCGTAAGGAGCATTAATTCAATTTAATGTTTAACCAAAAAAGTTTTATGCGTATGCTCAAAAACAATTCCGGCTACCCTCGCGTAGGGGCCAATCGTGAACTCAAAAAAGCCTGTGAACAGTACTGGTCAGGCAAAATCAACAGGGCCGAATTATTTACCGTAGCCCGAAAAATCCGTGAACAAAACCTGAAATTGCAAAAGGATGCCGGCATCGACCTGATCCCCTGCAACGATTTTAGTTTTTACGATCATGTGCTCGATACCTCGTTAATGCTGGGCGTGGTGCCCCAACGCTACAACGATGTGGTCACCAAAAATGATGGCAATAACGAGATCGATCTGTATTTTGCCATGGCCCGCGGTTACCAGAAGGACGGCCTGGATGTTACGGCCATGGAAATGACCAAATGGTTTGATACCAATTACCATTACATCGTACCCGAATTTACCGCCAAACAGGAATTCAGGATATTCTCGGACAAAGTTTTCGAAGAGTTTAACTTTGCCAAACAGGTTACAGGCGATGTACCAAAACCGGTATTGATAGGCCCGGTGTCGTATTTATTATTAGGTAAGGAAAAGGAACCAGGCTTTGAAAAGATTGACCTGATTAAAAAGCTTGTCCCGGTTTATGTTGATATTTTAAAACGGCTTAAAAAGGATGGCGCCGTTTGGGTACAGCTCGATGAGCCTTTCCTGGCACTCGACCTGTCCAAAAAAGAAAAAGAAGCCTTTGTTTATGCTTACAGCGAGATAAAAAAGCAATGTCCCACTGTTAAAACCCTGCTGACGACCTATTTTGAAGCGCTGGGCGATAATACTTCGCTGGCGGTTAACCTGCCGGTTTGCGCTTTACACATCGACTTGGTGCGTGCGCCACAGCAACTGGATGATATATTGGTTACCATGCCTGGCACGCTGACCTTGTCCCTAGGCGTAATTGACGGGCGAAACATTTGGAAAAATGATTATATCCGCGCGCTGGCGCATATTCACAAAGCAATTGCTGTAATTGGTAAGGATAGATTGATGATAGCGCCAAGTTGTTCCTTACTGCATACCCCCTTTGACCTCGACCTGGAAACCGGCATCAACCCCGAAATAAAAAACTGGATGGCTTTTGCCAAACAAAAACTGAATGAGGTAGATGAGTTAAATAAAATTATTGAAGGGAATAACGATTTACTGATTGATAATTTAAGAGCTAATTCGGGCCGCAATCTTTCAAAACTAATCCACAAGCAGTCAATCAAAAACAGGGTTAACGCCATCACCGACGCGGACGCCAACCGTGATAATGAATTTGTAATCAGGCAACAGATACAAAGGGAAAAGTATAAGCTGCCTTTGTTCCCTACAACCACCATTGGTTCGTTCCCGCAGACGGATGACATCCGACAACTGAGGGCTGGGCTAAAAAAAGGTGACTTGACTATTGAGCAGTACGATGCCGAAATTGAAAAAGCCACCATTGCGGCCATTCGCTGGCAGGAAGATATAGGGCTGGATGTATTGGTTCATGGCGAGTTTGAGCGTAATGATATGGTTGAATATTTTGGCGAGCAATTGGAAGGTTTTTTATTTACTAAAAACGGCTGGGTGCAAAGTTATGGTAGTCGTTGTGTAAAACCGCCAATTATTTATGGCGATGTGAGCAGGCCAAAGGATATGACCGTACGGTGGAGTAGTTTTGCACAGGCCAATACGCAAAAGCTGATGAAAGGCATGCTGACCGGCCCGGTTACCATTTTGCAATGGTCCTTTGTGCGGGATGACCAGCCGCGGCATGAAACCGCCTTCCAGATAGCGTTGGCCATCCGCGACGAAGTTGTCGCACTTGAAAAGGCAGGTATAAATGTAATCCAGGTTGATGAACCGGCTATTCGCGAAGGCTTGCCCTTGCGCAAGGCCGATCGTGCAAAATATTTGGATTGGGCGGTAAAAGCATTCCGTATTTCGGCGGGTGCTGCAAAAGATGAAACACAGATCCACACGCACATGTGTTACAGCGAGTTTAATGATATTATTGAACATATAGCGCGGATGGATGCGGATGTGATCACTATTGAAACTTCGCGGTCGCAAATGGAGTTGCTTGAAGCATTTTCGCAGTTTAAATATCCGGCGGAGATAGGGCCCGGTGTTTACGACATTCATTCGCCCCGCGTGCCATCAGTTGAAGAAATGGTAAACCTGCTCGAAAAGGCATCGGCATTATTACCCGTCGGAAATATATGGGTTAACCCCGATTGCGGCCTCAAGACCCGCAAATGGCCCGAAACCGAAGCCGCGCTGGTGAATATGGTTAAGGCTGCCCAAACAGCAAGGGAGATATTTGCCGATCAGCCGGTGGAGTGATTTTAATTCGGAATTTAAGATTTACGAAGTTTTTAAAACTTCGTAAATCTGACTGTTACAAGCTTCGCAAGTTGATTGACAACTATCTTACTACCAATATTATCGGGAGTAATATCATCGAAACTATAAAAGTAAGGATAGAAAATACGATGATAAATTGCTGGTTGGTGGCGCCGCCGGAAAATACCGATTTAAATGCAGCCTTTGTTTTTTGCATAGATTCAGGAATGTGATGTGTTTCAGCTAAAACGTTAAAGGTAACGGATAAATTACTGCGGTTCAATACAATAATATCAACATACAGGGCCTTTTTCAACAGTTGGCAGTTGATAGGCAATATTGAAGTGATGTTTATTGGGATGACGCGCAGGCGTATTTTTTGAAAAGGTAAAATCGCAATGCCCGACATTGAAATATATCACTACATAATGCCCTGCCCGGTAATTTTGAAATGAAGATAAAGCAAGCCCAAAACAAACAGCACACTAACGATAAACAGCAAAACTTTTGATTTAAACGAACTTGTTTTAACGCTAAGCACCCGTAAAACAAACCAACCCACCAGGTAAGCCGCCACCGAAAGCAGCAGCAAAACCACCAGCAGAACGATCAGGAACGATGAATCAATTGCCTCCGCTAATACCATGGTTATATTCATCTTTTAAAGCCAGCAAACACGCCGCACACATACAGCCTTCGTAATTCTCGGCAATGTATTGTACCTCGTTTAAATTCAATTGCACGGCGCTGCACTGGCATTTGGTAAAGGAGTTAGCCTTACACTCAATGCTGGCGCCGCATCGTTCGCAGGTGATAATTTCGTGTTTGATCATAGTGAAGTCCATAGTCTATGGTCCATAGTCCATGGTTTAATGCTTTCAAAGTTAAAATATCCTATTCAACATAAAACAAAAAGACCATAGCTAATTTCAGAACAATCCTCCTGAATTTAACTATGGTCTATCGTCCATGGACCATGGACTAAACGCTTATGCCGAGCAAGTCACGCAGCCTTCTTCCATTGAGCAGCTTGGGCCGGCTGGTATTTCGTCCACAATCTGGTCAACAACTTCCGGTATAACGGGATCCATGTTTTTACCGCCCTGGTTTTCAACGGTAAATTTAACCGCTTGCGATGCTGCTTGTGTACGCAGGTAGTACATACCTGTTTTTAAGCCTTTCTTCCATGCGTAGAAGTGCATCGACGTTAACTTGGAAGCGTTAGGCGAGTTGATGAACAGGTTTAACGATTGCGACTGGCAGATGTAAGCGCCACGGTCGGCAGCCATATCAATAATACTGCGCATCTTTATTTCCCAAACGGTTTTGTACAGATCCTTAATCTCCTGCGGGATTTCAGCTATTTCCTGTATCGAACCATTGGCAGTGATGATTTTATCTTTCATGGCCTGGGTCCACAATCCAAGATTAACCAGGTCGCGCAGCAGGTATTTGTTTACGATGATAAACTCGCCGCTTAGTACCCTGCGGGTATAAATGTTGGAGGTATAAGGCTCAAAGCACTCATTATTACCCAATATCTGCGATGTTGAAGCAGTAGGCATTGGTGCAACCAGTAATGAGTTGCGTACGCCGTGGTTCATGACATCCAAACGCAGGTTTTCCCAATCCCAGCGGCCACTGTCGGGTGTTACACCCCACAAATCAAACTGGAACTTACCTTTTGATAATGGCGAACCTTGGAAGGTTTCGTAAGCGCCATCCTGAATTGCCAGGTCTTTTGAAGCTGTCATGGCCGCAAAGTAGATGGTTTCAAATATCTCTTTGTTCAGCTTTTTGGCTTCTTCGCTTTCAAAAGGCAAACGCAGTTGGATAAACGCATCAGCCAGGCCTTGTACGCCTAAACCAATCGGGCGGTGCCTCAGGTTGGAGTATTCGGCTTCCTTAACAGGATAGTAGTTATTATCGATGATCTTGTTCAGGTTAAGGGTAGCCTGGTAGGTAACCTCGTACAACTTAACATGATCAAATACGCCTTCCCTCACATAACGTGGCAGGGCCAGCGAAGCCAGGTTACAAACAGCAACCTCATCAGCTGAGGTGTACTCGATGATTTCGGTACACAGGTTCGAGCTTTTTATGGTACCCAAATTCTGCTGGTTCGATTTTCCGTTGGCGGCATCTTTGTATAAAAGATACGGGGTGCCGGTTTCAACCTGGGCATCAAGCACTGCAAACCAAAGTTCCTGCGCTTTAATTGTCTTGCGGGCGCGGCCTTCTTTTTCGTATTTTTTGTACAGGGTCTCAAATTCCTTACCCCAGCAATCGGCCAGACCCGGCGCTTCATGCGGACAGAATAAGCTCCAGTCCTCATTCGCTTCTACGCGCTCCATAAACAGGTCCGATACCCAAAGGGCATAAAACAAATCGCGGGCGCGCATTTCTTCTTTACCGTGGTTTTTACGCAGGTCTAAAAAGTCGAAGATATCGGCATGCCATGGCTCCAGGTAAATAGCGAAGGCGCCTTTGCGCTTGCCGCCGCCCTGGTCAACATAACGGGCAGTATCGTTAAATACCTTCAGCATCGGGATAATACCATTGCTGGTACCGTTTGTGCCACTGATGTAAGAGCCTGTTGCCCTTACATTGTGGATGCTTAAACCAATACCACCGGCGCTCTGCGATATTTTTGCAGTTTGTTTCAGGGTGTCGTAAATGCCTTCGATGCTGTCGTCCTTCATGGTTAACAAAAAGCACGATGACATTTGGGGTTTTGGTGTTCCTGCGTTAAACAGGGTAGGGGTTGCATGGGTAAACCAGCGCTCGCTCATCAGGTGATAAGTTTTGATGGCGCTTTCCACATCTTCCTTGTGTATACCGATAGAAACGCGCATAAACAAATGTTGCGGGCGTTCGGCTATTTTACCGTCTAATTTTAAAAGGTATGATTTTTCGAGGGTTTTAAAACCAAAATAGTCGAAACCGAAGTCACGGTCGTAAATAATGGTGCTGTCCAGCAATTCAGCGTTGGCTTCAATAATGTCAAAAACATCATCGGCAAGCAAGGCAGCATCTTTACCTGTTTTAGGGTCGATATACTGATGCAGCCTGCGCATTGTTTCGGAAAACGATTTGGTGGTGTTTTTGTGCAGGTTTGATACCGCGATACGCGAAGCAAGCAAAGCGTAGTCGGGATGCTTGGTGGTTAACGATGCAGCTGTTTCGGCCGCCAGGTTGTCCAGTTCCGAAGTGGTAACGCCATCAAACAAACCTTCAATAACTTTTTTGGCCACGTCAATGGGGTCAACCAAAGCCGGGTTTAAACCATAACATAGTTTTTCAATGCGCGCGGTAATTTTATCAAATTTTACCGACTCTTTTTTTCCGTCTCTCTTAATAACAAACATTGTGGACCCCTCCTTTGTTTTTTTGCCTTATGGCAGATGTGATTATTTATTTATTGTCTGAACCTTGATTTTTGGGATTTTAGGATTGGCTTGATTCGGTTTTTTACCTAATCTTTAACTCCCAACCTCTAATCTCCACCTTAGAAATCTTCGTCTAACGAAAACGACTTGCTTTCCTGGCTGTTTAATACGCCGCTTTTTTGATAATCGCCTACCCGTTTTTCAAAGAAATTGGTTTTGCCTTGCAGGCTTATCATTTCCATAAAGTCAAACGGATTGGTGGCGTTGTAATATTTATCGTATCCCAACTCGCCTAACCATCTGTCGGCTACAAATTCAATATATTGGCTCATCAGCTTGGCGTTCATGCCAATCAGGTTAACCGGTAACGCATCGGTGATAAACTCTTTTTCTATTTCAACCGCATCGGTAATAATAGCGGTGGCTGCTTCTTTTGATAGTTTGTTATCCAGCATTTTGTACAGCAGGCAGGCAAATTCGCAGTGCATACCTTCATCGCGCGAGATAAGCTCATTGCTGAAAGTTAAACCCGGCATCAGGCCACGTTTTTTGAGCCAAAAGATAGAGCAGAAACTACCCGAGAAAAATATCCCTTCAACGGCTGCAAATGCTATCAAACGCTCAGCAAACGAGCCGTTGTTTATCCAGCGCAGCGCCCATTGCGCTTTTTTACCCACACAAGGCACGGTATCAATCGCATGGAAAAGGCGGTCCTTCTCGGCGGGATCTTTTATGTATGTGTCAATCAGCAGCGCATAGGTTTCGGAGTGGATATTCTCCATCATGATCTGGAAGCCATAAAAACAACGGGCTTCCGGCAATTGCACCTCGCTCATGAAGTTCACGGCCAGGTTTTCGTTAACAATGCCATCACTAGCGGCAAAGAAAGCCAGCACATGCGACACGAAATGTTTTTCGCCCGAATTCATGTTGTCCCAGTGCTTCATATCGTCACCCAGGTCAATCTCTTCGGCAGTCCAGAAACTGGCTTCGCACTTCTTGTACATTTCCCAAATTGCGGGGTACTTTATCGGCAAAATAACAAAGCGGTCCTTGTTTTCTCTTAATAATAATTCGGTCTCCTGTTCCATTTACTGCTTATGTTTTTTACTATCAAATATTGTCCCGCTGTTAACGGTTTTTGCCGGTTGCTATAGGCAGATAACTATCCCATAGCGTTAGTTTCTATTAATTTGCGATAAACATTTATCGCATCTAACAACTTAATTATCACCCGCTAATATCGCTGCCCAAACTAGTTTTAACTTTTCGCGCCTGCCCTTGTTTTTATCCGGGCTTCCGTCTTTATCCCGGTAAGGTTACCGGTAAATTGGGATGGCGTTGAAAGAACTTAAATCAAATATAGGATAAGCTGTTTTAACCTGTTAGTCTAAGTTTTTAACACCACGTATAAGTTATACACAAAAGAATGGCAAAGGCTGCGATTGGGCGAAATGTACTGTATGAAACGTGTTGATTAACTATGTTAAAAAAAAATAAACGGCAGGTAAATTTAAGTCTTGAGTCCGGAGTCGGAAGTCTTAAGTCCGGAGTGTTAACAACCTTGTTTTTGACTTAAGACTCCGGACTTCCGACTCAAGACTTTCCCCCTCATTCGCCCACCGGCACAAATTTCATCGAAACCGAGTTTACGCAGTGCCGCACATTCTTCGGCGTTAAATATTCACCCTCAAAAACGTGACCCAAATGCGCGCCGCAATTGGCGCAGACAATCTCCACCCGGCGGCCATCGGCATCCGGAACCCGCTTTACCGCGCCCGGTATTTCATCATCAAAACTGGGCCATCCGCAATGCGATTCAAATTTCGATTCGGAGGTGTACAGCGGCGTATCGCAGCGTTTGCATACATATAAACCTTGCGCCTTATTATCCAGCAACGCGCCGGTAAACGGCCTTTCGGTGCCTTTGTATAATATTACCCTTTCTTCTTCGGGCGTCAATTTGTTGTAATTATTCATGATTACACTGATTTTTGTTGATTTCACCGATTCGATTTTCATTTTCGGTGTTATATAAATATACGATAATCGAGCGGTATAAAACGCTTTGGGAGGTGATATTTACATTGTTTTGACGGTGAAAAATAGTAGTGATTTTCCTTCTTTATGTCGATAGGTTCTCCGCTATCCAGGCGTAGCTTCTTTCGAAATATTTTTTCATGGTGCGGTTTAAATAGTGTTTCCAGCTGATGTCTTCATCGCGGCAGTGCGCCAGCCAGGCCATGGCGTAAGCAATCATTTGTTCCGGGAGGTAACCTTTCTTTTGCATGTGCCAGCCATGGTAACCGCGGCCCTGCCATTTCGAAAATTGGAAATAGGAATTGGCTGTGAAAATTCCAAACCCGAAAGCAATAACGGTCAGATCGGTCAAATACTCGTCATTGGTTTCCATGCGGTGTTCGCCAAGCAATTTATAATGTGCCAGTTCATGAGCCAAAGTGGCGATCATGCCCGCCATATCATGCAGCATTTCCAGTTTAAGCCATATTTCTTTTTGACCCAGGCCCTTATCTACATATCGCCCCACAGAACCCTTCCGGTCGCCTTTTAAATTATCGGACGGGGTTTCGGTTATCCCGGGCGAATAAGCTATCGGTTGTTCTGAGTAAAACATCAATTGTATCTCCCAGGGATCAATGTCCATCAACTCCGCAACCCGTTTGAAAATAAACTCCGCATCAGCTTCCGTCCCGGTAAAATGGCGGTCAAAATATCGCTTATCAGGGGTAATTGTAGGAAGCGCACGGAGATAATCATGACCAAACATATCGGCCAGCACTTGGAAGCCGTTCTCTATCCATTCCTTGTCAGTTGCAGTTACCGGCAGATCGTTTTTATTTTGCCAAAACCAGGTGAATCCTTTCTTCTCAGCAGGTTCGGCCTTTTTAATTTGAGTATACCAATCATCATGGGGGCTTACGTGCATACAGTCTCTGTTTAAACATTGCGTTTCTCCAAATACCTTGCCACAGCCCGGGCATTTGGCCTGCGTTTCAAAAGTGTTCCATGTGGTACGGCAAACATCGCACATCCACAGGCTGTCTTCATCCGGTTCCCAGCCACACTTCGGGCAACTTACATGCAATCCGTCAACTGTCATAATCTCTAAAAATAAAAAATCCCGGTTAAAAACCAGGATCTGAATATTTTATATTTTGCTAAAAATTAATCTTTACTTTTCGCCTCTACAATCACAAAAACGTCTTCGTTATCTTTTTTCATCAGGTACTTTTCGCGGGCAAATTTCTCCAGTTTTTGTGGGTTCGAATTCAGTTCGTCCAAGTCCTTGTTTACCTTTTCGTTTTCTTTGAGATAGAAATCACGCTCGTGTTTTAATTTGCTAACCTGCTGATAATATTGATATTGCGAAAAAAGATCGTTCTTATCAAAAAATATCATGTACACCACAAAAGCCAGTGTAACCAAAAAAAACTTGTTTTTAAAAAGGTCAATAAGGCGTTTCATTTTGCTTTCAAATTAAAATACCATGTAAAAATGCTTATAAACCGCGGATTAAGCAAATGTTGTTTTTAACTTGTTAACACGGTTGGTTAGAGATTAGTTATTTAGAGGTTAGAGATTAGTTGGTTTTGGAGATTAGGTTAAAAGTAAATTTTCCTAATCTCTAATCAACTAATCTCCAATTAACTAACCTACTTCCTCCGCCCGCTCATTCCGCTGCCGGTGTTTTTACCGCGATCTGCGCGGCCGTAACCGCGACCGCGTTTGTTCCCGCCGCCGCCTTGTCCGCCACCTTTGGTTTGGGTCGCTGCATGTTTTGCAACCACGCTCGCCGGACTCATGGGGTAGGGATGGCCCTCTTCAACCGGGATCTGTTTCGAAATCAGCTTATGGATATCCTTTAAAAACTCAACTTCTTCCTGGTCGCAAAAAGATAGTGCAACGCCGTTTAACCCTGCGCGACCAGTACGGCCTATGCGGTGCACATAAGTCTCCGGTATGTTTGGCAGTTCGTAGTTTATTACGTGCGAAAGTTCATCAATATCAATCCCGCGGGCGGCAATATCAGTAGCTATTAACACACGGGTAGTACGGTTTTTAAAGTTGCTGAGCGCACGCTGACGCGCATTTTGCGATTTGTTGCCATGTATGGCTTCGGCAGTAATGCCAACCTTCACAAGGTCTTTCACCACCTTATCGGCGCCATGTTTGGTGCGGGTAAATACAAGGGCCGTTTTTATGTTTTTATCTTTTAACAGATGTATCAGCAGCGATTTTTTATCACCCTTCTCTACATAATATAAGGATTGCTGTATGGTATCGGCTGTGGACGATACCGGGGTAACCTCCACCTTTTCGGGCCGGGTTAGTATGGTATTGGCCAGTTGCTGAATTTCATTCGGCATGGTGGCCGAGAAAAACAGCGTCTGCCTTTTTGCCGGAACTTTGGCAATTATTTTTTTAACATCGTGAACAAAACCCATGTCCAGCATGCGGTCGGCTTCGTCCAGTACCAGCATCCTGATGTGCTCCAGGTGAACAAAACGCTGATTCATTAAATCCAGCAACCGGCCGGGTGTGGCTACCAAAATATCAACGCCGCGTTTTAAAGCTTCGGTTTGTGGGTTTTGCGATACGCCGCCAAATATCACCAGGTGTTTGAGCCCGGTATGCTTGCCATAGGCTGCAAAGCTTTCGTCAATCTGGATGGCCAGCTCGCGGGTTGGGGTTAATATAAGCGCCTTAATGGTTTTTTGTTCCTTGTGCTGTAACCTGTCCTGGTATAAAAGCTGCAGGATAGGGATGGCAAAAGCCGCTGTTTTACCGGTACCTGTTTGGGCGCAGCCCAGCAGGTCCTTATTTTGCAATATAATGGGTATAGCTTGTTCCTGTATGGGGGTAGGGGTGGTATATCCCTCAGTTTTGAGAGCACGTAAAATCGGCTCAATTAATTTTAAATCTTCGAATGACATGTAATTTTTGTAAATATTTGCTAACGCGAAGCATAAGCGGGGATCTGAAGTATTTATCGGTGATCAACCTTAAGCGAACGGGTATTATTTGCAAAGATACGTTTTTTATTGGGAAGTAGGTTTTTTGAGGTGAAAGCATAAATGAGAAAGCATAAAGCCGGGTCATGAAACTGGTCTGTAAGCGGCAGTACGACTACGATTAAAAGAATGCTGATAGCTTCCATTTAACATTTACACCCTTATATTTATCAAATGAATTATAAATCCATAAAATTGGTTTTGCCGCTGTTGATTGTGTTGTTGTTAGGTTCGCTGTATAGCGCAACGGCCGGTAAATTGCCGGTGTCTTCCACTAATGAAATCCAATTAAAAGCGCTAAACGGCATCTACAAATTCACGGGCAAACTAAACAATAAAATACCGGTGTTTTTATGGTTTGTGGTACAAGATGGATTTGTTAAAGGCGAAGTTACTTACCTGAAAACAACCCGGAAAATACCCATAACTATTGCAGGCACTATTTTTAAAGCCGACGATCCGCGCCGCAATGCCGATAAAACGAGTTATTTCGATATCCGGATTTTTGAATTTATGAAAGATGGAACCATAACCGGTGTTTATTACGGTCCGTTTCAAACATCGGTTCTTAATGGCGCCTGGTTTGCGCCGGGAAGTGAAAAGGAACTTAAATTTACCCTGAAGGCAAAAGATACCACGCTGAACAATATCGATACCAATTTAAAACCGGTATCCATAACCGGCGAATATGCCTACAGCTTTGGCAAGGAACACGCTAACGGCGGTATGGGTATCAAATCATTAGGCCGGGATAATTACTTGATGGAGGTTGGGTGCGTTACGGACGGACCAGCCTATAACCTGGCTAATGTTGATGCTACTAAAATTCATTTAACCAATAACAGCACTGTTTTTCAGCCAGCTGATCCGGGCTGCCGGTTTAAGATCCGTTTCTTTAAAAACTTTTTGGTTATTGATTACCTTGGCCCCAGCATCAACCCATGTGGTTTCGGCAATAATGCGAGTATTGAAGGTGTTTTTATTAAAACCAGCGAAAAAGCACGCATTGAGGAGATAAATCATTAGCTGGAGCTTTACTCAGCCG
>Ga0207667_10004367_pt1 | contig 17315 bp, 19 predicted proteins | sample KBSCornC52_FD_184301 | JGI IMG/M metagenome (GOLD analysis project Ga0207667, IMG submission 184301) | Corn rhizosphere microbial communities from Kellogg Biological Station, Michigan, USA - KBS Corn C5-2 (SPAdes) (version 2) | ecosystem: Host-associated > Plants > Roots > Rhizosphere > Soil ...
AGCGATAGTTTATTTTGCGACTGCAGCATAGCCAATGCCGTGGCAGTGAATGCTTTGGTGTTGCTGCCAATCATAAATAGGGTATTAATATCCACTTTATCCGGCTGGCCAAGTTCTTTAATGCCATAGCCGTTCATCAGCACAACCTTATTATCTTTAACTATGCATACCGCCGCACCGGGGATGCGCCAGTTGGTAAGTGCCCGATTAATATAATAGTCGAGGCTGTCTTTTACAAAGTGGCTCCTGTCGGCCTTTTGTCCAAAACTTACCGTTATACTTATAAAGAGTATGGTAAAAAGTGAAAGTATTTTTTTCATAATGCCGATGTTTTTTGAGGTGCGAATTGTCACGAATTTATGCGAATTTCATCAATATTATACCGTTTGTTAATATTTGGCCAATAATTGCATACCGCCCAGTCCAAAGTCTCCATCGGCGTAAAGCAAACAAATTCGTGACATTTGCTTCTTGTTTGTTATTATTCCTAATTTAACGGAAAATTTACAGGGCGATTATTAATTGAATAACATAAAACTCAAAATTGATGAATATTAAATTTTACCGTTTGGCAGGAACCTCCCTGCTATTTTTGCTGCTACTATTATCCCGATCAACAGTTAAAGCGCAATTTACAAAAACGCATTGGGCTACTGATGGTTACCAATATTACAGGATGGATAGCGACCAACTGGTTGAACTGGATACCCGCGACAGCGCGAAAAAAACGGTTCTTTTGACGAAAGAAATGATCACCCCAGCCGGGAAGCAACCGCTGAGAGTTGAGAACTTTTTCATATCGGACGATGGGCAAAAAGTATTGATTTTTACCAATAGCAAAAGGGTATGGCGCTATAATACCCGCGGCGACTACTGGGTGTATGACCTCGCCGCCAAAACTTTAAAACAATTGGGCACAGCCAGGCCAGCATCGTCGCTGATGTTTGCCAAACTATCTCCGGATGGTACAAAAGCCGCCTATGTAAGCGAGCACAATGTTTATATGCAGGACCTTGCCAGCGGCAACGAAAAGCAATTAACTACCGATGGTACCAAAAAACTCATTAACGGAACTTTTGATTGGGTTTACGAAGAAGAGTTTGATTGCCGCGATGGTTTCCGTTGGTCGCCGGATAGCAAGGCGATAGCTTACTGGCAAATAGATGCCAGCAAGATTAAAAACTATGAGATGTTGAATACTACGGATTCCATTTACCCTTACGTAGTGCCTGTTGAATATCCGGTAGCCGGCGAAGATCCTAGCTCGTGCAAATTGGGCGTTGTTGATGTAAACACAGCTAAAACCACCTGGATGAATGTGCCAGGCGATGCTATTCAGCACTATATTCCGCGTATGGAATGGGCAAAAAATTCCAACCAGGTTATCCTGCAGCAATTAAACCGTGAACAAAACTATAGCAAACTATTTTTGGTAAACGCATCGGACGGCACCCCAACGCTGGTTCATGAAGAACAAGCTAAAGCCTGGATTGATGCCGGCGACGGCCGCGACCCGATAGGCTGGAACTGGCTTAACAAAGGAAAAAGCTTTTTATGGCTGAGTGAAAAAGATGGCTGGCGACACATGTACAAAATTGATTTAGATGGCAAAGAGACGTTGATCACCAAAGGCAATTACGATGTAATCGATTTAACGCTGATTGATGAAGCTGGTGGTTATATTTATTTTATGGCTTCGCCGGATAATGCTACACAAAAATATTTATACCGCATTAAAATAAAAGGCGGCAATGCGGAGAGGGTTACCCCCGCTGACCAGCCAGGAACGCATGAATATGAGATTTCGCCAAACGGAAAGATCGCTTTGCATTCTTTCTCGAATATTTATACCCAGCATACCAGCGAAGTAGTGAGTCTGCCGGATAATAAACATATTAGTGGCAAATTGATAAAACTGAACGAGGCCGCTAAAAATAAGCCTGAGTTTTTTAAAGTAAAAACCGTGGACGGCATTGAAATGGATGGCTGGATGGTAAAACCAACCAATTTTGATGCTACCAAAAAATACCCGGTTGTATTTTATGTTTACAGCGAACCTGCAGGTGCAACAGTTACCGACTCATGGGGCAGCGGCCGTAATTTCCTGTACACCGGCAACATGGCCGAGGATGGGTATATTTATGTCTCGCTGGATAACCGTGGCACCCCTGCACCAAAAGGGGCCGACTGGCGTAAATCTATCTATAAAAACATCGGGCTGGTAAATATCGAGGACCAAGCAATGGGCGCAAAAGAAGTATTGAAATGGCCCTTCGTTGATTCAACACGTGTGGCGGTTTGGGGCTGGAGTGGTGGTGGATCCTGCACTTTAAACCTGATGTTCCAACACCCCGAAATTTACAAAACAGGGGTAGCTATTGCAGCAGTGGGTTGGCAGTTAACCTACGACAACATTTACCAGGAGCGTTATATGGGGGTACCGATAGACGACGCTAGCCGCCAGGTGTTTATAAAAGGATCGCCTATTACCTACGCAAAAAACCTTAAGGGCAATTTGCTGTATATACACGGTACAGGCGATGATAACGTGCATTACAAAAATGCCGAAATGCTAATCAATGAGTTGGTGAAATATAACAGGCAGTTCGAGTTAATGTCGTTCCCTAACCGCTCACATGGCATATTTGAAGGGCCGGGAACCACCACTTACCTGCGTACCTTGTATACAAAATATTTAAGGGAACATTGCCCTCCGGGAGGAAGATAGATCCTGGTACAATCTTAAAAAGCGAACGCCACCCTTTGTTAAATGGGGTGGCGTTTCTATTTTGGTTTAGTTTTGGTTCAATAAGCTATATCGTCTCCATCTCCCGTAGCAGCGGCGCCGGCTTTGGTTATTTGTTTTGATTGAGCATTTTCGTTTTCAAAATCAGTTTTACGGCCCAGCAAGGTAAAGTTTTCAGCTACTACTTCTGTGGTATATTTTTTCACCCCCTCCTTATCCTCAAATGAGCGGGTGCGCAACTTACCTTCTATATAAACCAACTTTCCTTTTTGCAGAAATTTGGCTGCCACATCGGCGAGTCCCCGCCACATGACAATGTTGTGCCATTCGGTTTGCTCAACTTTTTTACCATCCTTATTAAAAGTTTCAGATGTCGCCATCGGAAAACTCACTACTGATACACCACCTTCTAATTGACGAGCTTCCGGATCCTTACCCAAATGACCAACCAATATTACTTTGTTTACGCCTGACATATTTTTTAAAGCAACAAAAATTAATTTACAAATTAAAAATATTTTTTAAAAATATAAAAATAACTTTAGGCATGGCTAATTTTTTTAAATTAGTAAGGCTGGTTTCAAACCATTGCTCTTTTATTTTAACAGGTTTACTGTCTAATTTTATAAAGCGTACGTAAAGCCGCTGGTGGGTGAGTACATGTTTTATTACCGGGAATATTTCGGCTATTTTAATATTATCACCGAAAAAAGTGTTCATTTCGGTCAAAGCAAGTAATTCATCAGGCGGTAGCATGCTATCGGTTTCAATCATGGGCAAATCATACATATTTGCCCAAATATCTTTGTCTTCGCGCCTGTTCATCAGCAGGTTATCACCATCGGCCACCAAAAAATAGTTAAAATACCGCTCACGGATCTTCAGGGTATTAAGTTTTACAGGCAGGCTGTTAACCGCATTATGCAAAAAGGCATAACACCCTTCCCTTACCGGGCAAATGCCGCACGCCGGATTTTTTGGTTTACAAAGCGTTGCCCCAAATTCCATCATTGCCTGGTTGTGCAAGCCCGGAATTTTCTTATTAAGCAAATCATTTGCTGTGGCCTGGAATATCTTTTTTCCAGCAGGGCTGTTAATAGGCTCATCAATACCAAAATATCGCGCCAATACCCGGTAAACATTCCCATCCACCACGGCTCTTGCTTCGTTTGCCGAAAAGGATGAAATTGCTGCCGCTGTATATTCGCCTATCCCTTTAAGTTTGATAAGCTGATCGTAACTTTGTGGAAACTTCCCGCCATATTGCTCCTGCACCATCTGCGCTGTTTTAAGCATATTGCGTCCCCGTGAATAATAGCCCAGCCCCTGCCACAATTTCAGGATATCATCTTCGGGAGCAGCCGCAAAGCTTGCCACATCCGGATACTCCGCCAGGAAACGATAAAAATAAGGAAGCCCCTGCTCCACGCGGGTTTGCTGCAAAATAATTTCGGAAAGCCATATTACATAGGCATCATTTGTATCGCGCCAGGGCAGGGCGCGCTTGTTGGCCTGGTACCATAGCACCAATTCGTCATTAAAATTCATTCAGCACAAAAGTAACCACCAAAAGCTGGAATTTAATTGAAAAAAAGTGGTGCATTTTTTCCGTTTTATCATTGTAATAAAAAAAATATGTTAATTATTTCAAACTTTCGGAATAAAGAGATACTTTTGCAACCCCAAATCAGTTAAGTAATTATATAAAAAATAAAAGAAAATCAGATATGACTAAGGCAGAAATTATAACTGAAATCTCATCCAAAACAGGTATTGAGAAAGTTGATGTTCAGGAAACTGTTGAGGCTTTTTTTAAAGTAGTAAAAAGCTCAATGGTAGGTGGAGAAAATGTTTATGTAAGAGGGTTCGGAAGTTTTGTTGTAAAGAAAAGAGCGAAAAAAACAGCACGTAATATTTCAAAGAATACTGCCATAATTATACCTGAGCACTTTGTGCCAAGTTTTAAACCAGCCAAAACTTTTGTTGATAAAGTGAGAACTGGTAACAAAGTAAGCAAATAATTTAACGGTGAAGTACATTAAGCAAATAGCTGTAACTGCAATAGTTGTAATTGTTATGGGCTTTTTGTACAAACAACCTATTAAAGGCCTTGTAAAACCCGAAGCACAGGGACATACCAACGGAGCCGCGGCACAAAAGCGCCCTGTTGCAAATGTAACTGTTGAAATGGTATCTGCCGCCGGAAAAATCGCCATTGGCGAGGCGCTGGCTCAGCAGATAACCAATACCGAGGGCCAATTAAACAACGCGCAAAACGCCGCTGCAAAGCTTAATCTGCAAAAAAAGCTGGCTAAGGAGTGGGACGATGTAAATCAACCTGCGCCTGCAGCTTACTATTACCAGGCCATTGCGGGCAGCGAAAACACATTTACCAACTGGTTAACCGCAGGAAATCGTTTTAACGATGCCTTTAAGTATGACCAGGATACGCTTACACAACCGGTATTTGTGCAAAACGCTATCGCTTGTTTAAAAAACGCGGTAAAAATGCAACCGGCCAACCTCGATGCCAAAACAGCATTGGGCGTTGCCTATGTAAACCAGACCAGTGTTGGCGTTACCGACGCCGACGGAGGATCGCCGATGCAGGGTATAATGCTGTTACTTGATGTAGTAAAGCAGGACCCCAACAACATTAGCGCTAATTTTAACCTGGGCATGTTTGCTGTAACTTCGCGGCAGTACGATAAGGCGGTGCAGCGGTTTAAAACAGTTATCGCACATGCAACAAACCCTGGATTTGAGCCATACTTTTACCTTGCTGAAAGTTACAGGCAATTGGGAATGAAGCCGGAAGCCCTTGAGGCTTACCAAAAAAGCAAGGACATTGCGCGCGACACAGCTATTGACAAGCGCATTGACGAGTACATTAATGAATTAAAAAAATAATCACATTTAAAAAATTACTATTATGCCAAGCGGTAAAAAACGTAAAAGACACAAAATGGCTACCCATAAACGCAAAAAGCGTTTAAGAAAAAACAGACATAAGAAGAAATAAGCTGGTACCCCAGGCTTTCGTACCTGTTTTACAACGGGTGACTATGTTTTTTACCCACTTATTTACATGCGGTTATTTTAACCGCTTTAAGAAATGGAGTAGCAGTTGATAAAAGAATTAATTATCGATTCATCCCCCGGCGGGACTACTATTGCATTATTACAGGATAAACAACTTGTAGAGCTTCATAAAGAGCAGGTTAGCAACAATTATACTGTTGGTGACATATACCTTGGCAGGATCAAAAAGATCATGCCAGGGTTAAATGCTGCTTTTGTGGATGTAGGCTACGAGAAGGATGCCTTTCTGCACTATCTTGATCTTGGTCCACAGGTACAAAGCCTGTTGAAATTAACCAAGCAGGTGCGCGGCGGAGGCTATCAGTCGAAACTTTTGGATAATTTTAAACTTGATCCTGATATAAACAAAGGGGGAAAGATTTCTGAGTTATTAACCAAAAATCAGCTTATTCCGGTTCAGATTGCAAAGGAGCCTATATCAACCAAAGGGCCACGTTTAAGTTCGGATATATCTATAGCCGGGAGGTACGTGGTATTGGTTCCGTTTTCGGAAGTTACCTCCATCTCCAAAAAGATAAAAAGTAACACCGAGCGTAACCGCCTGCGTAAAATAGTTGAAAGTATAAAGCCAAAGCATTTTGGCGTAATCATTCGCACAGTATCCGAAGGCAAAGGCGTAGCCGAGCTTCAAAAGGACCTGCTCGACCTGATTTCCAAATGGGAATCGTTTGTTACGCGCTTGCCTACAGTTGAGCCAAGCAAAAAAGTACTGGGCGAAATTGACCGCACCTCTACCCTGCTGCGCGATATACTGAACCCCGATTTTCAGCATATTTATGTGAACGATACCGGCCTGCACGAAGAAGTGCGCTCGTACATTCATGAAATATCGCCCGAAATGGATGGCATTGTCCGTTTGCATAAAAACAGCCTGCCTATTTTTGAGCATTACGGTGTTGATAAGCAAATAAAATCAGCTTTCGGCAAAACAGTAAACCTGGCCGGGGGTGCTTACCTGGTAATTGAACATACCGAGGCGCTGCACGTTATCGACGTAAACAGCGGTAACCGTACGGCAAGTAAAGAGAACCAGGAAGAAAATGCATTTCAGGTTAATAAAGAAGCTGCAAAAGAAATAGCCCGCCAGTTGCGTCTACGCGATATGGGCGGTATTGTGGTGATTGACTTTATTGATATGCACAAGCCAAACAACCGCAAGGACCTGTTTGACTATTTACGGGCCGAAATGGCTCATGACCGCGCAAAACATACTATTTTGCCGCCAAGTAAATTTGGCCTGGTGCAAATAACCCGCCAGCGTGTTCGCCCCGAAATGAATATCGTTACCACCGAAGTTTGTCCTGCCTGCAACGGCACCGGCACCCTGAGGCCTACTATCCTGCTAATAGACGATATTGAAAATAATTTCAATTTCATTTTGGTTGAACAAAACGAAAAAAACATTACGCTTTGCGTTCACCCTTATATTGAAGCCTATCTTAAAAAAGGCTTGTTTAGCCGCCAGTGGAAATGGTATTTTAAATACCACCAATGGATAAAGGTTAAAAGCAATCCTGCTTACCAGATCACCGAGTTCCGGTTTTTCTCGGCAAAGGACGAAGAGATTAAACTTTAATTTGTCCCGCACGCGCGGGATGCAGATTACAGATGTGCAGATGTTTTTAGGAGCATCTGCATTTTTTGTTTTTAGATCAATTCATTCCTTAAAAACTGTACCTTGTTTTTGATAAACAAATGGATATATGAAGTACCTGGGTAGTTTACTTTGCGTTTTGTTTCTATTCTCCTGTAAAAAACATTTTCATCAAAAAAAGGAAATCACTAAAATTGAATTAGCGCGAAGCGGTGCATGGTCCGATTATGGCGCTGCTATCAGTATTGATTCTTCATTGGATTACAAATATTATGACTGCAATTCGAAAAAAAACTTTGTCGGAAAGATTAATACCAGCTTTTGGGATTCGATAAACAAAAGATTTGAACAAATTAAATTTAAACAGATCTCCGCCTCCGATCATAAAAATATAGCGGACGCAACTTATTTTGAACTAATTATCTACTGGAAAGATAGTAGCAGGCGGATAACAAGGGTTAGAGACATAAAACCAGATTCAGTGGTTAATGCATTTATTTGGTTAAATGATAGTTACAAAAAAGTTAAACTTCAACAGATTGATCATTCTCTCAAATTTGAAACAACCTATCAAAACCCACCACCTAAACCTAAAATTGATCAGGTAAAATTCCCGCCTCCGATAAAACAAAAACACGTTAGATGAAACCACTATTTAGTTTAGTATTTTTAAGGATGTTTTTTACGAAAAAACGAAAGCTTCGCAAGCTTCTCCACACTTTGATAGAGAAGGCTACAGTTTTTGGCCTGCCCGAAAAGGACGTCATTTACACCAAGGATTTTTGGGAGCACAACGAACCGGCATTGTGTCTTGACCAAATTGCAACCCAATTGCACGAGTTTCACATTGCAATTGATAGTGAATTCTATGAAACTGTAGTAACCTGTTTACTGTTACTGCAACTTCCGCCAACCACTTATAGCTTTCTGGAAGAATTATTTCCGGCGAATAGCAAATCCTAATATTTTTAGCAATTTATATTGAATATTTCAATATAATCCGCACATTTGCACATCTGCATATTTGCACATTAAAAAACGCACATCAACAAATTGGCAAAAACTAAAATAGCATATTTCTGTCAGAGCTGTGGCTTTGAGGCGCCCAAGTGGCTGGGTAAGTGCCCTTCCTGCGCGCAATGGAACACTTTTGCCGAAGAAATCATCGAAAAAGCTAATACATCCGTCCCTAACTGGAAAACATCGTCTACAACGCTGCAAAGGGCTAATAAGCCCGTAAAAGTGTCTGATATCACGTTTAAAGAAGAGCATCGGCTCCTTACCCCCGATAACGAGTTTAACCGTGTACTGGGCGGCGGCATTGTGGCCGGTTCGCTGGTGCTCATTGGCGGCGAACCGGGGATAGGCAAATCAACCCTGATGCTGCAGCTGGCGCTCAATATGCCGGGCTTAAAAGTGTTGTACATTTCGGGCGAGGAAAGCGAGCACCAGGTAAAAATGCGGGCGGAACGGCTGGTCGCCCCCCAACCCCCTAAAGGGGGAGCAATCGGCCATGGGTGTTTTATATTGACGGAGACATCTACCCAAAACATTTTTAAACAGATTGAAGAGCTGGAGCCCGACCTGGTGGTGGTGGATTCGATACAAACGTTGCATTCGGCACATATTGAGTCAACGCCGGGTAGTGTTTCGCAGGTGCGCGAATGCACAGCCGAGCTGTTGCGTTTTGCTAAAGAAAGTTCGACCCCGGTGTTTTTGATCGGCCATATCACCAAGGATGGCACCATAGCCGGCCCGAAGATATTGGAACACATGGTAGATACTGTTTTGCAGTTTGAGGGCGACAGGCACCATGTTTACCGCATTTTACGCACGATTAAAAACCGATTTGGCTCGGCATCCGAACTGGGAATTTATGAAATGCTGGGCGAAGGCTTGCGTGAAGTATCGAACCCTTCGGAAATATTATTGTCCCAGCGCGATGAGGCGCTCAGCGGCATCACCATATCCACCACTCTGGAAGGTATGCGGCCGATGATGATTGAAACACAGGCTCTGGTAAGCCCATCTCCTTACGGTACGCCACAGCGAACAGCAACAGGCTTTGATACCAAGCGCATGAGCATGCTGCTTGCCGTATTGGAGAAACGGTGCGGCTTTAACCTGGGCGCCAAAGATGTATTCATCAATATAACTGGTGGCATCCGCGTTGAAGACCCTGCAATTGACCTGGGTATTGCGGCAGCTATCGTCTCGTCGCATGAGGATATGCCGGTACCGTTTAAAACCTGCTTCGCCGGCGAAATTGGCTTATCGGGCGAGATCCGTGCCGTTAACCGCGTGGAACAACGTATTGCCGAAGCTCAAAAGCTCGGCTTTGAACAAATTTTTATATCAAAATACAACCTCCCCTCCGGCGGACAGGATAAAAAAAGGATCGATCTGTCCAAATACAAGATCGAGATAAAAGTGGTGAGCCGGATTGAAGAGGTATTTGAAATTTTGTTTGGGTGATGTGTGTATCAGCTATCGGTCACGTGCATTAAACGCCAGAGTGGCGCGGTTCGCTGACTTGCCAATGTAGTCATTGCCAAACTCGTCTACTCTACGCAATTATCTTTCCGCCGGGTATCCACTATATAAATAATTTTCCAGCCATCGGCAGTTTTCATTAATTGAAAAACATCCACCCCGCAATGATTGAATTTTTCGCCGAGGTAAAATTTGTATGGCGCCCAAACACTGGCCAGGTCGCCATCAATTTTGATATCGTTAAAAACAATGCGCTCGTCATAAACCGAAGTATGTGGCGCAGCGATGACCTTGGCAAATTCATCGGCGCTATCAGTTGACAGGACCGCTTTCCCGTCCTTCCCGGTTGACACACTTTGTAATATCATCCCTTTGGCGAAGGTTGATTTTAACATTGTGCTATCACCTTTTCGTATAGCATCAAACATGGTGTTTACGGTTTGTTTAACGGCATCGGTAGCGGTTTGCTGCGCAAATGACTTTAGCGACAAAATAATTACCAGACCAATAAGACCTAATTTTTTCATACTTTAATAATTTATTTAACTACTAAACCCCAAACAGCCGGGTATTCTGAGCCTAATATATAAAGGTATTTATCATTTTTGTAAATAGTGTCCTTTTCAAAATCAACACGATTAAATGTTCCAATGCGCGGATCGTGGCTCTGAATTATTTTGAGCTTGTCCCCAACATGGTAGATATTTTCATCGCATATCGCCAATACCGACACAACTTTTCGAGATTTTCTATTGACCGCCTGCCCTATTATCAAAGCATAAGGAATGCCGCCTTCACTAAAACAAAATGCATCATTTTTAATAAACTCCTTAACAATAACTTGTAGCGTGTCTTTAATTCTAAAAAACTTAAACTCCCGCACAACGCCTGCGTAATACTTTATTCTAGCCGTATCAGTTTGCTGGCAATATGAAATTCCGCTGTACAGTGTAAAAACAACAATCAAAATAAGCTTCCGCATTTTATAAAAGTAAAAAAAGCCATGCAACATCCGCAAGGCTTTAATAATATTTGATAAGCACCACCAATTTATTTCTACTAGCCCGCGCTCAAATAATCATCCAACCATCCCAAATACCGCTCCCAGCCATCAGCGTGGTCATAAGCCGCTTGTGTACATTCTCCAAAACCCTCATGCCTTACGATCAGGCGGGTAGCGCCTTCTATGGCATCCAGCAGGTAAGTTACCTGTGTAACACGCCTCCCCAGTATGGGGTAGTCAAAATCGTAACGGCGGGTAATAACAATTTTGTTGGGTTCATCAAGCACCAAAAACTCGCCACCGGCGGGTAAGGCCATGCCATTTGGCTGTACCACGCTCAGGCTCCACTTGCCGCCAATCTGCAGGTCGGCTTTCCAATCTCTTATGGTATAAACGCCTGGTGCGCCCCACCATGTTTCCACCTCGTCGGTTATGAGCGCCTTATAAATGCGTTCCGGTGTGGCCTGAATATCCGCTATCGCGATGACCATCCCCAGTTCCCTGTCGGCTACTGCTCTGGGGGCAATTTTCTTTAAATCGTTTTCCATTTGGTTTATTTAATGTTCGTTTTATCGTTTCAAAAGGTCGTCCATCGCCGTAATATTCCCAAATAAGGGCGTGTTCTCCAACAGCATAAAATGGCTTCCTTTTATCATTTTCGGATCGAAAGTTTCACTATCATATTGGCTGATTGAATAAAAATCCACCACATGCTCTACATCGGTTTCTTTAACATCCACCGCAATATAGCTATTGGGAAAATCAGGAGCCGGACCCGTTTTGGAGAAAAGTGTGCCCCGGTAGGCGCCCTTACTGCTAGTTATCGTTGCCCTTATTCCTGTTGCAGGCAAGCCCCTATCACCGATTAAAAGATTCAACAAGCTTTCCTTGATAAAAAAGTCCCAGCCTTTTTCACAATCGTTATAACACTCAATACCCGGCACCAACCCAACATGCGTCATCCTGATCTGGGTCGAATTGTCCACGGTTGAGATTTCCCAAACTATTTTGGTCCCCAACCACTCTTTTTTGTCTTTAAGCAGGTCGAGGTAGCAATCTGTGGTGAGCCAAACGATTTTTTTACCCGGTTCAAATTCCACTATTTTAAAAGTCCCGAACGTTTCACCAAAATATGTTGTAAAAACATCGTTTAGATTTTGGGAACTGCCTGTTACATTTTGGGCCCACCATCCGGCCACATTGCCAATGGCCTCCTGTGCTTCTTTTGTAGTTACCGGCGCTGTAATAACAGCCGTATAGCTTTGCTTTTCCATTTCCGTGTTTCTTTATCCTTAAATATAAACCAAAGATAGCTACAGGGGAAGAGTACCGTGATGTCCAAATCAGACAATGAGAGGGGTTGATTTGGACAAGCAACCTGACTATATTTGTATCATGAAACATATATCGGTATTGGTGCCCGAATGCGACCCGCAGTTGGTATGCATTGTCGGCTGTTTTAAGGCCTTTAAAATGGTTAATAAGGTTTTAATAGAAAACGGGAAACAACCGATGTTTGATGTTCAGTTGGTGGGGCTATCTAAAAATATGACACTGGATGACGCTGCCTTTTTAATCCGGGTACACGCATCTCTGGAAGAGGTAAAAAAAACCAATCTCATTATAATACCAGCCATGAGCTGGAAGTTTGACGATGTTATAGCCGCCAACCAGGACTTGCTGCCCTGGATAGTAAGGCAATACAACCAGGGCGCCGAAGTGGCCAGCGTTTGTACCGGCGGGTTCCTGCTGGCTTCAACCGGTTTATTAAAAGGTAAAAGTTGCTCAACGCACTGGAAGGCGGCTGATGTTTTTAAGAAAATGTTTCCCGATGTTAACCTGGTGGTCGAAAAGATCATCACCGACGAGAATGGCATTTATACCAATGGAGGGGCATTTTCGTTTTTGCATTTGCTGATGTACCTCATCGAAAAATACTGCGGCCGCGAAATGGCCATTTATTGTTCCAAGTTTTTTGAAATAGATATCGACCGGCATAACCAATCTGTCTTCAGCATGTTTTCCGGGCAAAAGACCACCAGGATGAAGAGATCAAAAAAGCCCAGTTATTTATTGAAACGAATGTAAATAAGAAAATTTCCATGGAAGACCTGGCCGGGGAGCTTGGCATTGGCCGCCGCAACTTCGACCGTCGATTCATAAAAGCAACTTACAACACGCCGCTTGAATACCTGCAGCGTGTAAAAATTGAAGCGGCGAAAAAAGCTTTTGAAACGAGCAGAAAAAATGTAAATGAGGTGATGTACGAAGTTGGCTATTCGGATTTGAGGGCTTTCCGCGAAGTGTTTAAAAGGATAACCGGGTTATCGCCAATAGAATACCGGAACAAATATAACAGGGAAGCCGTTGTTTGAATATAACCGGTTGAAAAGATTAATTTTCAGGTCCGCATTTCAACCTTTGCCTTTCCAAAACAGAACGAGGTCACCCAGTATGGTAATGGCTAAAACAATGACAAACACAAATATGGATACTGTTACTACCCGTTGTACCGGGATTAAAAATTGCGACTTCAATTGCTCCCGCCTGGCCATGTCTGGTACTTGCCTGATCGTAGCGGCTATAAATCGGGGGTTTATAAAATAAAAAGTAATGAACGCGTGTATCAATAATGCAAATATAATCCAGCCACCAAGGTGATAATCCGCCATGTGAATAGGCCCCTCCGGTTTACTTTCTTTATGTATTGTAGCGTTTGAGAACACAGCGACCACAGAAAAAATCAAATAAACGAAACTAAATACCAACGGAATTAACGCATTCCATTTAAATACCGGGGATCTTCCTTCGGGCTGATTATTAAAACTAAATGCCAGGTACGTTTGATAGGAAATTGTTAAAAAAACATTCAGTACGAACAAGAAATCGATCATTGTGAATTTAAGGTGAAACGCCATCAGAAATCCACCGATAATAAATGGGAGAAAAAGAACCCATGTTTGCCATTTGTTTAGCTGTTTACTCATATCCGTTTTCTATCTTTTTTAATTCGGGCGATGTGGTTTCCTAAAACAAAAGAGCCCTGCAAAAATTACAGAGCTCTTCTTATTATCTTCAAAAGATCAATTACGACATCTTCAGCTTTTTCTGAATATCGGCGACATAACCTTTAAATTTCTTATCGGTATCAATTAAGTCCTCAACGGTTTGGCAGGCGTAGATAACTGTTGAGTGATCGCGGCCGCCGAAGAAATGTCCGATTGATTTTAATGAACTTTTGGTATGTGCCTTGGCCAGGTACATGGATATCTGCCGGGCCTGTACAATTTCGCGTTTGCGGGTCTGCGATTTCACCATTTCAATAGGCACTTCAAAATATTCGCAAACCAGGTTCTGGATATATTCCATCGAGATTTCCTTCGACGAATTCTTTACAAAATTCTTCAGCATCTGCTTGGCAAGGGCCAAATCAATTTCTTTACGATTTAGGGTAGATTGCGCCAGCAGGGAAACCATTGCACCTTCCAGTTCACGCACATTATTATCAATATTGTGGGCAACGTACTCAATTACATCATTTGATAATTCGATGCCGTCCTGATAAGTTTTATTTTTGAGGATGGCCATGCGGGTTTCCAGGTCCGGAACCTGGAGATCTGCAGATAGGCCCCATTTAAATCTTGAAAGCAGGCGTTCTTCCAGCCCGGCCAAATCCTTTGGCGCTTTATCCGAAGTAATGATAACCTGTTTGCCCGACTGGTGCAGGTGGTTGAAAATATGGAAAAAGAAATCCTGCGTTTTTTCCTTACCGGCAAAGTTGTGTACATCATCCATTATCAATACATCAATGGCCTGGTAAAAATTCACAAAGTCGTTAATATTATTGTGTTTCAATGCATCCACAAATTGCTGGGTAAACTTTTCGCACGATACATACAATACCAGTTTATCAGGTAAAGTTTGTTTTATCTCGTTACCGATAGCCTGCGCCAGGTGGGTTTTGCCCAAACCCACACCGCCATATATCATTAAAGGGTTAAACGAGGTGCCACCAGGTTTTGCGGCAACCGCATAACCCGCCGACCGTGCTAAACGGTTGCAATCGCCTTCAACAAAATTACTAAAGGTGTAATTCCGGTTAAGTTGCGGATCAACGTTCAGTTTTTTTAACCCCGGGATCACGAAAGGGTTTTTGATGTCCTTGTTTATTGAAATGGGTATCGGCATCGACTGATTTTTTGATTCAGCGCCATTACCGTTCGAAGGTAAGTTCGTAGTGTATGGCTTGCTGGATGATGACTGTTCAACTACTATATTGTACTCCAAACGTCCGTCGTCGCCTAATTGTTTTTTTATCGTTTTACGCAACAACCCCACGTAGTGCTCTTCAAGCCATTCATAAAAAAATAAACTTGGTACCTGTATCGTTAAAACGCTTCCTTCCATCCTCAAGGCTTTTATCGGCTCAAACCAAGTCTTAAAACTCTGGGCCGGTATGTTGTCTTTGATGATTTGGAGGCAGCTATTCCAAACGTTAGTACAAGTTTTTTCCATATGCTTTTTATTAAAATATTGATTTCCAACTCCCCAGCGAACTATCTTTTGGTCTGTTACGGAACATCGAATATTCTAAAAAAAAGCGGATAAAAAAATTAAATTTTAACTTTTTGCCGAAATAAATTTATGATATAATAAAGCGCTCCATAGTGTTAAATTCACATAAAATATTATATTATGCTTTTTTGATGATTCCTAATAGTTGATATTTTTACCTATTAAAACAGGATGTTAACTTTAAAATATACATTTATAAAACAAGTCTGGTTAGTTGCGTTTTTGAGACTTTTCGCCGCTAACAATCACGGCCAGGATGAAAGTGTCGGGTATTGTTTTTACCGTATAGTGGGTGTTATTTATTAGGTAAAATTAAAGAGGATAAACTAACAAAAATCCGTTATTAATACTCTCCAAAAACGTTGCGCAGTGTATCGGCAATTTCGCCGAGGGTGGCATAGCATTCCACTGCGTTCAATATATAAGGCATCAGGTTTTCGTCTCCTTTGGCCGCTTCGCCCAAAAGATTGAGCCGTTCGGTTACGGCATGATTATCCCGAATGCTTTTTAGCTGGGTTATCTTATCCATTTGCATTTTGCGGATGGAATCGTCCACCCTGAAAACTTTTATCGCCGGTGGTTCAGGTTCTGCAAAACGATTTACACCGACAAGGATCCTATCGCCGCTCTCAATTTCTTTTTGATATTCATAAGCCGACCGTGCAATTTCCTGCTGAATATAATCCTGTTCAATTGCCTTTACCGAACCGCCCATGGCATCAATCCTGTCTATATAAACCTGGGCCGCCTTTTCCAACTCATCGGTTAATGCCTCTATAAAATAGGAGCCTGCCAATGGGTCGACGGTATCGGTAACGCCGCTTTCAAAGGCTATGATTTGCTGTGTGCGCAATGCAATTTTGGCCGCCGCTTCTGTGGGTAACGATATCGCTTCATCGTACCCATTGGTATGCAGCGATTGTGTTCCGCCAAGCACCGCTGCGAGGGCCTGGTTGGTAACCCGTACAATATTGTTCATGGGTTGCTGCGCTGTTAAGGTTGAGCCACCGGTTTGCGTATGAAAGCGCAGTTTTTGCGCACCTGCATCTGTAGCCCCCAGGTCCTTTGTTATATTTGCCCACATCCGCCGTGCTGCTCTGAATTTGGCTATCTCTTCAAAAAAATTATTGTGGCAATTAAAAAAGAACGATAAGCGTTTTGCAAAAACGTTTATATCAAGGCCTTTATCCAGCGCCGCTTTTAAATAGGTTTTGCCATTTGCCAGGGTAAAGGCCAATTCCTGTACCGCAGTTGAGCCCGCCTCGCGGATATGGTAGCCTGATATGGATATGGTATTCCACTTAGGAACCTCTTTACTGCAATATTCAAACACATCCGTAATCAACCGCATGGATGCCTCAGGCGGATAGATATAGGTACCACGGGCCGCATATTCCTTTAATATATCGTTTTGGATGGTTCCCGAAAGCTGTGCGAGATCGGCCCCTTGCTTTTTAGCCAATGCAATATACATGGCCAGCAATATTGGCGCAGTAGCATTGATGGTCATCGATGTGGTAATGTTCTTCAGCTCAATGCCGTCAAATAAAATTTCGATGTCTTTCAATGAGTCGATAGCAACGCCTACCTTGCCTACTTCGCCGTCGGCGAGTTCATGGTCGGAGTCGTAACCAATTTGCGTTGGCAGGTCAAAAGCAACGGATAAGCCCATCGTCCCCTGGCTCAATAAATAGTGGTAACGCTCATTGCTCTCTTCCGCCGTGCTGAATCCCGCATACTGGCGCATGGTCCAGAGCTTGCCGCGGTACATATCCGGCTGTACACCTCGCGTGTACGGGAAT
>Ga0207667_10004370_pt1 | contig 17310 bp, 9 predicted proteins | sample KBSCornC52_FD_184301 | JGI IMG/M metagenome (GOLD analysis project Ga0207667, IMG submission 184301) | Corn rhizosphere microbial communities from Kellogg Biological Station, Michigan, USA - KBS Corn C5-2 (SPAdes) (version 2) | ecosystem: Host-associated > Plants > Roots > Rhizosphere > Soil ...
CAGTATTAAATTGGATGGTAAAAACTATACGCATAACTTTTTGCGGTATAGCGATATAACAAAAGGCGGGGAATTGATAATTAGCATGACGGATAAACCAGGCGGCTTTGGCGTTGCCCCGGATACCCGGCCGCGTTCCTCGTTTTAGTACAGCTTATAATTAACAAGTCGCTTCCCCTTTTTGATATAAATCAGGGGATATTATGGCTCATGGCAGTTTCTTTAAGGTTTTTTTTGATATTAATTTTTAAACCATGAGGATGGTATTTCCTGCGGCGACGAGCCATTTACGCTGTATTTTAATTTTAATGTGAAACCTCCGCCACCTTCAATAAAGTCGAGCGCGAAGGATTGCAATCCTTTTCGCAATGCTACCTGACCGTTCTTTTCGATGGCAGAGTGCAGGCCGTCGTTGTTTACGGTTTCGCTGCCCGCAATTTTCAATATCCCGCCATCATCGCAGGTTAAATAAAAGCTATAGATCCCATCAGCAGGGATATCAATATACCCCCTGTATTGCAAGCCAAAGGACGGTGCATTAACGGTTGAGGGAACTACAATACTGTTGCTGCTAAATATGCTATCAGGCTTGCCGGTAATTAATGTGGTGCTTTTAAAAAAAGCTTTGTAATAGCTGCAGGTTAAGCCCGGCTTTGTATCCGCGGATTTCAAGGCTTCGGCAAATTTTTCCTTTTTATAATTCAGGGTGTAAATATCCCCGCGCAAACCATTTGGCATAAATGCAGCAAGTTTTATAGATTGCGATCTGCTGATCACCAGCGGGCCTTTTAATTCGTATGAAGAGGCAGATGGAAGCGTTTTATCGGTTGTATAAAAAATCCGCATGGCGCTTAGGGGCTTTTTAACCGACAGCGTATCGGCATCGGTAAACACATTTTGGGTGATCATATCCGGCAGGTCGGGCAGGCGGTAATGTATTTTTAAAGCATCCATGCGTTTATATTGCTTGATAAGCCGTGGTGTAAACGAGTTGTAATCCTCGGGTTTGGCTGTCCATAAATTCTCGGCAAGAGCCGTCATGCGGGGCATGATCATGTAGTCTGCTCGTGTTTCCGACGGGATGCCTTCGGACCATGTACAGGCCTGCGCGCCAATTATTAAACCGGCTTCCGTTGAGCTCAGGCCTTTGGGAACAGGGTTAAAATGATAAACTTTATCAACCGAGTATTGGTCGGGCTGATTATCAAAATACAAAGGTTCGCCCGGCGCCATAATTACCTGGTTGCCGTTTTTTACTGCCTTAACCGGGGCATCAGGCACCCAGGTGCGCCAGTACATTATTTTTGCTGTGGGGCTTATCCCTCCTTCAATTATTTCGTCCCAGCCAATCAGTTTACGCCCTTTTGAGTTGAAGAACTTCTCCATCTGGTTAATAAAATAACTTTGAAGCGCCGGCAGATCTTTTATGCCCTCCCGCTCCATCAATACCTTGCAAGCCGGAGATTTTGCCCAATCGGACCGGTCAACCTCATCGCCGCCTATATGGACATATTCGGATGGGAAAATATCCATTATCTCGGTAAAAATATCCTGTGCAAAGGTAAAAGTACTTTCGTTGCATGGGCAAATTGGCTTGGTAAACAATTCGCCCCATTTGTTTTCGCCATTGCAGGTTAAATAAGGATAAGCGTTGATGGCAGCCATCATATGGCCGGGCATGTCAATTTCGGGAATAATATCGATATGCCTGGCCGCAGCATACGCAACAAACTCCTTCATTTGCTGTTGGGTATAAAAACCACCGTAAAGCGTTTTTCCGTTCCGGTGGATAATATGCGCACCGTCGATCTCAAAATCAGGATTATCCTTCGCCCGTTTCATACAGGCAGTATCGTTTTTATCAAATGTGCGCCATGCACCTTGTTCGGTTAATTTCGGATATTTCTTTATTTCGATGCGCCAGCCCTGGTCATCGGTTAAATGCAGGTGCAGTTTGTTCATTTTATACAGCGCCATTACATCAACAAGCTTTTTAAGGTAGTTGATGCCGAAAAAATGCCGGGAAACGTCAAGGTGCATTCCGCGCCAGGCATAGGCCGGGGCATCGTTGATCTTTAATGCCGGTAATGACAAGTGTTTATATATTTTTCCACTTTCAATCTCTGCTGGCAATAATTGCCTGATGGTTTCAATGGCATGGAAAATACCGGCTGACGATCCGGCCGAAATAGTAATTTTTGAAGACGTTATTTCAAGGCCATAAGCTTCGGGCGCGGTTATCGATGCATCATAAACCAGTTGTATCGCATGCGGAACAGTCCTGCTTGTAATGCTCAGCTTTTTACCGAAACCTTTCATTAATAGTTGATTAAGCTGATCCGCCTCACTACTAAAATACCCGTGTGGAACAACAATAACGGTTTGCGGCTTGATATTAAAACTTCCAGTCCCTTCAACAAGATGAGCAGGCATGGGGACGAGCGGTAAATTTTGAGCCGATGAATGATTTATGATTAGGACGAGAACGAAAAGTGCAGGAAATAACCTTTTGAGCATATCAAGTATTTAAAATGATTGTATAAATATCCTGGTTTTACCGTTCAATTGTTTTGAATGAATTTACCGGCATACCATAGCCAAATCCCAAAAGAAATATTGAAGATTGATAGCTATTAAAGGAAAAAACATGTTTTCCCCGGGCGAATTTAATTATAAAATTAAGGATATACTTAATAGTGGTTTACAAAAACAGGATACTGTATATTCAGTCCACTGCCCCCCATCAGCAGGTCAGCGGTCATCTTGCTATTATTGCTTTTTTATTTAACCTCAAACGAAAAATACTGACTAGCCGCATCGCCCTTTCTGTTGATCCCTTGTACCATGCCAACATATTTTCCGGGTTGGTCGGATGTGTAAAATGATACTACATCATTGCCCATATTGTTCACCGAAGGCGTCCAGTACAATACATTTCGAAAATCAGCTGTCCGTATAGCTGCTTTAGTATCCGAATCATAAAAAGGCGAATAAAATTGGCGGCGCAATTGCAATCCTTCATAATCAAGCACTACCGCTTTAGGATCGATGTCGACACCACCAAGATCGCCTTTATAAGTTGTGAAGCTAAATATTCCCTGGTGTACCACCTGGCCATAGAAGTACGGGAAAGGGATAACTTCGAGTTTTTTTACTTTTAAGGGATCGATAGCAAATATTTTATCAATATTAAAAATAGGGATACCATCGAGCAGCACCAACGGATCGCCATCTAAAACCCCATGGCCGGTTAATACCAGGATATGAAAATGCCCTTTTTTCTTCACGATATTATCTTCCGATACATACTCTCTTAAATCCTCTTCCATCGTTGTAAAACGCGTAAAATCATCGAGCTTATAGGTTTTAAAGGGCGTGCCATAAAAAGCACCGCTATCGGCTATTGCATCATACTGTCTCAGTTCATCATCAAAATAAATATTTAATATTTGCACGCCAAGGCTATGTTGCTGCAGCGTGTTGGCTGCTGACGATTTAAAATCGAACGCGGGCAATGATGTTTTTGATGATTGTTCGGAGAAAGGGCTCAACACATCAATGCGGTAGGTGCTATCTTTTAGTGAATTGGTTTGCACAACAATTTCATTGGAGCCAAAAAAATCTTTTGTGTTATAAATTAAACGGCCAAGCGAATCACTTTGCGAATTATACATTTGAACCCTTTTACCCGGTACCGTCAGATAAGTAATTATACCCTTGGCAGGAGCCCCATTTTGAGTGTTGGTTATTTTGGCCGAAATAATATGTCCGTTGTATTCCGGCAAAAATGTAAAACCCGCGGGTTTATTGTCAAGTACCTGGTGCCACTCAAACCTGCGCCAACCCTGGGTTAACATCAGGTTATCTAAAGCTTCGGCAGTTTCTGCATCTTTATTTTTGAAATAATAACCGGGCGATTCAATGAAGCCCTTCAAATCGGAATTAAGCCATAAATAATTAAAAATATCATTTTCGTCTACGGCCTGAAGGGAATCCACCTTGTAAACTGCCATAGACAGTTCAGCATCTTGCGGTTTACCTCCTTTGTCTTTGGTGGCAACGTTTACGTTAACCTTTTTACGCAACCCATACAGTTGCTGATCGGCAACGGCATCAATAAATAATTGCCGCCCGGGGTTTTTGAAATATAGTCGTTCACAAACGGGTTGTTTAAGGCCATTAAAAACAGTAAAGTGCGAAATACCATCGCCCAAAACGCTGCTACTAATTATAAAATGAGCAACACCGTTGCTGGTTACAGCGGTTTCGGCCACTTTTATTTCTTGCCTTGTGTGCGCAAACAAATAAATAGGTCCGCCGGATGAGTTATCGCTCTGGACGGTTATATCCAATTTTCCGTTGTCGATTTTTGTTAACTTCATCACATAACCATGAGCGTTAATTTCGGGTATAGCCTTAATCAATGGTGGTGCATTGTTTCCGACGTAAATAATAGCTTTATAGGTATTATTTATATCGGGCTTAAACAAAAAAGACCCCATCCCGAACTTTAGGGATTGAAATTTTGTCAACGTATCATTATGCTGATTTATGATAGCCCCTTTTACAGAAACGCCTTTGCCATCAGGTGCTGTTACCTTAAAGGCCACTTTACTTTCAAGGCCGTTTACCAGGTTACCTCCTTCGGGAAAAAACTGCACATCGTATTTTGCTGTGGTTTCTTTAACAGGATCCGGAGACTTTAAGGGGTTGATAATGGTTATTGCTTTTTCGAAATAAAAATCGGGGTTAAAATTTTTCATCCAGCTGGTATAGGCCCTCAATTTATAGTTGCCGTTAGCTACTGTAACCGGCACATAAACAGACCCATCGCCAAAGCCGTTTTTCATCGCCACTTTAACCTGTATTATCGGGCTTTGATCATTATCCAATACATCTACATAAACAACTTTACTCAAATTGAGCGGTTTATGATCGTTACCATCTACACAATACACCTTAAACCAAACAATTTCGCCAGGTAAATAAACGGTTTTATCGGTATGCACAAAAATTTTCTCAAGCAAAACAGTTTGTTTGTACAAGTTAAAACTGTTTTGAACTTCGCTAATAACCTGGGCGTTGCTGATTAAATAACAGGTAATTAGCGCCAATGTAAAAACGGCCAACCTAATGGCCTTTACGATATTTTTCATGATCATTTTTTTTGTTGTGGGGCCTTTCACTAATTCCGATCCTGCCTCTCCCATCTTTTTCAATACGATTTTCTTATTTTAACCCTTTTAAGCTTAAACCATATAAATATTATTTCCAAAATGCCGGTTGTTTTTTGGTACCGCGTATGGTACAAACCGCACATTGCTGACTTGTAGCTAAATACCCTATAGGTTGTGGGCCATGGCCAGTTATTTGTTGTATGGGTATATATTCCGAGCCGAAGGGTATTAAAAGACCGACAGCCTCATCATTCGATATACTATCCAATTTGCAGTCGTAAGGATAGACGGTGTAGTCAAGGGTATTGGGCAACTGATCCCTGGTAATAAATACCCTTTTCCGCTGAATATTTGAAACACCGATATAGCCTATAACTGGTTTCGACGGATCGCTCAGGCATTGAATATTCCCATTGATTGTAGATGGCTGGGCATCAAATATACTCCCCAGTTGTTCGGTATTCTTTTTTAGGTTAACCCAAAAATTGTAGGCATCTTTTGACAGCGCATATTGGTTTACTTCGATGCTATACTTTAATTCAAGTTTTTCGGTATTTGCCAGGACCGGTACTATTGGTTGCTGATAAATTACACTCTTTGTTAAGCGGGCCGATGATCCTAATAAAATGCTACTCGCTGAATCGTTGCTAAAGCAGTAATAAACGTCCTGGGCAGGGGTCCTTGGAACTATTGAATCACCATTGGTAATATACGCCGACTGATACTCACTGTGAAACTTCCATGTTTCGGCATAATCCCAACGATAATAGTTTATCTCGTTAGCAGGATCGTGTGTGTTTAAATAAATTTGCACAGTGTGGCTATTCGGTATTGTAAAGCCAATGGTGTCGATAGGAGGGTTATTTAAAACTGCCTCATATGCCGAAAGATATTTTTCGTTGTTGGCCGTTGTTATACGTAAACGATATTTATGTGTTTTATCAAGCGATAGCGGTGGTGCTACATAAGTACCTTTGCCAATATCCATTAAAATGTATTGTGTATTATTGTCGCCCTCTACAACTACCTGGGCGCCTAATTCCGGGTTAGTAGTTTTATTCGATGAGAGGTTAACTGTTCGGCTTAATTTAATAAATGTGGAGTCGGAACCGCTGTTTATTAGTCCTTCAACCACCAGGTAACTGCCTGGTGAAGTAATCGCCGGCGGGTCATAGGCCAACTTGCATCCCTGTAATGCCACCACGAAAAGCAAAACACAACTCCATTTAAACACTTTGGTTATCATTTTTTTTCTATTTTCAAAAAGCAGTTTGCTTTGTTAGTACCAATTAAAACATCGTCGCCGCACTTGTTTCAAGGGCAGGCGTACCCTTTAAAATCGTATATTGTAATTTATAAACGGGATGGGGGCCGCGAATATGGAAAATTTGTAACCACTGATTATGCCACCCTGCTCGGTAAAAAAGGTGGAATAAGCGTTTTTCCGCCCGGTTAAATTGTAAACACCAAAGGACCATGAATTATGGGTGCGCTGATGTATCCTATGATTGCCATCGATGTTTACAGAAAAATCAGACCTGAAATAATCGGGTATCCGGTAAACGTTCCTGTCCGAATAAAACACCCTTTCGGATCCCCCGTAAGTATATTTGGATACAGGTAAAGTGATGGGCCTGCCGGTACTGTAGTTTACATCGAGAGAAAAACTGTAACGGTGGCTGAATTTATAATTCCCCGTAAAATTAAATGCGTGTGGCTTATCGTAGTTAGCCGGATAATACTTTCCACTGTTAATTATCTCTCCGGCGTTAGGGTCATCCTGCCGTAAAAGCGTACGGGAGTAGGTATAGCTCAGCCATCCATTTAATTTTCCTTCGGTTTTCTTTAGTAAAAACTCAGCACCATAGGCTTTTCCCCGGGTGTTAATCACTTCCTGTTCAATATGCTGGTTTAACAATAGCGTTGCACCGCTTTTGTAATCCAGGTAATTATTGATGCGTTTGTAATACACCTCGGCAGACATTTCGATGGTATTGGATTTTGCATTTTTAAAAATGCCCAACGAAACCTGGTCGCCCGATTCGGGCTTAATATTAGGGTCGCTTAGCTTATAAACATCGGTAGGCGAAATAGAGGTTGAGTTGGACAGTAAATGAAGGTATTGGTGCATGGTATTATAGCCTGCTTTTAACGATAAATCGTCGTTAATTAAATAGCGGGCTGATAGCCTGATATCGGGTGCCGCATATGTATTAATAACCTGCCCGCCTTTGTAGTTGATGCTATCCACTACAGTTGTTGCATCTCTTGGTAAATTAGGTGCATAATAATCTACCGTTTGCGCACCCAGGTAATTGTAAATATTATATCTTATGCCCCCGCTTACCGATAATTTGGGCGTTATATCATATTTATCGCCTAAATATAATGCGCTTTCGAGGGCATGCTCGGGTGCAATAACTTCGGGAGCCACCAGCGAGCCGCTTCCATTTGGCCCGAAATCTCCGGGGTTAATCTTGTATAAAATAGAGCTTATACCGAAGTTAATGGTGTGTTTATTGCTTAAGTAGTATGTAAAATCGGCTTTAAAATGGGTTTGATTAATGTTAAAGCCCAAATTAAACGCATTAACCGGGTTGGCACTGCTGTTTATTTCGTATTGATACCTATCGAATCCGCCCGAAATAAGGCTATACAGTTTATTGTTGAAATTATGTTTCCATTTTAAGATAATACTCCTGTTACTATACGAATAAGCGGTGTCGCTATTGAGCCGGAATTTATCGCCGCTGATATAACTCGATAAATAAAGGCTGTTTTTATCATTTATTTGATGGCTCACATCGAAATTCATATCGTAAAAAGATGCTGAACTGTTTTTGTATGCCGCAGGTAATAAACGTAGCAGCCAATCGGAATAAGTTGTGCGTGCGCCAAATATAAACGAGGTTTTGTCTTTAACAATCGGCCCTTCAATATTGAACCTGCTGGTTAACAGGCCAAGTCCGGCCGATCCGGTGAAGATCTTTTTATTGCCATCGCGGTTGGTAATTTCCAATACCGACGATAAGCGCCCGCCAAATTTTTCGGGAATGCTATTTTTATAAAGTTCAATATCCTTTACTACATCCGGATTAAAAGCCGCAAAAAAGCCAAAAAAGTGCGCCGGGTTATAAATAGTTGCACCATCCAATAAGATCAGGTTTTGGTCGGCAGCGCCCCCGCGCACATTAAAGCCCGTGGTTGCTTCGCCAACCGAGGTAACCCCAGGGAGCGTTAGCACCACCCGTAATACATCCGGCTCGCCAAAAACGGTTGGTATTTGTTTAATGTTTTTAATATCGAGCCGTGTTACACCAAGTGCTACACTGCGTACGTTTGCCACTTTATCAGCCGAAATTTTAACTTCCTTCAAACTGTTTACCTGCTCCTGCATTTCGATATTTAGCCTGCCGTCGGTATAAATAACTATTTGCCTGCGCGTATCGCGCATGCCCATCCCTTTAATAATTAATAAATGCCGGCCCCGTGGCAATGTGATAGCAAAATACCCGAATTGATCGGTGGCTACGCCAGATTTAGTATTTGCAACATAAATACTTGCGCCTACCACCGCTTCGCCCGTGTTTATGTCGCGTACATAGCCTGATAAAACCGAATTACCTGGTATTATTACGTTTGTTTTTATACCTATTTCGTAAACTTTATTTTCGGTAGTAGCTTCGGGGGTTTTCTTATCCTGTTTATTGGTATAGTCAGCCATTGCCGGGCTCGGTGTAACCTGCTGATTATTTGCAGGTGTTTTGAAAAAACCCGGGGCTAATTCGGTTCTAATATTCCTGCCTTTAGTTAAAAAAATTTGGTGGTTAACTATGGCGTAATGATAATTGGTATTGCTGAACGCCATATCCAAAATACTTGCTATGGGTTTATCGGTTGCCTGCAGGGTCACCTTTAAACTGTCGAACTGTTTAGCTTTGTAAAAGAAATGGTAATCGGTTTTTGACTCCAGATCGGCAACAAATTGCGCAATACTGGCTTGTTGAAAATTTGCGCTGATTAATTTTTCTTCCTTTTGCTGAGCAAATCCGATGCGGGAAAATAATACCAAACAAAAAATTAAAAGGTAAAGGTTTTTCATGTTAGTTGGTTAAATGGTCATAAAAGGATACAATTTTGACCATTTCCTCTTCCGGCTTATCCCGAAATTTAATTTGATTTGTATTGATGTATTGCTTTAATTCCTTTTTCTTATCTTTTAATAGCTGTAACAACGCCCCTTTATTACCGAAGCTATAAAAGACATTGTTTTTTTTGAGGAACCATTTTGTTCCATCCGAAAAATAGCTGTCAGCGGAGTTGCTTGTTTGAATAGTTTTCTGGCGTTTTACCAATATTTCGGTTCTACCAGGATATAATTGATCATAAAAACCGGGTTTTAAACCAGCCTTTTCGGTAGATGTATCGCTGTTTAAATAGATGAAATGGTGGTTTAATAAATTAAAACTGCCTACTTTTTCTTTAATTAATGAATACATGGAATAGTGATCGTAAAGAAGCGCTACCACCTGGTCGGTGTTTATATCGTAAAGCATAGGTACGTCATCATAATACACATCATCATAGTAAACCGATCCCGGAGTAAACGTATTTACATCCGAAAAAAAGGCATTACCCTTTATAAGTGGGTCGCCTAAATTGTACTCAATTCCATTAAATATCCCGGCCTGCTTGCCCAGGGCAGAAAAATAAAGCGTTACCGCATTTTTAAAAGCGTTTTGCTGTGAACTGGTATCTCGATCAACAGTCTGCGCGAAAGACTTTTCACTATTTATTATGCTGATCAAGGATAAAATCACGGATAGGCAGACGGTTTTTCTCATTGATTTAGGGCGGTATTAAATAAAACTGACTTATATTTATAAATGGTCCGGTCGAAATAGCTATTAACCCAGACGCGACTTTTAAGCCTGATTTTCTGACTGTGTCTGTACACTAAACTGCGCGAACCATCATTAAAAAACTTCAAAAACAGTCGAACGCTGTTTAGTAACTCTAAAAAAATAAGCTAACTGTTGGTTTTTTTTATAATTGGTGGAACAGCCTTCAGCACAATTTATTTAAACAAATCACTTTGAACTTATATTCCGGGGATGAAGTTATGATAACCGGAAAATGACAAGAAGGCAGAGTTGAACAAAAATATAGACCAAATGTGCAATAAGCATAATTCACTGTAATTAAGTCGCTTACATTTTGCCCACTGCTTAATTACCAATAAAATCAAATCTCAATCTACCTCCTCAACTAAAACATCTTTTGGGGGGATGCCTTTGTAGGTGAATATATCTGTACAGACCCTACCAAATTAAATCCTGAGGAACCTATGATTGCGCTTATCTTGGCACCAATGGCTGGCATTGAATATACTGTTGTTTATCAGTTGGTTGTGTTAATAAAGCTACATGTAAGTAGCACGAAAGTTGGAAATTATTTAGCATAATAGTGGTGTCAGTATCGAAATAGCGCGGCTGGCCACGTTGGCATTACCCATCACTCATAAAACTACTTTTCTAGTTGCCCCCAATTAAGAGATCCCGCGTATTATTTCTAATACATCTTTTATGATATCATCGGCCGCATTTTTGTCTTTTGCTTCGGCATATATTCTGATAATCGGTTCTGTATTTGAACGTCTTAAATGTACCCAACCGTAATCAAAATCTATTTTTAACCCGTCAATTTCGCTTTGGGGGCTTTGAGAGTAGCTATTTTTAACTTTTTTAATGATGGATTCGATTTTTACTGATCCCTCAAGTTCCAATTTATTTTTAGATATAAAATAGTCAGGATAAGTGTCGCGTAAAGCAGAAATTGATTTACCGGACTTGACCAGGTGCGTTAGAAATAAAGCAATGCCTGCTAATGCATCTCTCCCGTAGTGTAGTGCCGGATAAATTATCCCGCCATTGCCCTCACCGCCGATTAATGCATTCACTGCTTTCATTTTATTTACTACATTTACTTCGCCAACTGCTGCTGCATAGTAAACGCCTCCGGCTTTTTCCGTAATATCTCTTAAAGCGCGGGTAGATGAAAGGTTGGAGACTGAGTTGCCTTTTTTATTTTTTAAAACATAATCCGCTACCGCTACCAGGGTGTATTCTTCACCAAACATGTTGCCATCTTCGCATACAAAGCACAAACGGTCCACGTCAGGGTCTACAGCAATGCCCAGATCGGCCTTGTTTTTTAATACTTCTTTTGAAAGCTCAGATAAGTTTTCCGGTAACGGCTCGGGATTATGAGGAAAATTTCCGTCTGGTTCGCAATACAATTCATAAACTATTTTTACACCCAATGCTTTTAGCAAGGCTGGAACAAAAGTCCCTCCAGTTGAGTTAACCGCATCAACCACTATTTTTAAATTTGCTTTGCCAATGGCATCAGCATCAACCAGGGGCAGTGCCAATATCTGGTCGATATGTTTTTGCATATAGGTTCCATCATAAGTCACCTTGCCGAGTTCATCCACCTTTGCGTATTCGAAATCGCTGTTTTCAGCAATGTCAAGCACCATTTGCCCATCGTCATGATTAATAAATTCACCGTAATGGTTTAATAACTTTAGGGCATTCCATTGCTTCGGATTGTGACTGGCCGTTAATATGATGCCGCCTGCAGCATTTTCTGCAGGAACAGCAATCTCAACGGTCGGGGTTGTTGATAAGCCCAAATCAATTACATCAATACCCAGGCCCTGCAATGTACCGACGACCAAATTATTGACCATTGAACCTGAGATCCGGGCATCCCGGCCAACCACAATTTTTTTTATACCTGATTGCCGCACGGCCCAGCTTCCAAATGCCGAAGTGAATTTAACAATATCCAATGGCGTTAAATTCCCGCCCACTTTCCCGCCAACAGTTCCCCTTATTCCGGAAATTGATTTAATTAATGTCATTACAGTACCCGTAATTTAATTGTTTAAAATTTATATCTTACAAAGGCCTCAATAGCTTCATATTCTGCCAGCCCAAGTTCATCATAGCGCTTTGCAGTCTCCCTGTTTCTATCTTCGGCCCTAACCCAAAACTCCCGTATATCATCCCCCGGAAAAACAGGTGTGTCTTTTTGCGACTGATGCTTGAATATGGCATTGCGCTTTCTTAAAACCTCGTTGGGTGATAATGGCACAGCCATTTCAATTTCATAGGTTTCAAACTCGTGCCAGGCGCCACGGTACATCCACAACCAGCAATCATTCACCCATTCTTCAGTTTCTCTTAACCTTTGCAGGGCTGCAATAATAATATTAAAGCAAACCAGGTGGGTGCCATGCGGGTCGGCAAAATCGCCGGCAGCAAATACCTGTTGGGGTTTTACCTGCTGCAACAGTTCCATCGTTAGCTTTATATCTTCTCCACCGACAGCATTTTTTTGGGTTTTACCAGTTTCATAAAAAGGCAAAGCCATAAAATGGATATGGTCGTCCTGTAAGCCGGCGTACCTCGCACCTGATATGGCCTCTGTTTTTCTTATAAATCCTTTTACCGCTCTTATCTCAGCGGTATCAACCTGGTTGGGTTGTTTTTCACCAATAAATTGGCGCATTGAATTGTATATACTTTTTAAATGACGGTTGTCGGCGGCAATGCTCTTGTTAAAATCAATAGCGAACTCCATATAGCGCAACACGTCATCGTCCCAAACAGCTGTATTGCCAGAGGTTTGGTAGGCTACGTGAACATCATGCCCCTGATCAACCAATCGTATAAACGTACCCCCCATTGATATTACATCATCATCGGGATGCGGCGAGAAGATAAGAGAGCGTTTTTCGGCGGGTTGGGCGCGTTCGGGTCTCTGGGAATCGTCCGCACTTGGTTTACCACCCGGCCAACCTGTTATGGTATGCTGTACCTGGTTAAAAATATCGATGTTTATGTTGTATACCGGGCCTTGCTCCACCGCAAGTTGAGCCATGCCGTGGTTGTTATAGTCATCTTCGGTTAGTTTCAATATCGGCTTGTTTAAGCTAGTAGCCAGCCATATTACTGCTTTCTTTTTTAATGTGTTTTCCCATATGCAATCCTTAACCAGCCAGGGGGTGTCAAAACGGGTTAGTTCTGAAGCGGCTGCTTCATCCAGCACAAATTCAACATGATCTGATAATTGCAAAAAGGTTGCCGGTACTTCTTCTGATATTTCACCTTCAACGGCTTTTTTTATAATTGGCGCCTTTTTGCGGCTCCACGCCATCAATATAATTTCGCGCGCCTTAAAAATGGTGCCAATTCCCATGGTAATGGCTTTTGCCGGCACATTTTGTTTGCCGCCAAAATCCCTGGCGGCATCATTACGGGTAAGGTCGTCTAATGTTACCAGTCTTGTTCCCGAGTTAGGCGCCGACCCCGGTTCATTAAACCCAATGTGGCCGGTACGGCCAATGCCGAGTATTTGGAGGTCGAGCCCCCCAAGCTCCTCTATCCGGCGTTCATAATTCAAACAGAAATCATGTGTCCCCTCTTTAGTTAAAGTCCCGTCAGGAATGTGAATGTTTGCCTTATCAATATCAATATGATTGAACAGGTTTTCATTCATAAAGGTAACATAGCTTTGTTTGGCCGATGGGCGCATAGGATAGTATTCGTCCAGGTTGAACGTAGTTACATTTTTAAAGCTCAGGCCTTCCTCACGGTACATCCTTACCAGCTCTTTATACACAGCAATAGGGGTTACTCCTGTAGCAAGCCCCAAAACTGCCTTTTCGTTGCTGCGCTGTTTATTGCGGATAAGTTCTGCAATCCTGTGTGCAACTTTTACTGATGCTGCCTGCTGATCGGGGTATACTGTTACCGGCAGCTTTTCATACCTGGTTTCTTCCAATAAATTTAATCTGGCCATTTGCAATTATATCGATGTTAGTATTTGGTGTGTATGAATGTATTGTTCCCAGGCCCATGCCGATTGCATCATCTCATGGATACCCAGTTTCGCTTTCCAATTCAATAAATTATTTGATTTGGTTACGTCTGCCCAAACCTTAACGATATCGCCGGGCCGCCTCGGGCCTGTCTTGTAATTTAAGTTTTGGCCGGTTGCACTTTCAAATGCGTTAATAAGCGCTGATACTGATGTTCCTTTCCCGGTGCCTATATTTAATACATCATAAGGTTTTGCAGATTCATTTTCTAATAGTTTAATAGCCGCAACATGGGCCTTTGCAAGATCTACCACGTGAATAAAATCCCGGATACAGGTTCCGTCAGCGGTGTCATAATCGTTTCCGTATATTGTAATGGCCGGTCGTTTACCAATTGCGCATTGTGTAATATAAGGAACCAGGTTTTGAGGAATACCTAAGGGTAATTCTCCTATCAGGGCAGAGCTATGGGCGCCAACCGGGTTAAAGTATCTCAGGGCAATCGCTTTTATGTTTTTATTTACCGCTGTTACCTCCTGCAAAATTTCTTCAGCTATTTGTTTTGTATTGCCGTACGGCGATTCTGCTTTTTTTACCGGTGAGTTTTCTGTAACCGGCAATTGATCAGGCTGACCATAAACCGTACAGGACGAAGAAAAAACCATGGCGATTTCCCTGTTGCTGAAACATGACAACAAGTTGATTAGCGAGTTAAGATTATTGCTATAATATTTCAGCGGCTGTTCAACAGATTCTGATACAGACTTATAAGCTGCAAAATGAATAATGCCATGAATTTCAGGGTGATTATCCACGAATGTTGATACGGCAGCTATATCATTCAGGTCTATTTGATAAAATGTTGGGGTAATCCCGGTTATTTTGGCGATCTGGTTTACAATAAACAGCTTTGAGTTAGAAAGGTTATCAATAATAACCACTTCATAGCCGCTGGCCTGAAGTTCTACCACCGTATGCGAACCAATATAGCCGGTTCCGCCCGTAACTAAAATTTTTTTTGTACTTGTTTTCATAGTTTGCGTGTTCGATAACGCAAAAGTATTAAAATTTATTTAATCGCATAAAAATGATTTTTTTGCTTCCGGCAGCACGATTACTTTTGTGTGTTTGAAACTTGTAAATAAGTAAATTATGTGTATTTATTGATATTTTGCGGATGTTATTTAAATTTATAAAGACGACGTGCGTTTTTTATTATTTATTAGCTGGCGGCTAAAAATGTGTTTTTACTTTTGCTTTAAATTGATTTATTAATATATTTGTGTGCGCACACATTTATTGTGCTGTTTAATTTTATAAGCATGTTAAAAAAACTATTGATTCTGTTTTTTACCGGGCTGTCTATTGGTTCGCAAGCCCAAAATATTTTTCTTTCGGGCACAAAACCGGGTAAAGCGGCGGCTTCTACTGGCGGCGGATGGTTTACTCTGAAAAATAAATGTTTATCCGTCAAATTGATTTCAGGTAAAGGCACAATCAGCATCGGCGATTTTTCGGCGCAGCATAATACGCCGCTCTCTTTAAAGGGTTCCCCCTTATTTCAATTGGAGCTTAAGGATGGCACTGTTATTAGCTCTGCAGATTTTAAATTAGCTGCCGCTCCTGAAATTTTAAAAATAGAAGGCAGTAAACAGGCGGTTAAATTGGCCGACAAAGAGGATGGCGAAGAAATTACAGCGGAGTTTTTGAGCGAAAAATATGGCATCAGGGTTAAATGGGAAGCCATTTTAAAAAATAATTCAAATTATATAAGGCAGGTATTTGCTTTTCATGCCCTTAAAGATCCTTTACTTATACAGAAATTAGCACTTATTAAGCTGCCTTCCACAACCGGGGTAAAACCTTTGGGAGCTGTTGACGGATCACCGCTGATATCGGGGAATTTATTTTTTGCATGCGAAAGCCCTGTAAGTAAGTTTACTAATCAGGAAGGCTGGATCAATAGTTACCTGGAACATAAAGAACCGATGACCGACCTAACAGTATCTGCAGTTTGGGGCGTTGCCCCCGAAGGCCAGCTGCGCCGGGGATTTACTTATTATATGGAACGCGAAAGGGCGGTTCCGTACAGGCAAAAGCTTCATTATAATTCATGGTATGATATATCATGGGCAGACCGTAAACTGACAGATTCTGGCTGCCTCGATCGTATCAGGACGTTTGGTGATAGCTTGAGTATAAAACGCGGCATCAACCTGAATGCATTTTTGTTTGATGACGGATGGGATGACAACCAAACATTGTGGCAGATCAGTAAAAAGAATTTCCCCGACGGCTTTAATAATATTAAAGCACTGGCCAGTAAATATGATGCGTCAATAGGTGTATGGATGTCGCCATGGGGTGGTTACGAGCAGGCCAAGGAACAAAGGCTGGAATATGGCCGGAAACAAAACCCGCCATTTGAAACCAATTCTCATGGCTTTTCGCTCTCGGGTCCAATATATTCAAAACGGTTTAAAGAGGTAGCTACCGGTTTCGTTACCAATTATGGCCTGTCCATGTTTAAATTTGATGGTGTAGGTGCAGGCGATCAGTCGACGGGGGCTACGCCCGAATATCAAACTGACATGGAATCGCTGTTAAACCTGGTTTCAGGTCTTCGAATGGTAAAACCCGATCTGTATTTCAGTCTTACCATCGGCACATGGCCGTCGCCCTTCTGGCTTAAATATGGTGATGCCATTTGGCGAAATGGGTGGGATACCAATACCGATGGGCAAGGCGATACACGTCAGCAATGGATTAATTACCGCGACGGGCAAGCCTATAAAAACATTGTACAGCGCGGCCCGCTTTATCCTTTAAGTTCATTGATGTACCATGGTATTTGTATAGCTGATAATGGCCCGCCTGCTAAATTTGATATGAAAGACAAGGATATCGCTGATGAGATCTGGTCGTTTTTTGGGTCCGGAACAAGCCTTCAGGAATTGTATATTAATCCGCATAAATTAAATACAAACAATTGGGATTGCCTGGCTGCAGCAATAAAATGGTCGCGGTCTAACGCCGGCATCATGGCCGATGTTCATTGGGTAGGCGGCGACCCGGCTAAAGGCGATATTTATGGTTTTGCAGCGTGGTCGCCCAAAAAGGCAGTTTTAACGTTAAGGAACCCTTCCGATAAAGCGAAATCCTTCCAGGTTGATACACGTAAGGTATTTGAATTGCCGCTAAACAGCAAAGATAATTACGGTTTCTATAATGCCAGGCTGAGTA
>Ga0207667_10004372_pt1 | contig 17301 bp, 11 predicted proteins | sample KBSCornC52_FD_184301 | JGI IMG/M metagenome (GOLD analysis project Ga0207667, IMG submission 184301) | Corn rhizosphere microbial communities from Kellogg Biological Station, Michigan, USA - KBS Corn C5-2 (SPAdes) (version 2) | ecosystem: Host-associated > Plants > Roots > Rhizosphere > Soil ...
AGCCCTGTTGGGTCGACATGACCGGCGACGGCTTGAACGAGAGCCGCTCAGGCACCTCGATCACGGGTGCGGTCAGGCGGCGCCGGCCGTCGCGGTTGAAGGGCGCGTCCGCGAGAAACGCCTCAAGCACGGCCGGCTCCTGCGACAGCCCTTCGAATTTTTCCCATTCATGGCCCGGCCGGATGTTCTGCGCGCTGCGCCATTTCTCCATCTGGGTGACCGTCATCAATCCGGCATGGTTGTCCTTGTGGCCCTGGAACGGCAGCCCGATGCCCTTGATGGTGTAGGCGATGAAGCAGACCGGGCGATCGTGGTCGATCGACTCAAATGCCTCGATCATGCTGGCCATGTCGTGGCCGCCGAGATTGGACATCAGCTCCAGCAATTCGTCATCGCTGCGCTTGTCGATCAATTGCGACACCGCGCCCTGATCGCCGATCTCGTCGCGCAAATGCTTGCGGAACGCGGCGCCACCCTGAAAGCACAGCGCGGCATACATCGCGTTCGGGCAGGCGTCGATCCAGCGCTTCAGCGCCTCGCCGCCGGGTTCGGCGAAGGCGGTTCGCATCAGCCTGCCGTATTTCACGATCACCACGTCCCAGCCGAAATTGCGGAACATGGATTCGAATTTTTCCCACAGCCCCTCGCGCACCACGGCATCGAGGCTCTGGCGGTTGTAATCGACCACCCACCAGGTGTTGCGCAGGCCGTGCTTCCAGCCCTCCAGCAGCGCTTCGAAGATATTGCCCTCGTCCATCTCGGCATCGCCGACCAGCGCGATCATCCGCCCCTCGGGCCGATCCTGCATCCAGCCGTGCGCCTTGACGTAGTCCTGCACCAGCGAGGCGAACAAGGTCTGCGCCACGCCGAGCCCCACCGAGCCGGTGGAGAAATCGACGTCGTCGGTATCCTTGGTGCGCGACGGATAGGATTGCGCGCCTTTGAAGCCACGAAACCTTTCCAGCTTGTCGCGGGTCTGGTGCCCGAACAGATACTGAATGGCGTGAAACACCGGGCTCGCATGCGGCTTCACCGCGACGCGATCCTCCGGCCTCAGCACCGAGAAATACAGCGCCGACATGATGGTCGCGAGCGAGGCCGAGGACGCCTGATGGCCGCCGACCTTCAAGCCATCGGTATTGGGCCGGATGTGATTGGCGTGGTGGATGGTCCACGACGACAGCCAGAGCACCTTGCGTGCCAGCGCGGACAGCAATTCAAGGCGTGCGGGTTCGGTCGCCATGGCGGTATTTCCGGGCGGTGAATACGGCGCAATGTTAACGCAGCCGCTTTCGCTAAAAATCTCAAATTCTCGCGACATACTGCCGCAAATCGGGATAAATTACCAATCCAGGACCTTATCTGCAGAGTTTATCCCAATGCACACATTAGATGCCATCGACCGCAAAATCCTCAGCGCACTGCAATCCGACAGCCGCACCACCATGCAGGAACTCGCCGACAAGGTCGGCCTGTCGGTCTCGCCCTGCCACCGCCGCGTCAAACTTCTGGAGGAGCGCGGCGTGATCACGCGTTATATCGCGACCGTCGACCAGAAATCGCTTGGCCTGCATGTCAGCGTGTTCATCTCGATCAAGCTGGCGCGGCAGAAGGAGGAAGACCTCGACCGGTTTGCCAAAGCAATCTCGAAATGGGACGAGGTTCTGGAATGCTATCTGATGACTGGAAACCGCGATTACCTGCTGCGCGTCGTCGCCGCCGACCTGTCGTCGTATGAAGCGTTTTTGAAAAACAAGCTGACCCGGCTCGACGGCATCGCCTCGATCGAATCGAGTTTTGCGCTCAGCCAGGTGAAATATTCCATCGCGCTGCCGGTGTGAGAGGACAATAACTTTCCGTCGTCCCCGCGAAAGCGGGACCCATACTCACCGGCGCTGATTGTTGCAGAAGGTCTCGATGCCAGTGCCTAAACGAGAATACACGGCGTATGGGTCCCGGATCGCGCTCGCTGCGCTCACTTGTCCGGGACGACGGTAGACAGCCGCCACACCCCAAGGCTCTTGTCGCGCCAGCCGCCGCCGGCCTCCAGGCAATTCTCGTTAAGGAGTTCAACCGGCGGCCCCCAATTAAAGGGCGCGCGTTCGAAGTTCAGCGCACGCCAGTCGCCGTCCTCGCAATCGCGGTTGGTCTGCCACTCCGGAAACGTGGTCGCGATCAGCCAGCCCGCACCGGAGCGCTGGAAATTCGCGACCGCGCGTTCGATATTTGCAAACGACAGATGCACGAGAGTGTCGCGGCACAGGATGGCGTCACATCTGGGCAGCGGATCCCGCGTGATATCGGCGAGAACGTATTCGCCCTTGATTTCTCCTGCGGCGGCGCGGGCCCGCAGGCGTTCGATCAACGAAGGCACGATATCGACGCCGATGAGACGCACGCGCAAATTCGTGCCGTTGATCCAGCCCGCATCGCCGCAGGGCGCGTCGAGCAACGAGGTCACCCCGAGTTTTTCGAAAAGCCGCGGCAATTCGGAACGCAGCGTAGCGGTCGCGTCCATCTCGGAGCCCAGCCCGGAAGCCGAAACCGGCGCGCCCCATAAATTGGTCTCGTGGATGCGCCGAAAGCGCTGCGCGAGATTCAAGCCGGTAAAGGATTCCCTGTCGTCAAGGAAGCGCTGATGCGCGAGGACGGGCGGGCGGTCGGAATCGTTGCGGGACATGGCCCATCATATCGTTTCTTCCTCATCATGAGGAGCCCGCCGCAGGCGGGCGTCTCGAAGGATTGCCTCGCATGTGGCCCTCATGGTTCGAGACGCGCGAAGACACGCTCCTCACCAAGAGGAGAAACAGATCTAGCGCCACGGCTCGATAATGATCTTGGTGTGACGCTCGGGATTGGCGAGGTCGGCAAACGCCGCGGCGACGCCGTCGATACCGACGGTCGCGGTCACCAGCGACGCGGCGGCGACCTGCCCTTCCGCGATCAGGCGCAGGGAGTACGCAAATTCATCGGGCGTGTAGCCCAGCACGTATTGAACGTTGAGCTCCTTCATGATGCCGAGCATCGGCTCGGAGCGGTCGGTTTCCATGCAGACACCGACCACGACAATGCGGGCGTCGCGCGGCGCGCCTTCGAACACCTGCTGCAGCAGGCCGGGGATGCCGACGCATTCGAAAATCAGCGCGGGCTTTAAGGCCGGCAGCAACGCCTGCAGCGGCGGCCGCGCGGCCTTCTGCTCCGGCGACATCGCGGCGTGCTCGGCCCAGGTCGCGTAGGGTTGCGTGCGCGCGGGATCGACGATGATATCGGCGCCCAACCTCTCCGCCAACGCGCGGCGCGCCGGCGAATAATCGGCGGCGACGATCGGGTGGAACCCCTTCAGTTTCAACGCCGAGATCACCGCCAGCCCGACCGGGCCGCAGCCGATCACCAGCGGCACCTCGTCGCCGCGTACATTGGCCTTGGCGACCGCGTGGATGCCGACCGCCAATGGCTCCGTCAATGCCGCATGTTCCGCGGCGAGGTCGTTGGGCACTTCCAGCAGCAATGCCTCGCTCAGCAGCATGCGTTCGGCATAGCCGCCGACATTGTCGTTGGAATAGCCGATGCCTTGCGGCCCATCCGGTGTCAGCAGCGCGGGGAGCGAACAGACGCGGCTGCCGGCTTTCAGCTTGCGCTGTGTGTCCGGCCCGTAATCGAGAATCTCACAGCAGAATTCGTGGCCGAACACGACATCGCGGGAGAGGTCCATCGGTTTGCGGCCGGAGAAATGCCTGGACAGTTCGACCATGCGATCGGCGTGCTTGCGTGCGTGGAGGTCGGAGCCGCAAATGCCGCAGGCCAGCGTCTTGACCAGCACCTGTCCCGCGGCGGGCTTGGGCTCGGGCAGCAGATCTGCGACGATCTCGCCGTTCCTGAATATGGCAGCACGCAATCGACGCCCTCCCTGCAGTATGTGATTGTTCTCATACCACGGCGGTTAACCAGGTGTAATTGGCGACGATCAGGCGTTGGGAGACGGCTCGGCCGGCAGCGCCAAAAGCTGCGACCGCCTGACCCGCTCGCGGTGCGCGGTGTAGAGGCCGCTGGCGACAATGAATGCAGCGCCGGTCACGGTCCAGATATCAGGCATTTCGCCGAAAATGACAAAACCGAGGATGCTGACCCACAGCAGCTGGGTGTAGGAAAACGGCGCGAGCACGGAAGCGTCGGCATACCGAAACGCCAGCACCACGATCCACTGCCCCGCCGTCGACGCGACACCGATGAAAACGCCGAACAGAATATCGTGCCAGCTCGGGGCGACCCAGACCAACGGAACCAGCGCAGAGATGACGCAAACGCCCACGATCGAGGAATAGGTCATGGTGGTGATGGCGTGTTCCCTGCCGCTCATCATCCGCGTCATGATCAAGGTGCAGGCCCAGGCCAGCGCCGAGACGATCGGGAAAAACGCGGCGGGATGAAACGCGCTGGAGCCGGGCCGCAGGATAATCAGCACGCCGATCAACCCGACCGCGGTCGCAAGCCAGCGGCGCACGCCGACGCTCTCGCCGAGAAAAACGATCGACAGCGCAGTGACGAACAACGGCGCGACGAAGCCGGTGGCGGAGGCCTCCGCAATGGGGAGAAACCGCAAGCCGGAGATGAAAAACAGCGAAGACGACAGCAGCGCGACACCGCGCATGACCTGCAGGCCCGGGCGCTCGGTTCGCAAGGCATATAACGGCGAGCCCGGCAGCATCGCCGGCACCATAATCAGCGCAAACACCAGAAACCTGATCCAGGCGATCTCGATCGACGGCAACGTCGCCGACAGATATTTCGCGGTGACATCGGAAGCACCAAGAAACACGGTCGAGGCAAGGATCAACGCGATGCCGCGGAACGGCCGGTCGGCGCGCGCCGGCGCGGTGCGTGCGGTCAACTTCCTCTCGGGCAAGGGCAATGGAGCGCTGTCCAGCCTGGCGGCTGCGGCGGGAGGCGGGGTCACGGTTGAACTCGGATGCAGAAATTATCGAATCGGGCGAGCCGCTAAAAAACGATAATTGCCGGTCATCGACAAGGTCCGAAAACAGGAAGCCGATATGCGCGATTGCGCGCGACGGCTCGCCGCAGCCTCCCCAAATTTGCGTCATCCTGAGGAGCGCGCCCTTGCGCGCGTCTCGAAGGATGGGACCTCATGGTTCGAGACGGCGCGGAGCCTGTCGTCGGGCCGCGCGGAGCCTGTCATCGGGCGCGCATTCGCGCGACCCGTTGGCGCGGACCCGTTGGCGCCTCCTCACCATGACTACAGCATCGGCAGGCTTCGTGCTCTCGGCCCGCGCGGAAAGACTTTGTCCAGTGCGGCGATTTCGTCATGGCTGAGCGCGAGCTTGCCGGCCGCCGCATTGTCGGCGGCGTGCTCCTCGCTTGAGGCCTTCGGAATCGCGAACACGGAAGTCTCGCGCGTCAGAAAGCTGAGGGCGACCTGGCGCGGCGAGGCGCCATGCGCGTCGGCGATTGCCTGCAGCATCTCACCGCCCTTACTGCGCCGTTGCGGAAAATCATTGTGGCCGAACGGCGAATAGCCGACCACCGCGACGCCGTGCTGCTTGCACCATGGAATCACCGCGTGCTCGATCGCGCGTTCCCCCAAGTGATAGAGCACCTGGTTGCAGGCGATCTTGCCCTTGCCGGCCACCGCCAGCATCTCGTTGAGATCGTCGGTATCGAAATTACTGACGCCCCACGAACGGATTTTTCCGGCGCTGACCAATTGCTCGAATGCGGCGACCGTTTCCGCCAGCGGATACGACCCACGCCAATGCAGCAGATAGCAATCGAGCCGGTCGGTTTTCAGCCGCGCCAGCGAACGCTCGCATGCCGTGATGGTGCCGCGCCGCGAAGCGTTGCTCGGCAAAACTTTCGATACCAGAAAGATGTCGTCGCGCCGTCCGGCGATGGCCTCGGCGATCACCAGCTCGGCATCGCCATACATCTCGGCGGTGTCGATGTGAGTCATGCCGAGATCGATGCCACGGCGCAGCGCGGCGACCGCGCTTCCGCGATCTCCGCGGTCGATATACCAGCTGCCCTGCCCGATCGCGGGCACCTGGGGACCGGCGCTGCCGAATTTTTGCTGCCTCAAGATTTCCTCGCAAGAAAACTGGGTTGCTTCGTTGCTTGACGCATCGGGCATCGCCGAATGGCGGCGCGTTCAGATACATCATCGCGTGGTTCACCTGTCAAACACGAGGGGCGCACCATAAATGAGCATGTCCGCGCCGTCGATGTCACCCCGCGCTGGTGCAGCCTCCGCGAAATGCAAGATGCTTTCTTGCCCCGACCCGGTAGCGTGCTATGAATCCGGCAAAGCCGCGCTCGCTCGGCAGCCCGCCGAACGCGCCGTCAAATAATCATCGCCGTCGAAAGGCGATTGCAGGGAGGATAACGACATGGCTCATTTCGGCCCGACCCGGCGTTCCCTATTGCAGGGAACACTCGCAGCGAGCGCACTTAGTCTCATCGGATTTCCCGCGCGCGCCGAGCCGCAGTGGAAAAAGTATGCCGGCACCAAGCTGGAAGTGATCCTCGCCAAAGGTCCACGCGGCGATAACCTGCAAAAGTACATCAAGGAGTTCACGGACCTGACCGGTATCCAGGTCGAGTCGGAACAAATCCCCGAGCAGCAGCAGCGGCAGAAGGCCGTGATCGAATTTACGTCAGGCAAGCCGAGCTTCGATGTCGTCCATCTCAGCTATCACGTGCAGAAGCGCCAGTTCGAAAAGGCCGGCTGGCTCGCCGACATGTCGGGCTTTCTTAAAGACCCCAATCTCACGGCGCCGGACCTGGTGGAAAGCGACTTTTCGGCTGCCGGTCTTCAATACGCCAGGAACGACAAGGGGCAGATGCAATCGCTGCCGTGGTCGGTCGATTACTTCATCCTCTATTACAACAAGGAGCTGTTCCAGAAGAAGGGTGTCGCGGTGCCTAAAACCTTCGATGAGATGGTCGCGGCCGCCGAAACGCTCACCGATCCGAAGGAAGGCACTTTTGGCTTCGTCGGGCGCGGGCTGCGCAACGCCAACATGACGCTGTGGACGAACTTCTTTTTGAACTACGGCGGCGAATTCCTCGACGCCAAGGGCAACATCCTCACCGACGGTCCCGAGGCGATCGAGGCCACCAAGATGTATCAGCGCCTGCTGACCAAGGTGGCGCCTCCGGGCGTCGCCGGCTTCAACTGGATGGAGTCGATGGCTTCCTTCACACAGGGCCGCTCTGCAATGTGGATCGACGGCGTGGGCTGGGCGCCTCCGCTGGAAGACCCGGCGGCCTCGCGCATCGTTGGCAAGGTCGGCTACACGATGGTGCCGGCCGGACCGAAGGGTCAGTACTCGGCGACCTACGGCGACGGCCTCGGCATCGCGCAGGCAAGCAAGAACAAGGAAGCTGCCTACCTGCTCTGCCAATGGGCCGTGTCGAAGGCGCAGGGCGCGCGATTGCTGCAAAGCGGCGGCGGCGTACCGTTCCGTAACTCGATCCTCAACGACGTGGAAGTGCGCAAGGGCGTGAAGATGCCGCAGGAATGGCTGCAGTCGGTCATTGATTCCGCCAAGATCAGCAAGCTTGGCCTGCCGGTGATCATTCCGGTCGCGGAGTTCCGCGACCTCGTCGGCGCTGGCGTGACCGCAACGCTGTCCGGGGCAGACCCGGCGACCGAACTGAAGAAGGCGCACGAACAATTCCGCCCCATTCTGGAGCGCAGCGAGAAGTCGTGAGCGGTGTAACCGCCACCGAAACGGCGCCGGCTCAGCCGGACGCCGCCGCGCGCGAAATGCCGGGCTGGCAGCCGCCGTCCTATTGGCCGTTCGTTCTGCCGGCGCTGATCGTGGTTCTCGCGGTCATCATCTTTCCGTGGGCCTACACCATCTGGATGAGCCTGCACGAATGGAAGGTCGGCGCGGCGCCGACCTTCGTCGGCCTTGCGAATTACATCCGCCTGCCTTCCGATGCGCGTTTCGTCGAGTCGGTATGGCACACACTTGTTTACACCGCGCTATCGGTCGCACTGCCGCTGATACTCGGCACGCTCGCGGCGGTGGTGTTTCACGCCAAGTTTCCGATGCGCGGCTTCCTGCGCGGCCTGTTTATTCTGCCGATGATGGCGACCCCGGTCGCCATCGCGCTGGTGTGGACAATGATGTTCCACCCGCAGCTCGGTATCCTCAACTACCTCTTGTCGCTGGTCGGCCTGCCGCCGCAGCTCTGGGTGTTTCACCCCGCGACCGTGATCCCTTCACTGGTTATGGTCGAAACCTGGCAATGGACCCCGCTGGTGATGCTGATCGTACTCGGTGGCCTTGCCGCGATTCCGGCCGAGCCCTATGAGAGCGCGATGATCGATGGCGCCACCCGCTGGCAGATCTTCCGCTACATCTCGTTGCCGCTGATCATGCCGTTCCTCTTCATCGCCTCCATGATCCGCATGATCGACGCGGTGAAGAGTTTTGATATCATCTTCGCGATCACGCAAGGCGGCCCCGGCTCGGCCTCGGAGACCATCAACCTGTATCTTTACAGCGTGGCCTTCGTTTACTACGACGTCGGATATGCGTCGGCGATCGTGGTCGTGTTCTTCGCCCTCATCATCGCATTGGCGGCGGCGCTGCTTCGGCTGCGCCAAAGCACGCACTGGAACGACGCCGGAGGCGTGGCATGAGCCCGCTGCGGCGCTTGCTTGGCAACATCGGTTTGGCCTTCGCGCTCATTGTCGTCGTGTCGCCGGCCGTGCTGTTCTTCCTCTGGATGGTGTCGCTATCCCTCAAATTCGAGGTCGACAACGCGTCCTACCCGCCGATTTTCATCCCCGAGCGTTTCAACTGGGGCAACTACGCCGCCGTCCTCGGCTCCAACCGGTTCTCGACCTATTTCATGAACAGCCTGATCGTCACCGGTGCTGCGACCGCGTTCGCGCTGCTGGTCGGCGTTCCCGCGGGCTATGGCCTCGCCCGCATGCGTGCGCACAAGGCAGCGGTGGTGATCCTGATTGCGCGCATCACGCCCGGCCTCTCCTATCTGATTCCGCTGTTTCTGCTGTTCCAGTGGCTGGGACTGCTCGGCACGCTGTGGCCGCAGATCATCATCCACCTGGTAGTGACGGTGCCGATCGTGATCTGGATCATGATCGGTTATTTCGAAACGACGCCGATGGAGCTTGAAGAGTCGGCGCTGATCGACGGCGCTACCCGCTGGCAGGTGTTCCGTTATGTCGCCCTGCCGATCGCGCGCCCGGGGATCGCGGTGGCGTTCATCCTTGCGGTGATCTTCTCCTGGAACAATTTTGTCTTTGGTATCGTGCTGGCGGGGCGCGAGACCCGCACGCTGCCAGTTGCCGTCTACAACATGATTTCCTTCGACCAGCTGAGCTGGGGCCCGCTCGCAGCTGCCGCGCTGATCGTCACTTTGCCGGTGTTGCTGTTGACGGTTTTCGCCCAGCGCCAGATCGTGGCGGGGTTGACGGCCGGCGCGGTCAAGGGCGGGTAGGATTCCTCAATTCGCCACACCGGCGAGTTGGCGTTGTTCCGGTTTGTCTGCGCCCGCCCGCGCAATCAGCCGCTTCAACTCCGGGATGCACGAGCCGCAATTGGTGCCGGCCTTCAACTGCAGGCCGATCTCCGCGGCGGTGCCTGCCCCCGCCACGATGGCATCGCAAATCGTTGTCCGGCCGACCCCAAAGCAGGCGCAGACAACGGGGCCGGCGCTGGTCAGCCCATCCGTCGATTTGCCGGACAGCAACATCCGGCGCTGATCGTCGTTGAGCGCGCCCGCTGCGAACAGGTTTTTGACCACATCCCAATCGCCCGCGTCGTGTGCGGGACCGACAAACAGGCATGTATCGATGCGATCTTCGGCAAACGATGCCGCGCGATAGACGCCGCCGCCAAAATCCTTGTACTCGGCAAGATCGCTTGATGTGATGGACCGCAACCATGGTTGCCATCTCGCCAGATCGGCGTTGTCGCCGAACAGATAGCCGTAGCCGCCGGCCACGGTTACCCGCGCCCACCAGACATGATCAGGCAATTCCAGCTGCACCCTGGACAGGGCGAAGCCGCGAAAGACGTATTCGTAGGGCACGATTGACGCCGGCGTCGCCTTGTTCTCGGGCTGGCCGGAAAACGGATCGGTGAACGGCGCCACCAGCGCGCCGACGCGCGCGGTCGACGCAGTCTGCTCGCTCCAGTGGATCGGTGCGAACAGCATGCCGCGTTGCTGCCGCTCACTGACCGCGACCTTCAGAATACACTGTCCGTAATCGGTGACGACGCGCGCAAAACTGTCGTCGGTTACGCCAAACCTGATCGCGTCGTCGGGATGGACCTCGACGAACGGCTCCGGCAGATGCTGGCCCAGCCGCGGGCTTAAGCCGCTGCGGGTCATGGTGTGCCATTGATCCCGGATGCGGCCGGTGTTCAGCCGCAGCGGCCGTCCGGCGGTGGTCTCGGTCCGCAGCGCGGGGATTTCCGGCGCGACGAAGCGCGCCTTGCCGTCGTTTGCAAAAAAACCACCGTCGGCAAAAAACCGCTGTTGCGGCTCGACGTCGCCCGGCCGTATCGGCCACAGCACCGGCGCCAGGTCATCGAACGCCTGATCCGACAACGACTGCAACGCGCCGATATCGAAATCGCGGCCACCGCTGTTCTCGAAAGCCGACAGGGCGGCGTGTTCGCGGAACACTTCCGCCGCTGAATTGAACTCGAATGCCGCGCCGAAGCCGAGCCGTTTTGCGACCTCGCCGACGATCCACCAATCGGGCCTGGTTTCTCCCGGCGGGTCAAGGAACGCGCGCTGCCGCGAAATGCGCCGTTCCGAATTGGTCACGGTTCCCGATTTCTCGCCCCAGGCTTGCGCCGGCAGCAGCACATGCGCGCCTGACCTGACGGTGTCGTTGGAACGCACATTCTCCGAGATGACAAACAACTCGAGCTTCTTCAGCGCGGCGCGTGCGGCATCGGCATCCGGCAGCGACACCGCCGGGTTGGTGCCGATCACCCACAATGCCTTGATCTCGCCGCGTCCGATCGCCTCGAACATCTGGACCGCTTTCAGCCCCTCATGCGTCGTAATGCGTGGCGCCTTCCAGAACCGGCGGACGCGATCGATATCCGGCGGCGTGAAGACCATATGCGCGGCGAGCTGATTGGCGAGCCCGCCGACCTCGCGTCCGCCCATCGCATTGGGTTGCCCGGTCAGCGAAAATGGCGAGGCGCCCGGTTTGCCGATCCGCCCGGTCGCGAGGTGGCAATTGATGATGGCATTGACCTTGTCGGCGCCCTGCGCCGACTGGTTGACGCCTTGCGAATAAAGCGTGACCACGCGCGGCGTATTCCCAAACATTTCGAAGAATGCCGCGACATCCTGCTCGGAGAGGCCGGTCGCCAGCGCGGTGGCGCCAATGCTGCCGGCAATGCTCCGCGCCCGCGCCAGCGCATCTTTGAAGCCGCTGGTGTGACGTTCGATGTAGTCGTGATCGAGCGCGCCGGTGTCGGCGAGTTGCACCAATAGCCCGGAGAACAGCGCGGTGTCCGTGCCGGGCTTCAATCCCAAAAACAGGTCGGCATCCCCGGCGGTATCGGTGCGGCGCGGATCGATCACCACGATACGCGCGCCGCGCTTCTGCTTGTTGGCGACCATCCGCTGAAACAGAACCGGATGGCACCAGGCTGCGTTGGAGCCGACCAGCACCAATAGATCGGCCTCGTCGAGATCCTCATAGCAGCCGGGCACGGTGTCGGCGCCGAATGCTCGGCGGTGACCGGCGACCGAGGAGGCCATGCACAGGCGCGAATTGGTATCGACATTGGCGCTGCCGATGAATCCCTTCATCAGCTTGTTGGCGACGTAATAGTCCTCGGTCAGCAATTGCCCGGACAGATAAAACGCCACAGCCCCGGGGCCGTCGCGCTTGATGATATGCGCAAAGCGATGCGCGACATGGTCGAGCGCATCGCTCCAGGCCACCCGCTCCATGGTGCCCTTGCTGCAGCGGATCATCGGATGGAGCAGCCGGTCCTCAAGGCCAAGCGTTTCGCCGAGCGTCGAGCCCTTCGAGCACAGCCGTCCGAAATTGGCGGGATGCCCGGGATCGCCCGATATTGCGGCGCCGCCGCGATCGTCCGGCGTCGCCAATATGCCGCAGCCGACGCCGCAATAGGGACAGGTCGTGCGCGTGGCGCGAAGCTTGGAATCGACGGCCGTCACGGCAACAACCCGGTCACCGGATCACGCCGCCTCAGACGGAATCGCGAGCGAGCGGCCGAACATCATATCTTTACGAATTCCTGCGATCGGCTGCCGGCTGCAGATCAATTCGAGATACCAGAGCGCCTCGCCGACATCGCCGACCAGCACCGCGCCGGTGAGGCGGCCGTCGGATATCACGAGCTTCTTGTAAGTGCCGCCGCTGGCATCATTGAGGACGATAGATTCGCTTCCCTCCGCGCCCATAAAATCGCCCGCGGAAAACACGCTGACGCCGGAAACCTTCAGATTGGTCGCCACGATGCTGCCGCTGTAGACAGCGGCCCTGCCCGCGAGATGCTGCGCCAGCACGCGCGCCTGCTCGTAAGCCGGCTCGACCAGGCCGTAACAGATGCCGCGATGCTCGGCGCATTCACCGAGTGCGAAGATATCGGGCGTGCCGGTCGCGAGATGATCGTCGACGACGATGCCGCGATTGACGTGAACGCCGGCTTCCTTCGCCAGCGCGATATTGGGCCGGATTCCGGCCGCGAAAATCACCGCGTCGGCGTCGATCCGGCGTCCGTCCGCCAGTTCGACGCCTTCGACGCGCGTCTCACCATGGAGACGCGCGGTCTCGGCATTCAACAGGATCTTGATGTCCTTGCGCTCGACCAGCGATTTCAACAGTTCGGCTGCCGGCGCATCGAGCTGGCGCTCCATCAGCCGGTCCATCAGGTGGATCAGGGTGACTGCCGCGCCCGCCTTGGCGAGGCCATAGGCGGCTTCCAGTCCCAGCAATCCGCCGCCGACCACGACGACGCGCTTCTTCTGGGCGGCGAGCGTCAGCAGCAGATTGACGTCCCGGCCATCGCGAAAGGTGTGCACGCCGGCGAGATCGCCACCGGGTACGTTGAGCCGCAGCGGCGTCGAGCCGGTAGCGAGGACCAGTTTGGAAAACGCGATGCTCTCTTCGTTCGCGATCTTGAGTTCGCGGCGGCCGACATCGATCTCGGTGGCGAGGCAGCCATATTTCAAGGTGACGCCGCGGTGGCGCCACCATGCGGCGGACTTAAGCTCGATATCATGCGAGGCGGCCTCGCCAGCGAGCACCGAGGACAGCAGCACGCGATTATAGGCCAGCCGCGGCTCGTCGCCGATGACAGCGATGGCATAACGGCCAAGGGCTGCTTTCGCCAGTTCGTCGACCAGACGCGCCGCCGCCATTCCATTGCCGACAACGACCAGCGGTTCACTCACGTTCCAGTCCTTGCTCGGCCGCCTGGGGGCGGCCGTACGCTTCGGAAATCATGAAGCCGGACAGCGGTCCCGTACGCCGCTGTCCATGCGTGCAGCAGAGCTTCGCCACCGTTCACACGCGCGCTTCCGCAAGGCTGGTCGCGCTCGACGCCACAGGGCTCTTGCGCAGGTAGTACCACCATGTAAGCCCCAGGCAGATCGCGTAGAAAGCCAGATAGATTACGAGCGCGAGCTGCGGACCGCCGGTGATGGCGATCGACTTGCCGAAGCCGCTCGGGATCAAGTAGCCGCCACAAGCGCCGATCGCGCCGATGAATCCAAGCGCGGCGCCGCTCTCGATGCTGGCGGTCTTCAAGGCAAGTGCACGGCCGGCTTCGCCCGTGCCCTTTGCTTTTCGAAGATTCTCCTCGCGGAAAATCGACGGAATCATGCGGTAGGTCGACCCGTTGCCGATTCCGGTCGTGACGAAAAGGATGAGGAACATCACCAGGAAGCCCGTGAAGTCCTTGATACCCACGAAGTACAGGACGCCAATCGTTGCGCCGCCCATCGCGATGAAATTCCAGAACGTCACGATCGCGCCGCCAACTTTGTCGGCGAGCAAGCCGCCAAACGGACGCGACAACGAGCCTACCAGCGGTCCGAGGAACGCAATGGCGATCGTGACCGCCGGGAATTGCGTCTTGATCAGCAGCGGAAACGCGGCCGAATAACCGATGAACGAGCCGAACGTCCCGATGTAGATGAAGGACATGATCCAGGTATGGCTACGCTTGACGATGGCGAGTTGGTCCTTGAACGTGGACTTGGCCGAGGTGAGGTTGTTCATGAAGAAAGCGGCGCCGAGCACCGCAATGGCGAGCGGCAGCATCCACATCAGGCCGGCGTTCTGAAGATAGACGCCAGCGACCGGTGTTGCTTCATAGAGATTGATGAGGCCGACTCCCATCAGGATGGGCGTCAGCAATTGGACGCTGCTGACACCGATATTGCCGCCGGCCGCGTTGAGGCCGAGCGCCCAACCCTTCATGCGGTCGGGGTAGAAGAAGGAGATGTTGGCCATGCTGGAAGCAAAGTTGCCGCCACCGAGACCCGCGGTGGAGGCCACCAGCAGCATCAACCAGAAAGGCGTCTCTGGGTGGCTGACGAAATAAGCGAGCGCAAGCGTTGGGATGAACAGAACCGATGCGCTGAAGATCGTCCAGTTACGGCCGCCGAACATCGTTACCGCAAAGGTATAGGGAAAGCGCATCAGCGACCCGATCAGTCCGGGCAGCGCCACCAGCTGAAACAGTTCGTCGGTCGTGAAATGGAAGCCCGCCGCGGGCAACTTGGTTGCGACGATGCTCCAGATCAGCCAAACGGAAAATCCGATGTGCTCGGCAACGATCGACCAGATGAGATTGCGCCGGGCGATGACCTTGCCCGTGGAGTTCCAAAAGACCGCATCCTCTGGTTTCCATTCCGAAATCCAGGTCGGGTTCTGCTTGCTCATTAGAGATTCCTTTCTGAACGGGCTTGGCCGCTGTCGCCGGAGGAATCGCGCTCAAAGGCATAGAGGCGCGCTCCGGGGAGACCCCGGTCCGACGGTGTTGCAATTCGGATGATTGGTTTCGATGGACGGCTACAATGGCGTCAGCACAAACTATTCAAGCTTCGTGCCAAGCTACCGCAACGCAAAAAGGCGATGTTTTGTAAGAGGTTATGTATTTTGTCAGGGAGGGGGCGGATCGGAAACCCGCTCCCAAAATTTGCGATTCGCTCATTCTTTGTGCGCCGCACAATAAATAAGCAGGCCTTGAGCTCGCGCTCTTCAGGCGTCTTCAGTCACCGCCATCATCGGTTTGGGTGCGTTCCCCTGACCTGGCTTCATTCGAAAATCGTAAGTCATCAAATGCCAGGGTGAGGCGGCGGGCTTGCCATCGGGCATCGTCGGATCGGTGCGTTTTTCGATTTTGGCGATCAAGTCGTTCTTGACCCCGAACACGACATCGGAATCGAGGTACTTGTCGCCGTCGATAAAGACGTGGGTGATCAGCGGCTCGTAGCCCGGCGCGGCGACCAGGAAATGCACATGCGCCGGCCGCATCGGATGACGCCGCGTCTGCAGGATCATTTCCCCGACGGGACCGTCGGTCGGGATCGGATAACTGCAGGGCAGGATGGTGCGAAAGTAGAACCGGCCGTCGGCGTCGGTGATGAACCGCGCCCGCGATGACGGGCCCTGCGTCTCGTAGGATGGCTTTTGCGAATCGTAATAGCCGTCATCGTCGGCGTGCCAGACGTCAACCGGGACGTTCGCCAGCGGTTTGCCCTTGAGATCCGTGACGCGGCTCTGCACGAACATCCGTTCGCCGGTCAGGTTGGCGGCCGAGATGTCCGTACCGTGCGGCATCGGCTTGTGTTCCCCGACATAGAACGGGCCGAGCACGGTGGTCTCGGTGGCGCCGTCGCGCTCGCGATGGTTCACGGCATCGACCAGCATTGATACCCCGAGCACGTCCGACAGCAGGATGAACTCCTGCCGGGTCGAGGTGCATTTCTGGCCGACACGGGTCAGAAAATCGATCGCATAACCCCATTCATCGAAGGTGAGATCGGTTTTGCGCACGAATTCGTGCAGCGACTTCACCAGTTCTTCCATCAGGAACTTGACCCGCGGGTCCGGCGTCTCCTCGAAGCTGCGGATAACGGCGGCGGTGAGTTCGGTGTCGTTGAATTGGGGCATGGTTGCCATCCTGCGGGTTATGCGATTTTCGGCGTAACCCTACACCAGCGATGCGGCCGGAGTAAGCACGCGGCGATTGGAACACGGCACACTTTTCGGCTATCAACCTATGGCTCGATAGCCCTTTGGAGTTGATCCCGATGCTAGCCCCGACCCCCGCCTCGCCCGAATCCGCCGGTATGTCCAAGGCCGCCTTCGATCGCCTCGAAGCGCATCTGAAGCACCGCTACATCGACGCCGGCCGCTTTCCGGGAACGCAGCTTTTGGTCTACCGCCGCGGCAAGGTCGTCCACAGCGCGGTACAGGGCTTCGCCGACGTCGAGCGCAAGGCGCCTGTCAAGAACGACACCATTTTTCGCATCTATTCGATGACCAAGCCGATCACATCAGTGGCCTTCATGATGCTGTTCGAGGAGGGCCGCGTCGCGCTCGACGAGCCGGTCCATAAATACATCCCGGAATGGAAAGACCTAGGGGTCTTCCAGGCTGGCACCGCGCCGGCATTCCTGACCAGGCCGCCGTCGCGGCCAATGTTGATCGTGGACCTTCTGCGGCACACCTCCGGCCTGACTTACGGCTTCCAGCAGCGCTCCAACGTCGACGCCGCGTACCGCGAAATGAAAATCGGCGAGGTCGTGAAAGCGGGAACGCTGCAATCGATGATCGAGGACCTCTCCAAACTCCCGCTGGAATTTTCGCCCGGCGAGGCCTGGAATTACTCGGTCTCCACCGACGTGATCGGTTACCTGATCGGCAAAATCAGCGGCAAGCCGTTCGAAGCGTTCCTGAAAGAACGTATCTTCGATCCGCTTGATATGAACGACACCGATTTTTTTGTGCCGGCCGACAAAGTCCATCGTTTCGCGGCTTGTTATTCGGCCGACCCGAAGGGCGGCATGACGTTTCACGCCACCGATCGCAAGGGGGGCCTGACGCTGCAGGACGATCCGACCAAGAGTTCTTTCCTGTCGCCGCCGTCGTTCATTTCCGGAGGTGGCGGGTTGTGCTCGACCGCGGCCGATTATCTCACCTTCTGCCGTGCGCTGCTCAATGGCGGTGAACTCGGCGGGGTCAGGCTGATTGGTCCGAAGACGCTGGCGCTGATGACTTCAAATCATCTGCCTGGC
>Ga0207667_10004373_pt1 | contig 17299 bp, 14 predicted proteins | sample KBSCornC52_FD_184301 | JGI IMG/M metagenome (GOLD analysis project Ga0207667, IMG submission 184301) | Corn rhizosphere microbial communities from Kellogg Biological Station, Michigan, USA - KBS Corn C5-2 (SPAdes) (version 2) | ecosystem: Host-associated > Plants > Roots > Rhizosphere > Soil ...
TTGCACCGCGCGCTCGCGGGTGGGTCGCGCTCAATCTCGTCCAGGGCGGACCGGGGGCTTCCACCCGCGTCGCGCCGGGCGCGCCTGCGATCGGAACCCCTGCCCACCCTGCCGCGGCGGCGTCTCGGCGACTGGAGAAAAACATTCGCTGTTTTTTAGAGGGTCTTGGCATCGACGGGCCATCGAGGCCGCGTCGATGCCCGCGGCCAGCGCTTCTTCGGGGCGCCGGGCTTGACGCGAACCTCGGGCCACGGTGCCGGCGCTCCTTGTCGTGATCGACGAACGCGGCGCCTTCGGCGCCGCGAGAGTGGCGCTGCGCGCTTGGCATCTCGAGGCTGGCGCTGCGCGCTTGGCATCTCGAGAGTGGCGTTGCGCGCTTGGCATCTCGACGGGCCCACGTCGAATCGCCTTCGCGCCCGGCCGCGCAGCGCCAACCCACTGTCATCCTGCGCGCAGTCGCAGGATCCACGCGGACCAAGACGCCCCAGCTGGCATGAGAGCGAACCCCGACCGCGCAGCGCTGCTCCAAGCCCGCGACGCCGAGGGCGTCGCGTTCGTCGTTCACGAGAAGGAGCGCCGGCGCCATGGCCCGCGTTTCGCGTCAAGCCTGGCGCCATGAAGAAGCGCCGGCCGCGGGCATCGACGCGGCCTCGATGGCCCGTCGATGCCAAAACACCTTCAAAAAGCTGCGAATGTTTTCCTCCACCCGCTGCCACGTTGGCGCGGCAGGGTGGGCAGGGGTTCCGATCGCAGGCGCGCCCGGCGCGACGCGGGTGGAAGCCCCCGGTCCGCCCTGGACGAGGTTGAACGCGGTCAGGCGGCGAGCGCGCGGAGAAAGTCGAAGCTACGGAACCCGCTGAATCCGGCCGTTCCAGGCCGGATTCCGACGCACGGCAAGCCGAAGAGCGGAGCCCCTGCCCACCCTGTCGCAAGCGAAGCAGTGGCCCGCGCGAAGCGACAACAGCGACAACAGCGACAACAGCGACAACAGCGACAACAGCGACAACGGCGTCAACCCAAGCCCAAGCCAGCGTCCGCAGCGTCGACGACCGCATGAAGCTTCGAACCCAACATCATCGAATGCATTTCCTAACCTGGCAATGCAGCGGCGTGTCGGGAAATCTCCATGAACGTATCCCTCTTTCGGGGGTACGCAATACCGTATGCAACCAGGTTGATTGCAGCCCGTCCCGTCCGCGATAAAGGAAGTGCTGAGCGCCCATTGCAACTCATTGTGTCTTGCGTAAATAGCGGCGTGAAACGCTAATTTGACACGTCACGTGGCCGAAAGACTGGACACCCACAGGGGTATATCGGGAGTCCTATATGAAGCGCCGTGATTTGCTGCTGGCTTGTGGTTCTCTGGCAGGGCTGATGGCCCCGCCGCTTGCGCGCGCAGGCGCATCGGGGCCGCGTGTCATCCGATTCGGTCAGTCCGCCGCCCTCACCGGACCGCAGGCGGTCTACGGGCGCGATGTCCAGAGCGGGATCGCCGCGGCGTTCGCCACCGCGAATGCCAACGAGGCGTCCACGGGCATCCGCTTCGAGCTGGCGACGCTCGATGACGCGGGCGTGCGGGTCAAGTGCATGGCCAACGCGCTCCAGCTCAATGAATCGGGGGTCGCGGCGCTGATCGGCTTCACCAACGGCGTCGCCGCCGAGGCCTGCGTTCCGATGCTGGAGGACACCGGGTTGCCGATGCTGGGGACGGCCAGCGGCAACATGGGCCTGCGCGGGCAGGGCACCAAGAGCGTGTTCAACGTGCGCGCTGGCTACGACGTCGAGTTCACGCGCATCGTCAACTACCTGCGCGACACCGGCATGCAGCGCGTCGCGCTCGTGCGCCTGGTCGACACGCCGCAGGTCAATCGCGACGCGATGAACGCGGCGCTCGCGGCCGCGAACATCGTGCCCAAGGCATCGGTCAACGTCGACCGGCACGCCACCGACTTCACTGCGGCGACGAACGAGCTGCTGGCGGCCAAGCCGGACTGCGTGCTGTTCGTGGCGAACGCCGGCCCCGTCGCAGCCATGATCGCGCAGATGACGCAGGCGAAATACCCGGGGCTGTATTACGCGTCGTCCTACGCCGGGCAGGATCTCCTGGACACGCTGACCGCGCGCCACCAGGGCTGCGTCATGAGCGTGGTCGTGCCGCGGCCGTCGGCGCTCGGCGTCAACGTCGTGGCGAACTGCCAGCGCGACCTGGCGCTGCTCAAGAACGGTTCCCGCGTCGGCATCACGTCGCTCGAAGGCTACATCGCCGGGCGCACCGCGGTGGAGGCGACGCTCATGGCCGCGCGCTCGGGCAGTGTCACGCGCGGCCGCGTGAAGGAAGCGCTGATCGGCCTGCGCAGCGACCTCGGCGGCTACAAGGTGGAGTTCGCCGGCTCGACGCAGGGCTCGCACTACGTCGACCTGATCGCCCTGGACAAGTACGGCCGCGTCATGGGCTAGTCCCGGCGGCGCGTGCCCCGCTCCGCTTCGAAGAACGCTCACAGGGAGGTCAGGTGAAGAAGTCTCGCATCGGCATCATCGGGGTCGGCTCGCGAGGCCTGACCTTGCTGGAACGCATCGTCGCGCAGGAACGCCAGCGGCCGTCCGGCCGGATCGAGATCCTGCTGTTCGACCCGAACGCGCCGGGGCCGGGCTGCCACGATCCCGCGCAGTCGGAACTGCACCTGGTCAACACCGTCGCGGGGCAGCTGACCGTGTTCGCGGACGCGTCGGTGATCGACGCCGGCCCCGTGGTGGAGGGTCCGTCGTTCCACCAGTGGCTCAACCAGCAGAACGACATTGGCGCCGGCAACCTGCTCGGTGGCGCGCGCGCGTCGGCTGACGGCTACTACCCGCGCAGCCTGTTCGGCCGCTACCTCCAATGGGCCTTCCGCTACATCTGCGCGCTGGCGCCGCCGCACGTGCAGATCATCGTCAAGCCCACGGAGGTGCTGCGCGCGCACCGGGACGACGATGCCTGGCTGCTCGAGACCGCGACGGCCAAGATGCGCGTCGACTACCTGTTCCTCACCACCGGCCACACCAAGCCGGCGCAGCGCGCCACGGCGCGACCCGTGCACGGCACGCTGGTGGTCGACGATCCGTACCCGATCCAGGACAACCTCGCCTGCGTCGGTCCCGGCATGACGGTGGCCATCGAAGGCATGGGCCTGACCAGCTTCGACGTGCTTGCCGAACTGACGGCCGGCCGCGGCGGCCGCTTCGAGACGGACGCCGCCGGCGACAAGCGCTACATCCCCTCCGGCCGCGAGCCGCGCATCATCGCGTTCTCGCGCTCGGGCCTGCCGCTGAGTGCGCGCGCCGTCAACCAGAAGGGCGTGTCGAGCCAGTACCGCGCGCGCTTCCTGCTGCTCAAGCATGTGCGCGAACTGCGCGCCGGCCGCAAGCTCGACTTCGTCGCCGACGTGCTGCCCCTGCTCGTGGCCGACATGGAGTACGCGTACTACGACGCCTGGCTCCGCGAACGCACCGACGCCACCGAGGTGGTCGCGTTCTGCGACCGCTTCGCGGCGGCCGACGAGGCGGGGCGCCGAAGGCTCGTCGAGCGCACCGTTCCGCCGGCCGACCGCTTTTCATGGCAGCGCCTGGTGGCCCCCGCGCCCGAGGCCGCGCTTCAAGGCCGCGCGGCGTTCGGGCCGTGGCTCCGGTCCTGGCTGGAAGAGGACGTGCGCGAGGCGCGCAAGGGCAACCGGGTCAGCCCGCTCAAGGCCGCCTGCGACGTGCTGCGCGACGTGCGCGACAACCTGCGCGCCGCCATCGAGTTCGGCGGCCTCACCGAGGCCTCGCACCGCTGGGTGCTGGCCGAGTTCATGCCGGTGATGAACCGGCTGGCGGTGGGCCCGCCGGAATCGCGCGTGAGCGAGCTGCTGGCGCTGATGGCCGCCGGCGTCGTCCAGGCCGACTTCGGGCCCGGTGCCGAGTGCCGCGCGCCCCTGGCCGGCGGGCGCATGCGCGTCTTCGCCACGCGCTGGCGCGGGCACTCGCGCGAGGTGGACGTGCTGGTCAAGGCCCGCATCTCGATGCACAGCCCCCAGGACGATGCGTCGCCGCTGCTGCGCGGCCTGCTCGATGACGGCCACGTGCGCCTCTACCGCAACGGCGACTTCCACCCGGGCGGCATCGAGATCGACCGCCAGCACCACTGGATCGCGCGCAACGGCGCCGCCGTGCGCAACGCGTGGGCACTGGGCATCCCGACGGAGGGCGTCAAGTGGTGCACGTTCGTCGTGCCGCGGCCGGGCGTCAATTCGACGGCGCTCGCGGACGCGGGGCGTGCCGTGGCCGCGATGCTCGCGGACGTGCGCGCCGGCGCGGACGCGCGCGAGACGCGCGAACCCCCGCGCCTGCGCACCGAGGCGGAGGCCTCGCAATACGCTTCTCTGTACGGGGCGCTGTGAACGGGACGCCGATCGAACGGGTCTTCAACCGGTTGAGCATCGCCGGGTTGTGCGCGACGTCCGTCGGGAACGGACTCGGCCGCTTCGCCTTCATCGCCCTCATGCCGGCGCTGATCCAGGCCGGTTGGTTCAGCAAGGCCGACGCGTCCTGGCTGGGCGTGGCGACGCTGGTGGGCTATGTCGCGGGCGCATCCCTCGCGAACGCACTGGCCACGCGGCTTTCGAGCGCCTGGCTGCTGCGCGCCGCGATGCTGGGCTGCGCTTCGAGCTTCTTTGCCTGCGCGATCCAGGGCGCCGGCATGCCGTGGTTCTGGTTCTGGCGCACGGCGGCCGGCGTGTGCGGCGCGATCCTCATGGTGCTGCCGGCGCCCGTCGTGCTGCCGCGCCATGCGACCTCGATCCGCGCCCGCGCCAGCGGCGTGGTGTTCTCGGGCATCGGCCTGGGGGCGGCGGCCTCGGGTTTCCTTGTGCCGCTGTTCATCGCCGCGGGGCCGCAGTTGTCGTTTCTCCGCCTGCAGGGCGTGACCGCCACCTGGCTGGGGCTGGGCATCGTGTGCCTGGCGCTCACGGCCATCGCGTGGCGCGCGTGGCCGGCCGACGCGGTCGACGTCGCCGCGCCGGCGGTGGCACCGAAGCTGCCCGGGGACATCCGGCTGACCGTCCTGCTGATCCTCGTCGCCCATGGCCTGAATGCCATCGGCTACCTGGCCCACACCATGTTCCTGCCCGACTACGTCGTGCGCGAGTTGGGCATGCCTCTGAGCGCGGGCGGGTTCTTCTGGTCGATGTTCGGCCTGGGCGCCGCCATCGGCCCGATGCTGACCGGCACGCTGGCCGATCGCTTCGGCCTGAAGCGCTGCCTGCTCGCAGGCTTCCTGCTGAAGTCCCTTGCGGCGATCCTGCCCGTCTGGAGCAGCGCCCCGTTCGCGCTGCTGATATCCGCGGTACTAATGGGGGTATGCACGCCTGGCGTCGTCGCGCTCGTGTCCGCCTACACGCTCGAATGCGTCGGGCCGCGGCATCACCGCAAGGCGTGGGGCCTGGCGACGTCGAGCTTCGCCATCGCGCAGGCCGGTGGCGGCGCGCTGATGGCGTTTGCAGCGGCCCGCCTTCCCTCCTACCATGCCCTCTTCTGCGTGAGCGCCGTAGCGCTGGTCGGCTCGACGATCTGCGTCATCCTCATCCGGGAGCGCGACCGCGCCGAGGACCGACCTGCCAACGCCGACTCGCTGCCCGTCCCCACAACCGCGTCCACTCCATGACCAATCCTTCCAAGCTCGCCGCCCTGGCCTCGGTCGCTGCGCTCTGCCTCGCGTGCACGACCGCCGGCGCGCAGATCCGCATCGGCCAGACCTCCGGCTTCACGGGCCCGGTGGCGACCTCGGTGGCGGAGATCAATATTGGCGCCAAGCTCTATCTCGACCACGTCAATGCAACGGGCGGCATCGGAGGCCAGCAGATCGAGCTCGTGTCGATGGACGACAAGAACCAGCCCGCGCTGACGCTCGAGAACGCGACCAAGCTGGTCGCCGACCCCAAGGTGGTGGCGCTGTTCCTGGATCGCGGCACGCCGCACACGCAGGCCATCCTGCCGCTGCTCGCCGAATCGCACATCGTGCTGCTCGCGCCGTCCACCGGCGCGATGGCGCTGCACACGCCGGTCAACCCCTGGGTCTTCAACGTGCGCGCCACCTACCAGGCCGAGACGGAGCGTCTCACGCGCCACCTCGGCATGACGCGCCTCGATCGGGTGGCGCTTTGCTACGTCGACGACAGCTTCGGCAACGATGCGCTGCAGGGCGCGCTGAAGGTCTTCAAGGAAGCGAACGTGAAGCCGCTGGTGCAGGAAGCGATCGACAAGGCCAAGCCCGACTACGGCACCTGCGTGCAGAAGATCATCGCCAACAAGCAGCTGGGCGCGGTGTTCATCGGAACGCCGGTGTCCGTGGCCACGGGCGTCAAGGCGCTGCGCGCCGCGGGCTCGAGCGTCACGGTCGCCACGCTGTCCAACAACGCCGCCTCGGGCTTCATCAAGGAGCTGGGCCCGCAGGCCACCGGGGTGATCGTGAGCCAGGTGTTTCCGTCCGAGCGCAGCCTGGCCACCCCCATGATCGCCGAGGCCTCCAAGCTCGCGGCCGAGAAGAACATCAAGCAGCTCACGCCGGCGATGATCGAGGGCTTCGCGGCGTCCAAGGTGCTGGTCATCGCGCTGAAGAAGGCGTCGGCCGACGGCAAGACGCCCGTCACCCGGGCCGCCATCAAGAAGGCGCTGGAGACGTTCAACCAGGTCGACATCGGCGGCGGCCTGGGCGGCGCCGGAGTGACCTACAGCCCGACCGACCACTCGGGCCTCGAGTACGTCGACCTGTCGTACATCGGCCCGGACGGCACCTTCCGCCGCTGAAGGACCAGGCTCCAGGCCCGCGCGGCCCTCAGCCCGCGGTTCCCTGCACCACCGGCAGCCCCAGCTGGTGCCACAGCAGCATGCCGCCGCGCATGTTGGCCACGCGCGTGAAGCCGCCTTGCCTGAGCAGGACGGTCGCCTGGCCCGAGCGCATGCCGGCGTGGCACACGGTGACGACGGGGCGGTCTCGCGGCAGCTCGGCCATCTCGCCCTTCAGGGCGTCCAGCGGCAGCAGGCGCGCGGTGGCGATGCGGCCGAGGCGCTCGTCGACCTCGCCGTGCTGGCGCACGTCCAGCAGCAGCACGTCGGACAGGTGCTCGGACACCCATTCGGGTTCGATCTCGATCAGCCCGGCGTAGGTCTGGCGCACCGGGGCCCAGTCGGCCAGGCGTGGCACGCGGCCGTCCTCGGGCCGGCCCGAGCGCATGTTGGCCGGCAATGCCACCGCGAGCTGCTTGGGGTGCGGCAGGTGCAGGTTCTCCATGAAGCCGACGAAGTCGCGCTCGTCGGCCTGGCCGCCGATGCGCGGGTTGTGCACGCGCTCCTCGCCGACGCACGACATCGTGCGGCCGCTGTAGTCGTGCGCGGGGAATACGAGGCAGTCGTCGGGCAGGCTGAAGATGCGTTGCGTGATCGAGCGGTACAGGGCGCCGGCGTGGCCCTGCTGGAAGTCGCAGCGGCCCGCGCCGCGGATCAGCAGGCAGTCGCCCGTGAAGGCCATGCGCAGGTGCTCGTCGACGAGGGTGATGCAGCCGTCGGTGTGGCCCGGCGTGGCGCGCACCTCCAGGTGATGGTGGCCGAACGGCACGCGGTCGCCGTCGTCCAGCCGCAGGTCCGCGCCCTCCAGTGTGTCGCCGTAGCGGGCCGAGATGCCCACGCGGCAGCCGGTGGCCTGCTGCATCAGCCAGGCCCCGGTGACGTGGTCGGCGTGGCAGTGGGTGTCCAGCGTCGCCACGAGCTTCAGGCCCAGCTCCTCCACCAGCGCACGGTCGCGCAGGTGCTGCTCGAACACCGTGTCGATGAGCACCGCCTCCCGTGTCCCGGGGCAGCCGAGCAGGTAGGTGTAGGTGGACGACGCGGCGTCGAACAGCTGGCGGAAGACGAGGTCGCCGAACATGGCCGCGGAGCGCTCAGGACGGTTGCTTGGTGGTGCGCAGGTAGGGCTTGATCGTCTTGTAGCCCGGGAACTTGACGGCGGCTTCCTCGTTGGACACCGCGCCCGTGATGATCACGTCGTCGCCATTCTTCCAGTTGGCCGGCGTGGCCACCTTGTGCCGGGCGGTCAGCTGTATCGATTCGAGCACGCGCAGGATCTCGTCGAAGTTGCGGCCGGTGGTCATCGGGTAGGTGAGCATCAGCTTGATCTTCTTGTCCGGGCCGACGATGAAGACCGAGCGCACGGTGGCGTTGGTGGCCGCGGTGCGGCCGTCGGCGCCGCCGGCCTCGTCGGCGGGCAGCATGTTGTAGAGCTTGGCCACGGCGAGGTCGGTGTCGCCGATCATCGGGTAGTTGACCTTGGCGCCCTGGGTCTCCTCGATGTCCGACACCCAGCTGGCATGGTTCTCCACCGGGTCGACCGACAGGCCGATGATCTTCGTGTTGCGCTTGGTGAACTCCGGCTCGATCCTGGCCATGTAGCCCAGCTCGGTGGTGCACACCGGCGTGAAGTCCTTCGGGTGCGAGAACAGGACGGCCCAGCTGTCGCCGATCCAGTCGTGGAAGTTGATCGTGCCCTGGGTGGTCTTGGCGGTGAAGTTGGGGGCGGTGTCGTTGATGCGAAGGGACATGGCGGGCTCCATCGGGTTGAGGGGGGCGAATGGGTGCAGTGTCGCGCAGCCGCGCGACCCGTTCTGCGAGGAAGGTTACAGAACCTGGTCGGTGAAATCCCGCATATCGATCGATGCGCGGCGAGACGCCGCGGCCCTTGGTTCGCGCGCGACCCGGGCGCGCGCGGCCCTTGACGGGGCCTGCGGCAGCTCGAGAGGGACTGGCGGCGGCAGCCAGGTCGGGATGCGGGCCGGTTTGCGTCGATCCGCGATGTCGATATTGTAGGAGCCCGCCGTGAACGCCGCATTGCGCGCTGCGCGATGCCGACACCGCCGGCGAATGTTCCTTCGCCGATCCGCCGCGCGTCCAGAATGCGGCGCTCGCGCGGCCCGTGGCGCCGCGCTGGAGCCTGCATGAGCGCCGAACTTCCGTCTTGTGAACAGATCCTCGCCCGCGCGCTCGCCGCCGCGGGCGGGCCCACCTGGGCGCGCGCCCGCACGCTGCGCCTGTCCGGCCGCGCGCAGGCCGGCGGGCTCTCGGGCCCATGGGAGCAGTGGATCGAGCTGCCGACCGCACGCCATTGGACGCGGCTCGCGCTGGGTCCGGCCACACTGGCCGCGGGCTTCGACGGCGCTGTCGCGTGGCAGCGCGGCGCCAACGGCGAGGTGCTGCTGCAGGACGCCGAGTCCGGCCGGCGCGCCGCGGCGACCGAGGCCTGGATCCACGCGCGCGGCTGGCTGCAGCCCGACCGCCATCCGGCGACCACCGAGTCGCTGGGCCGGCGCGATGCCGACGGGCAGGCGTACGACGTCGTGCGTTGCATGCCCGAGGGCGGGCAGGCCGTCGAGCTGTGGTTCGACGCGAGCACGCATCGCCTGGGACGCCTGGTGCAGGAGCAACTGGGCAAGCCGACGCTGCGCCGCTTCGAGGACCATCGCGAGATCGCCGGCCTGTCGCTGCCGTGGTCCGTGACCAGCGGCAACGGCGACCCGCGCTTCGACCGCGTCATGCAGGTCGAGTCGGTCGAGGTCGACGCCGCACCGCCGCCCGACGCGTTCGCCGTGCCGGGACAGGCGTTCACCGATGTCACGTTCGTCGCCCACGGGACACAGGCGCGCGTCGCGGTGGAAGTCGTCAACAACCACGTGTTCGTGCCGGTGAGGCTGGACGGCCACGCGCTGCGCTTCATGCTCGACACCGGCGGCGTCAACCTCGTGGCCGCCGCGACGGCGCAGCGCATCGGCTTCGCGAGCGTCGGCGCGATGGAGGCCCGCGGGCCCGGCGAGCGGTCAGCGGGCAGTGGCTTCGCACGCGCCGAGCGGCTGGAGGTCGGCGGCGCCGTCATCCTCGAGCGCCAGTTGCTGCGCGTGATCGACCTGCACGGCTTCGACGCGGTCGAGGGCCTGCGGGTGGATGGCGTGCTGGGGGTCGAGCTGTTCAAGCGGCTGGCGGTGCAGATCGACTATGCGCGCCGGGAGCTGCTGCTGTCCGATCCGGCGGCCTTCGTGCCGCCGCCGTCCGCCGAGTCGCTGCCGCTGACGTTCTTCGGACATCTCCCGGGCGCCCAGGGCACGCTCGACGGCGTGCCGGGCCAGTTCTGGCTCGACACCGGCAATCGCGGCGGCCTGGTGCTGCTCGCGCCCTTCGTCCAGGCGCACGGCCTGGCCGAACGCTATCGACCGGGCGCCGTGACGACCATCGGCTGGGGCGTCGGCGGGCCCGCGCAGGGGCGGCTGGCGCGTGGAGGAAGTCTGGCGCTGGGCGCCGTGCACGTCGACGGTCCCGTGCTGCGGCTGGCGTTGGCGCACGACGGCCCGCTGGCGATGCGGCATGTCGCCGGCAACATCGGCGGCGAGATCCTGCGCCGCTTCGTGGTCGCGTTCGACTATTCGCGCCGCGTCGTGCACCTCGCGCCGACCCCGGATGCCGGCCGGCCGTTCGCGGCCGATCGCGCGGGCCTGTGGATCAACGCGCACCCGCAGGGCGCCGTCGTGATGGCGGTGATGGGCGGCGGGCCGGCGGATCAGGCGGGCATGCGGGTGGACGACGTCGTCGTGGCCGTCGACGGCAGGCCGGCGTGCGAGCACGGGCTCGCCGCGTTGCGGGAGCGGCTGGCGGAGTCGCCGGCGGGCGAATGCGTCGCGATGACGGTGCGGCGCGGCGAGGAAACGATCGAGGTCGCGCTGCGGCTGCGCGACCTCGCCTGAGCCGGCGGGCGCCGGTTCAGCGCACCGTGTAGCCGCGGCCTTCCATGCACGCGAAGGTGGCGCGCTGGAAGATGCTGGCGTCGTTCATCGCGTTGGGCTGGGTGGTGGCCCAGCGGTTGCAGTCCTGGCGGTCGGCTTCGGTCTGCTGCGCGCTCTGGCCGTTGCGCGGGTAGAAGATCGGATCGGCCGTGCGGGGGGCCGGCGCCGGCGGCGGGTTCACGTAGACGGGGGCCGGCGGATTCACGTAGACGGGCGCCGGGTTGACGACGACGTAGTCGGGGCTGTCGTAGTAGTACGCTGGCGCGGTGGCCACGGCGACCCCCAGGATCAGTGGATCCCACCAGCCCCAGCCCCAGCCGCTGCGGTAGCCCCAGTGGTAGCCGGCGTGCCAGCCACCGCCGTACCAGCCACCGCCGTGCCAGCCACCACCGCCGTGCCAGCCGCCGCCGCCGTGCCAATCGCCACCGCCGTGGTAGCCGCTGCCGTGGCTGCCGCCGCCCCCGTGCCAGCCGCCGGGGGCGGCCTGCGCGGCGCCGCAGGCGAGCGCCAGCGTGCCGGCGGCGACGGCCAGCGTGCGGCGAACGGTGGAGGAACGGGCGGCGGTCATGATCGGGCTCCTTGCATCGCGCGAAAGCGCGTACGTTGATTCTCTGCCTTCAACGGCGCGTGTCGCGGATCGGCCGACGCCCTTTACACGGCAGACACCGAGTGGCCGGTCGCACGCGCCCCGGCGGTGCGGACGTTCAGCGCCGACGGGCCCGGCAGGCGCCGCGAACAGGGGGCGTACGCGCCAGTTGAGGGCAGATGCGCGCGGATGCCTGCGGGCGCGATGCCGCGCTCACTCGCCCCAGAGCGCGCGCATTGCCTGTGCGAAAGCCGCGCCTATGCGTTCGACCTGCGCATGGTGGTGATGCCGCAGCGCCCAGCGTCCCGCCACCATCACGTCGCGCCAGGGGCGGCCGGGGCTCGAGAAGACGAGGGCGTCGAGCCAGCGGGCCTGCGGCAGGCCCAGCAGGCTGGCGTCGTCGGGGTCGGCCACCAGCAGGTCGGCGCGCGCGCCCGGCACGATGCCCCAGGTCGGGTGCCCGGCCGCGCGGCCGCCGCCGGCGCGGGCGCGCTCGAACAGGCTGGCGGCGGTATCCGGGCGTGGCGGCACGGCGCCAGGCTGCGCGCAGACGTTGCGGCGCTCGAGCTTCAGGCGCTGCCCGTACTCCATCCAGCGCAGCTCCTCGCGCCAGCTGCGCGTGACGTTGCTGTCGGAGCCGATGCCCAGGTCGACATCCGCGGCGAGCCAGGCCGGCACGTCGGTGAAGCCGTCGCCCAGGTTGCCTTCCGTGGACGGGCAGATGACCACGGCCGCCCCGCTGGCGGCCGTCGCGGCGATCTCGCCGGCGTCCACGTGCGTGGCGTGCACCAGTTGCCAGCGCGCGTCGAGCCAGCCCTGGCCGGCCAGCCATGCGACGGGCGTGCGGCCGGTGACAGCGAGGCAGTCGCGCAGCTCGGCGCGCTGTTCGGCCACGTGCACGTGGATCGGGCCATCGAACTCGTGCGCGAGTCGGCGCAGCTCGACGATGGATTGCTCCGCCGCGGCGCGCACGGAATGGATCGCCAAGCCCGCGTTGAGCGGCACCAGCGATGCCCGCCCGGCCGCGGCGACGCGCCGCTCGAATTGCCGGCTGCGCTGCCAGACATCGGCGGCGCCGGCGTGGAAACGGCGCTGGTCGGGCCGCAGCACCGGCGCCGTGAAGCCGGCGCGTTCGTACAGCGCCGGCAGCAGCGTCAGGCCGATCCCCGCATCCCCGGCGGCGTCGGCCAGCGCCATCGACAGCGCCAGCGGATCGTCGCAGGGCGTGCCGTCGGCCTGGTGCTGCAGGTAGTGGAACTCGCAGACCTGCGTGTAGCCGCCGCGCAGCAGCTCCACGTACAGGTGCGCGGCGATCGCGCGCAGGCTCTCGGGCGTGACGGCGTTGGCGACCTTGTACATGCGGTCGCGCCAGCTCCAGAAGTCGTCGCCCTGGTCGGGTGCACCGTCGCGGCTCTCGGCCAGGCCAGCGAAGGCGCGCTGGAACGCGTGGCTGTGCGCGTCGACGAGGCCCGGCAGCACGGGGCCCGCGAGGCGTTCGGCGCCGTCCGGAGCGGGCACGCCCGCGGCGATGTGCGACCAGTGGCCGCGCGCGTCGACCTCCAGCACGACGGACCGCTGCCAGCCGCCGGCGATCCACGCGGCGGGGGCCCAGTAGCGCTGCGCCGGCGTCATCGCGGCGTCCAGTCGCGCATCGTGCGCAGCAGCTCCCGCAGCAGGGGCTGCACCTGCGCGGCCTTGTCCGTGCGGTACGCGTACGGCGGCGTCTCGTCCATGTAGCAGTCCCAGGTCATCTCGAGCTGGATCGCGTGGATGCCGTCGTCGGGCTGGCCGTAGTGGCGCGTGATGTAGCCGCCCTTGAAGCGGCCGTCGACCACGTGCGAGTAGCGCGCCTGCGCGGCGAGCACGCCCGCCAGCTGAGCGCGCAGCGACGGCGCGCAGCTGCGCCCGTCGACCGTGCCGAGGTTGAGCGCCGGCAGCCGGCCTTCGAACAGCCATGGCAGCTCGCTCTTGATGCTGTGGCCGTCGAAGATCACCGCGTGGCCGTGCGCGGCCTTCAGGCGCGCCAGCTCGGTGTGGATGGCGCCGTGGTACGGCTGCCACCACTGCGCGATGCGGCGCCTGACCTCGTCCTGGCCGGGTGCCTGGCCGTCGACGTAGAGCGGATCGCCCGTGAAGAACCGCGTCGGGCACAGCTCGGTGTTGTTCGCGCCGGGGTACATCGGTGCGTTGTCGGACGGGCGATTCAGGTCGATGACGAAGCGCGAGGCCCGCGGCTGCAGCACGCTGGCGCCCATCTCCGCGGCGAAGGCATAGAGCTTGTGCAGGTGCCAGTCGGTGTCCTCGACGGCGAGCGCGCGGGGCAGATAGCGTGTGCGCAGTTCGTCGGGGATCAGCTCGCCGCAGTGCGGCAGGCTCACCAGCAGCGGCGTCGTGCCGGGCTTGAGGTGGAACGAGGGATGGTCGGCGATCATGGTGACTTTCTCGCGGGGCCAGCGACGGGTCGCCCCTGGCCGGCCCGCGTTCCCCTCGGGGGAGGGAGCGCCGTGCCCGGCGCGCAAGGGGGGGTCATGACACCCGCGACGACGGTGCCCAGGCAGGCGTCGTGGCCGAACCAGTAGGCGAGCTCGCGCGGGTGCGCGTGGCTCCACAGCGCGAAGTCCGCGCGCTGGCCGGCTGCGAGCGTGCCGCGGTCCGCGAGACCCAGCGCGCGCGCCGCGTTGACCGTGGCGCCGCGCACCGCCTCCTCGGGCGTGAGGCGGAAATCCACGCAGGCCAGGTGGATCATCAGCGGCAGCGACAGGGTGGGCGAGGTGCCCGGGTTGTGGTCGGTGGAGACGGCCAGCGGCACGCCGGCCTCGCGCAGCGCGGCGATCGGGGGCAGCTTCGTCTCGCGCAGGAAGTGGAATGCGCCGGGCAGCAGCATCGCCACGCTGCCGGCGTCGCGCATCGCGGCGACGCCCGCGTCGGACAGCCACTCGACGTGGTCGCACGACAGCGCCTCGAAGCGCGCGGCCAGCTGTGCGCCGCCGGAGTCGCTCAGCTGCTCGGCGTGCAGCTTGACGGGCAGGCCCAGCGCCGCGGCCGCGGCGAACACGCGCTCCACCTGGGCCGGGCTGAACGCGATGCGCTCGCAGAAGGCGTCGACCGCGTCGACCAGGCCCTGTGCGTGCCATTGCGGGAGCCACTGGCAGACGGCGTCGATGTAGTCGTCGGCGCGGCCGTCGAACTCGGGCGGCAGGGCGTGCGCGGCCAGGCTGGTGGTGCGCACGGTGATGCCGGTGTCGCCGAGCCGGCGCGCCACGCGCAGGCACTTGCCCTCGTCCTCGAGCGACAGGCCGTAGCCCGACTTGATCTCCACGGTGGTGACGCCGCCGTCACGCAGCGTGCGCAGCCGCTTGCCTGCGATGGCCAGCAGCTCGTCCTCGCTCGCGGCGCGCGTGGCTGCGACGGTCGAGCGGATGCCCCCGCCGGCACGCGCGATGTCCTCGTAGCTCGCGCCCTGCAGGCGCAGCTCGAACTCGTGCGCGCGGTGGCCACCGTAGACCAGGTGCGTGTGGGCGTCGACCAGGCCGGGCGTGACGAGCGCGCCGCCGAGGTCGTGCTCCTCGACGCCGCCCGCGCCGAGTGCGGGCAGGTCGGCTTCCGGGCCGAGCCAGGCGATGCGCGCACCCTCGGTGACGATCGCGCCGCGTTCGACCAGGCCCCAGCCCGCCGCGTCGGCCAGCGTGGCCAGGCGCGCATGGCGCCACACGCGGCGCGCGGTGGGCGGCGCGGCGGCCACGGCCTGCAGGGGCAGGCCCGGCTCGAAGGACTCCAGCAGCTCGGTCATCGCGCGTGGGGCAGCAGTCGGATCCAGTAGCCGGGCAGGGTGTGTTCCTGGCCCGCGTGCAGCGGCTGCACCGACCACGCGTGCGAGGCGTCGAACGGCGATTCGCACCAGGCCAGCGATAGCGCCGGCATCTCCATCGGCAGCGCGCCGGCGCCGTGCAGCGCCAGTGGCTGCAGCGCGAACAAGCCGAAGCCCGGGCTGGTGCCGGGCTCGGCCTCGTCCAGGAAGCTCGCCGCGGTGACCAGCGACCTGGCGCGCGCGTGGCGCACCATCACGTTGAGGTCGCGCGTGACGCCGTCCAGCAGCGCGCAGCCGGGCGCGTCCGCGCCGTCGAAGCACAGCGGGGCGTCGCCGCGCTGCACGTCGAGCGTGCGCTCGGGAAAGGCCAGGCGCACGCCGGCGCCCTCGAGCACTGCGAACCAGCGCGTGACGCCGGGGAACGGCGAGAACGGGCCGTCGGCGGCGATGTCGGCCACGCTGATGCGCAGCGTCCAGTCGTCGCCGCTGTCCGCGGGCAGCCGCAGGAGCTCGCGGGTGACGCCGCCGCCGTTCTTCCACGGCACTGGCGCGGCCCGGGACGTCTGCACGAGGATCATGGCCGGAACTGGCTCTCGAGCGTGTAGCGCGAGCCCGGGTGCACCAGCCGCGCGAGCGTGACGGGCACGCCGCGGCTGACGGTGCCGCGCACGACGATCAGGCACGGGTCGGTGCGCTGGATGCCCAGCAGGCGCGCTTCCTGCGCAGTGGGCAGCGCCGCTTCGATGGCCACATGCGCCTCCCACAGCGGCGCCACGTCCAGCAGGTAGTGCGTGGGCGTCATCTGCGTGAAGTCGACGGCCAGGTAGTCGGGCGCGCAGGCCGGATTGACGTAGCGGTCCTCGCACTGCAGCGGCACGCCGTGCTCATGGTGCACGATCAGCGTGTGGAACACGGTGGCGCCTGCCACCAGGCCCAGCCGTGCCGCGAGCGCGGGCGGGGCGGCCTCGGCGCGCTGGATGTGCACGCTTGCGTCATGGCGATGGCCGCGGCGCTGGATCTCTTCCTGGATGTCGTTGATCGTGAGCGTCGACGACACGCGGTTGAGCTGTGCCGCGAACGTGCCCACGCCCTGCAGGCGCGTGATCAGCCCGGCGTCCTGCAGCTCGCGCAGCGCGCGGTGCACCGTCATGCGGCTGACGCCGAACTGGGCGACGAGTTCGGCCTCCGAAGGCATCTGCGCGCCGGGTGCCCAGCGACCCGCTTCCAGCGCGTCCTTGAGGTATTGCTTGACGCGCGCATAGGGCGGCTGCGGCGCCGAACGCTGCGCGACGAGGCCGCCGGGAGCCCCGGCGGCGAGGGTTTCCTGCGCTGCCCGCGGCGCCTGCGCAAGGGGATGGGCGGGCGACGTGCGAAGGCGGGAACGGGTGGGCGGCGGCATGGGGCGATCCTACTTGCACAAGGTTGTCTAGACAAGTAGAGTACGACCCGTATCGACGATGCCCTCACTGTGCGGATTCGCACCGAAAGCAGGGCTCACGCCAGCCCGGCGCGCCGTTCATACCCTGTTTGCGGTATGCCGGCACGCAGCCTCCCCGGAGACCTTCCGTGAACGACATGACCCAGCTCCCGCCCGCCACGACGGCGCTGCCGCGCCCGGTGCGCGCGCCGCGTGGTACCGATATCAGCTGCCGCAACTGGCTGATCGAGGCCGCCTACCGGATGATCCAGAACAACCTCGATCCGGAGGTGGCCGAGAACCCCGATGCGCTGGTTGTCTATGGCGGTATCGGCAAGGCCGCGCGCAACTGGGATTGCTTCGACGCGATCCTGCAGGCGCTGCGCGACCTGAAGGAGGACGAGACGCTGCTGGTGCAGTCGGGCAAGCCCGTGGGCGTGTTCCGCACGCATGCCGACGCGCCGCGCGTGCTGCTGGCCAATTCCAACCTGGTGCCCAAGTGGGCGACCTGGGAGCACTTCAACGAGCTCGACCGCAAGGGCCTGATGATGTACGGCCAGATGACGGCCGGCTCGTGGATCTACATCGGCAGCCAGGGCATCGTGCAGGGCACGTACGAGACCTTCGTCGAGGCCGGCCGCCAGCACTTCGGCGGC
>Ga0207667_10004374_pt1 | contig 17298 bp, 13 predicted proteins | sample KBSCornC52_FD_184301 | JGI IMG/M metagenome (GOLD analysis project Ga0207667, IMG submission 184301) | Corn rhizosphere microbial communities from Kellogg Biological Station, Michigan, USA - KBS Corn C5-2 (SPAdes) (version 2) | ecosystem: Host-associated > Plants > Roots > Rhizosphere > Soil ...
GCACGAGCGCGGTCGCGTCGTTGACCAGCCCCTCGCCTTCGAGGATGGTGACAATGCGCGGCGGGAGTCCGAGCCGCTTGCCCAGGCTGGTCGCCGCCACCGCATCGGGCGGCGCCACCACCGCCCCGAGCGCGATCGCCAGCGCGATCGGCACCCCCCACAGCAGCCACACCGCGGCCCCGACCAGCACCGCCGACACCACCACCAACCCGAGCGCCAAGAAGATGATGACCCGGATATTGCGCCGAAAATCCACGAACGGCACCTGCCGCGCGGCCGCATACAGCAGCGGCGGCAGGATCACCGTGAGCACGAGATCGGGATGGATGACGACGTGCGGCAGAGCCGGGATGGCGCCGAGCCCCACCCCGACGACCGTGAGCGCGAGCGGGGCGGCAACCCCGATGCGCCCGGCGAAGAAGCTGACCACGCCGACGATGAGGACGACGGCGACCACCACCAGCACGATCAGCTGGGTGGGTTGCATCCCGTCAGGCTAACTGGGGACGACGGTGTTAAAGGAATATCGCCGTCCAGGCCATCGACACTCCCAGGCACAGCGCCAAAAACCCGACGCTGATTGCCGAGAACAAGGCTAGATTCCATCGCCGGATTCCACGGTCGATTCGCCTGAACTCGGCACGGAGGGCCGCTGGATCCGCGTTCTCTGTCGCGCGTCGAGTCCAGACGGAGGGGTTCATCAGGACCTCCGAGATCTTCGAAACCTCACTCGGCGTGATGCGAGCCTGCCTCTTGCGAATCCGCCGCACAACCCGGTCGACTCGTTCGACCCCAATATTCCAATTGCCGCACCGTGGGCGGCGCACTCGGATTGACTTCGTCCCGCTGATCGCGATCAGAGGGACGATCGGTGCTCTGAGGTGAGCTGAACGGAGGATGGCTTCGATCCGTTCACCTTCAAACTGCGCGTTCCGAAGGTATTTCTGACGCCGGCCATCGACCCGAAAGTCGTCGTCAACAACCCGAACGTCTCGCCCGGATGTGATTCGCTTCGAGTTGATGGGGAAGACTCCCGGCGGGCCGATCACAACATGATCGATGTCGCTCCCTCGGTCACCAACGGGGATCGAATGGAGCACGGTCCAGTCGGCCCCGAGGGCGTTCAACTCGCGGGCCATGTCCAGTTCGCCACGCACGCCGCGCCACCAGGACACGATTTCGTTGGAGATCCACACGATTCCCAGAGGGAGATCCCTCATGTCCTTCGTTCCTCGATAGGACATGAGCTTTTCCATGAGGGCCTGGCCGGCAACTCGCTCGCGCAGATCCGACATTCACTCCCCCAAGCAGTCGCGTTGACTCTAACCAGGTGCGACGCCCGGTTTTGCCCCCAAAACGGGCATGCCACCAACCCTTATCGCTCGCGAGCGCCGCTCTCGCAGCAGTACGTTGACGCCATGAAGGCCTTTGTCGGAGTGACCGACGCTGACTGGTACCGGAACCTCTCGGCGCCGTCGCTCGTCCGCGATGAGGTCAACTTCTGGTTCCCGTCGGCGAGGACGGGATTCAACGCGGTCAGTCGCGGAGAGCTCTTCCTCTTCAAGACGCATGTCGACCGAGGCTCTTCTCTCGGCAATCGGCTTGTCGGAGTTGGAACGTTCGCCGGCTATGCCCGGCTCCGAGTCAGCGAGGCATGGGAATTCTTTGGAGAAGGCAACGGCGTTGGCAGCGAAGCCGAGTTCCGTGAACGAATCCGCCGGTACCGGCGCGATCAATGGGGTCCGTTTGAGGACCCCGAGGTTGGCTGCGCCGTTCTGAACAACGCCATTTTCTACTCGGTGGACGACCTCCTACCGCCTCCGGACGACTTCGCATCCAGCGTCGTCAGAGGGAAGGTCTACGAGGTTGACGACCTGCCTGTCGAGCATCCGGTCTCAATGGCGGTCACTGACTACTTCGCTGCTCAACCGAGCGAGATGCTTCATGCAGCCGGGTGGCGTCTTGAGGGTGGCACGGCCTTCCAAGAATGACGATCCCACGCATTGGGCAGCAGACTTTCAAGGCCGTCATCTCCGAGAACTATGGCCACCGCTGTGCGCTGACCGGCGACAAGGTTCGACCCGTGCTCGAGGCCGCCCACATTCGGTCGGTTCAGTCCGGCGGCGAGCACCGCAGCGACAACGGGATGCTCCTGCGTTCGGACATGCACACCCTCTTCGACCGCGGCTACATCTCGTTCGACGATCGATTCCGGCTTCGGGTCAGCCCCGCACTTCGCGAGCGCTTCGGTAACGGAGATTGGCTGTATGCACGAGAGGGGACGCCCATCAACGTGCCAGTGCGTCCGGTCGATCGGCCCGCGAAGGAGTTCCTCGAGTGGCACAACGAGACGGTTTTCGTTGGGTGGTAATCACAGACCCTTTGCGTCAGCGGGATCGTGGACGTCATCCGGTTCGTTGGCCGGGGGCGAGTCGTCATCCAGGGCCAGGTACTGGTGCATGACCGACGATCACCTCCCTCAACGGGACCAGATTCCCGTGAACCTCGTCCACACACTTGCTCAAGCCTCGCTGCCAAGCAGCCAAGCACAAGAAGGAACTTGCTACTCCAGTGTGCAGATAGAGGGCGTGAACTATGCCGGGCTTGCTGCCCTCTGGGTCGCGAGGCTGAAGCCACTCCAGGATTTGCCGCAAGTCCTCACCGTCCGGACTGCATGCTGCGCTCCGAACCAAGGCCGACTGGGGCTCCCAATTCTTGAACAACGCCAGAACAGCCCCCGGGGCACACTCGGCTTCCTTGCACCAGTTACAGCGAGCCTCGGCCATGAACAGATCCTGTGGCCGCGGTCCCTATGGGATACCGATCAACTACTTGAGAGCCGAGAGACCTAGGGATTCGGTCTATGTGAAGGAGGGGAGAGGCCAACGACGACGCGACCACTCAGAAGGGAGCGAGTGCGGCCAGTTCCGCGAGCCCTATCTTCCGCTGTCTCTCGCGGTCGATAGCCTGAAGAACATTGCTGAGACCCCTCGACGGGTTCCCGGCTATCGATAGGGAGCGCCGTGACTCGCATCTTCGACAACATCGAGCTGGGGCTCGGCTCGCACCTCGTCGAGACCCTGTCGAGTTCAACCCGACTAGACGCGGCCGTTGGCTATTTCAACCTCCGCGGATGGCGCATATTCGGCGACGTAGTCGGTAGGCGGGAGCCTGCCGGAGTGCCAGTTGCTCGGGTGCTCGTCGGCATGGTTCACGGCGAGCCGGAGGACCAAGTCCTCGACTATCTCCAGCGGACTTTGGAGGGCGGCCCGCTTGAAGACGAAATGGATCGGAAAACCGCTCTGGCCCGCCAACAACAAGCGAAGCTCAAGTTCCGCCAGCAATTAATGCGCGGAGCCCCACGAGATGAAGATCTTGAGACGATCCGAGAACTCCGCAGGCAGCTCGTAGATGGTCGGGTTGCAATCAAGCTGTTCACTCGCCGGCCGCTTCATGGTAAGACCTACATTTGCCACCGCGAGGACAAGGTCACCCCGATTGTCGCTTACGTCGGCTCGTCCAACCTGACCACGTCTGGGCTCGCGAACAACTACGAGTTGAATGTCGACGTCGTCGACTCCGATGGAGCCGCGAAGCTTGACAGTTGGTTCGAAGATCGATGGACGGACAGGTTTTCTATCGACGTTACCGAGGACCTCATCGAAGTCATCGATGAGTCGTGGGCTAGTGAGAAACCCCTTTCTCCCTACGAGGTGTATCTCAAAGTTTGCTGGCACCTCTCCCGCGACGTCCGAGAGGGATTGATTGAATACAGCCTCCCGCCCATGATGCGGGATCAGTTGCTGGAGTACCAGGAGAGCGCCGTCAAGACGCTGTCCCGACGAATCATGACCCGTGGCGGAGCCATGTTGGGAGATGTTGTCGGCCTCGGAAAGACAATCACTGCTACCGCCACCGCAATGATGCTCAACGAAGCTGAGGGCTATCGGACGCTAGTCATCTGCCCGGTAAACCTCGTAAAGATGTGGGACGAATACAAAGAGAGGTACTCGCTCAACGCAACAGTCGTCCCTTACAGCCTCGCCGCGAAGCGGCTTCCGAATCTCGGGAGGTACCAGTTCGTGATTGTCGACGAGTCGCATACCCTGCGAAACGACACACGTCAGGACTACAAGGCTCTTTACGAGTACATCCGAAATTACGACTGCCGGGTCCTGCTCCTTACGGCCACCCCGTACAACATTCGGTTCAAGGATGTCGCCAATCAGCTTGGACTCTATATCGACCCCGACGACGACCTCGGCTTGCAACCCGTAGTGGCGATGTCCAAGGATGAGCGTTTCTCCGAGCGACTCGATGGCAAGACCAGCACTCTGGAAGCTTTCAAGAAAAGCGAGGAGGCGGACGACTGGAAGAGGCTCATGAGCGAGCACTTGATCCGTCGTACGCGTTCCTTCATTCGAAAGAACTACGCGCAGTTGGATGACCAGGGCAAGGAGTACCTAGTCTTTTCAAACGGAAACCGCTTTACGTTCCCCACCAGGGTGGCCGTGCCCGTGGTTCATTCATTCGGCGCGGACGATCCGGCCGCAATGATGGAATCGATCGAAACTCTGGACACGATTGACCACCTGCTTCTGCCCCGTTACAACTTGGCGGCCTACCTGCAACAACCACTGGAGCTTTCGGGTGACGAAAAGGTCATTGTTGAACGTTTCGAACGAGGCAGCGGGCACCTGATCGGTTTCGTGCGCTCGGGCCTCTACAAACGACTATCAAGCTGCGGCTACTCGTTCCTGGTCTCCCTCAAGCGCCATATCGCACGCAACGAGATGTACATCCACGCAATCGAGAACGATCTTGAGTTGCCACTTGGAACCCTGCTTGATCCGATGCTGGGTTCCGCCGAAACCGATGATGACGCCGAAGACGAAATCGACGAAATCGTGCTGCCAACCTTCGGTAGAGGCGGGGCAGACTATGCGGCATTGGTCCAGAACTCACCCAAGTCAGTTCGGTGGATCCGTCCTTCAGTTTTTTCAGATCGGCTCTTGGCAGACCTCAGGACCGACACCGACGACCTGAGAGCTCTGACTCAACAATTCGGAGACTGGACGACGCGAGAGGACTCGAAACTCGCAGAATTAGTCAACCTTGTCACGATCACACATCCTGACGAGAAGATCCTGATCTTCACGGAGTACAAGGACACCGCCAACTACGTAGCTGAAGCCCTGAAAGCGGCCGGTATTGACCGCGTTGGCACTGCCAGCGGGGACACGAACAACCCAACGGACGTGGCACGCCGCTTTTCGCCGTTGTCCAACATGTTGGGCGCTGCCACACTCGACAACGCCGATTTGGACGAGACCATCGATCCCGATGCCGAATATCGCGTACTCGTCTCCACCGACGTTCTGTCAGAAGGACAAAATCTTCAAGACGCCCACATTGTTGTGAACTACGACCTGCCCTGGGCGATAATCCGGCTTATTCAAAGAGCGGGCCGCGTGGACAGGGTTGGCCAGAGATCAGAAGAAGTGGTCATCTACTCCCTGTGGCACGACGGAGTAGAGCAGGTGCTCAACCTTCGACAGCGAATCGCTGAGCGACTGAGGGCCAACGCGGAAGTGTTCGGTTCGGACGAGCAGTTCTTCGGCTCCGAGGATGAGGTAAGGGTCATCGAGGACTTGTACAAGGGGAAGCTGGACGACACGGACTTAGAGACGGAGGTAGATGCTTCAAGCCTTGCTTACGAAGTCTGGAGCACGGCCGAAGTCGACGCCCCGGACTTGGCTGAGCGCGTCAAGAACCTGCCCGACCTTGTCTATTCCACACGCCCAGCGGCATCAGAGCAGGACAACGAAGGCGTAGTTTGCTACATCCGGACTGAGAATGACAATGACGGTTTCGGTTTCGGCTCAGCCGCCGGAGTGCGCTTACTCACCGGACAGGAGGCCCTCGCACGATTCAGTTGCGAGCCTTCGACCCCGGCCCTCGCTCTGCGTCAGGACCACTTCCCGCTCCTGGTCCAGATGGCTCAGGGCAACCTTGTCCAGTCCGGCAACATCGAGGGAAGGCTAAGCGGAGTTCGAAAGCGTCTATGGAACAGGCTCAATGGCGCCCTCGTGGCGGGAAAGGCAGACGTAGCCGACGCCCTCGAGGCCATCTTCACGCGACCCCTCACCCGAGAAGCGGAGAAACGATTCACAACGGCTATTGCGTCCCGGAGCGATGCCGATGACCTTGCAGACCTGCTCGTACTTCTGCATCGAGACAAGCGCCTAGTTACGGAAGTTGCGTCCATCGACCCGGTCCACATTGTTTGCTCAATGGGGGTTGTGGTGTGACCGCCTCCGACCGAATGAGGCTTGTGAACGCGGGCGATTTCAAGAGGCTTTTTTTGGAAGAACTCGGCTGGAACAGGCCGGATTTGCCACCCCAGCAAGTCACGGTGGACGACGAGACCTATTCGTTGACGCAGGTCGCCGGATATTCAGGGCTCAGGGTCTGGCTCTGCGACCGAGTACCCGACGCACGAACTCAGCGGTTGATTGACCGTCAGATCCGCAGGGTGTCCGACGCGCGACTCCTGATCTTTGCCGACCGCATCAAGCAAGAGTGGCGTTGGCTGCAGTCTGCCGATACTGATGGAGTCGGCCAACCAAGGCTGGCACTCCATCGCCATGTCGTAGGCACTCACAACGAGGCACTCAGCCAGCGCCTGACAACCATTGAGATAGGTCTACAAGAGTCACCAACACTCATCGACGTGCTGAGAAGGATGCGAGCAGCGTTCGACGCGGACGTAGTGACTCGTCGCTTTTACGATCAGTTCATCCGCCGGCAGCGTGCGCTCACAAATGCTATCGAGAATCTCTCAGACGATGCGGCGCGTGAGTGGTACTCAGCTCTAATGATGAATCGGCTGATGTTCATCTATTTCATGCAGAAGAAGTCCTTCTTGGACAATGATCCGGACTATCTGCGCACTCGGCTGAACCGTCTCCGGGACCTGAGGGGGGCTGGCAAGTTCTACGGCTTTTACCGAGATTTCTTGCTTCCGATGTTTCATCAAGGCTTGGGCACAAAGTCTCCTGTCTACGGTGACAACTCAATCCGGGAACTCGTAGGCGATGTTCCCTACATCAACGGCGGCATCTTCGCCGAGCACGAGCTCGAGCGAGACAACGCGATCATGATCTCTGACGACATCTTCGCTTCCATCTTCGACTTGTTCGATCGATTCCAATGGCATCTCGACGATCGTCCAACCGCTGCGCAAAACGAAATCAATCCCGACGTCTTGGGATACATCTTCGAGCAGTTCGTCAACGAAAAGGAGAGCCACGACAACCGAGGATCCGACAAGGGCGCCTATTACACAAAAGAAGATGTCACTCATTTCATGGCCAGCAACGTGCTCATTCCCGTCTTCTTGGAGCGGCTAATCGAACGGACGGGTGTCAATCCCTGGCTCTACCTGCGTGAGTCACCAGAGACCTATGTGTGGGCCAGCATGGCCTGGGGAACTGACCAGGAGTTCCCCGCCGATGTTGAGGCGCAACGCCAATCGACGCGGCGGCCCCTCTGGGGCCAACGTGCCGACGACCGCATTGGACTGCCAGGCGAGACGTGGTGGGAAGCGGACCGCCGCCGCACCGAACATGCTCGGTTGCTAGGCGCTGCTCACGCTGGCGCCATCGATTCAGTCAACCAAGCTGTGACCGAAAACATCGATTTGGAACAACTCGCAATCGATGTAATCGATCACTTGAACACGCCGGAGCAGGCGCTAGAAGCCTGGCGGGTACTGACCGACATGAGAATCGTGGACCCCACGTGTGGTTCGGGCGCGTTTCTGTTCGCGGGTTTGCGCATCCTCAAGCCGCTCTACGAGGCCACCCTGGACGCGTTGCATCGTCATTCGCGATCAACTCGGTTCCCCGAAGGAGACGCCCTCCTCGCAAAGGTCGCCGACCATCCCAACCTGGAATACTTCGTTCTCAAACACGCAACGCTTTCGAATCTCTACGGCGTGGACATTATGCGTGAAGCTGTCGAGATTGCGCGGTTGCGACTCTTCCTGCGGCTAGTTGCTGCAATCGATGATCGGGCGGACCTTGAGCCCCTGCCGGACCTTGGCTTCAACATCAAGGTCGGGAACACACTGGTTGGAGCGCTGGACCTGGCTTCCCTCGAAAAGGACAACGACGACTTAATCTCCGGGTCGCGCCTGCAGGAGGTTACGCGATCCGCAACTCGCATCTCCGAGGCGTTCGCATCGTTCCGAGATGCCCAGGAGTCTGGAGAAGTCGAAACGTCGCAGGCGTTGCGAGTTGTGCTCTTGGATCTCCTCGACGAGGTACGCGCGGACGTGAATGGGCTCTATCACGCCGCGAAGATTGTTCCTCAAGCGCTCGACGACTGGGTTGCGACTCACAATCCATTCCACTGGTTTGTCGAGTTCCCCGAAGTCTTCGAGAGCGGCGGCTTTGACGTTGTGGTCGGTAACCCTCCGTACGTGAACCGTCGAGAACTCGGATATCGCATCAGCGGCTTCCAAACTGACGATATCGACGACATCTACGCATCCTGCTGCGAGCGCGCCTCGCAGATCACCCGAGCAGATGGGAGGCTCAGTCTGATTGTTCCAATCCGCAGCCAATTCGCGGATCGGGATGCATCTTTGCGAAAGCTCTACAGCCATCGATTTGCCGCGATATGGGTCAGCACTTTTCAAGAGCGACCCGCGGCGCTCTTCCAGGTAAAGGTGAGGAGCACAATCATTACGGCGTCTGGCCGAGGCTCCGACGCGCAGGTCCACACGACGCTAACCCACAGCTGGATTGAGGCCTTCCGCCCTCATCTAATGGCTACCCTCCGTTTCTCGCTGCGCCCGAGTGAAACGAAAACACCGAACTGGATGCGCTCGAGCAGCGACGCGATGTTCGCCTTGATCGACACGCTCATCAGCCGCGGCCAACTCGAGTCGGGATTGGTCACGATCAGCGATTATCCGGTTGGATTCAAGAAGACCGCGACCTACTTCCTGACCACCTACACTCAGCCTCCCGTCACGTACGACCAGGGCAGCCACCAGAGCGCCCCCCTCAACGAAGGAAGAATGTATGTTCAGCACCGCAGGGACCAGCTAGCTGTCAGTGCAATCGCAGCATCGAGGTTGGCGTTTCTTTGGTGGACCTTTAGCGGCGACTGTTTCAACGTGACAAAAGCCACCATGTCGGGCATTCCGTTCTCTCTCAGGTCATGCCCCCGGGATACTTACGACGAACTTGTCAATCTCGGCGAGCGGATTGAAGCGGCGATGCCCAAAGTCCGATCTTGGGACAGCAACGCTGGCAAGTACGTCGGTGGCTACGCCATGCCTGAACTAGCTGACCTCACGGGCGAAGCCGACGAGATCATGCTTCGATCGATAGGCCGCCTCGACCTCCTGCCGGAAATCCAGTACGCACACGCGCGCATGTACAAGAGCACGGGCGCTTCGGCGACCACACTTCGCGCCTTGCCGTTCGAGGCGGAGTAGCCGCCTCCGGTGGACTAGGTTGGCGATCATGCCGACCCCCGAGGAGTTTTTTGCGCCGTGGGAAGGCGCGGCATCCCCGATCGCTGACTGGGCCACAATGCTTGCGGAATTGAACAGGGTGATTGACTACGTCGGCCCCGCCCGAAAGGTGGCATGGCGCGGCCTCTCGGACGCCTCTTATGCTCCCCTGAGCACTCTGTCGAGGCGCATCATCGACAAGCGCGGGTCGGCCGACGAAAATGCTGTAGTTCGATTCGAGACCTCCTTGCTTGAGGTCGCCCGCAAGCGATGGCGTTTCGATGATCTGGGCGCCCTTGAGCTGATGGCGCAGCTGCAACACTTTGGAGCGCCAACGCGTCTTCTTGACGTCACATTCAATCCGTTGATAGCCCTCTGGTTTGCCGTTGAACCAAAGTTCAAGAAAGACGGCACACCAAGGCCCGACATCGCCGGACGACTAATCGCTTACGACGTGACGAGCCGCCAAGTCAGTCTCGACGCCTACTGGGGGGCTCGCTCACTGCCCTGGTCGAACCCGCTCAAGGGTTGGCGCAATGACCTTCCGTACGTCTGGCGACCACCGAGCTACAACCCGAGGATTCCAGCCCAAGACTCTGCCTTCCTCGTGGGCGGAGTGCCATCTAGCGGCAATCGCTGGTGGAGAAAAGCTCCCGGCGACAGCACCTACAACGCACTTTGGCCTATTGCGGACGTGCGAAGAGTCTCGTCGGTCAACATGCGCATGTATTCACTCTCTCGCCCCTACGGGAAGTCGCAGCCGACCCTGACCATTCGAATCCCGAAGGAAGCCAAAGCAGACATCCGCAGGGTGCTCGACCACAACTTTGGGATCAACACGGCTTCGGTTTATCCCGACTTCTACGGTCTGGCGCAGCGCGGAGCTTTTGAGGTTGATTTCTGACGCCATCCGTAGCCGGAGGGCTGGACGGGAAGTGAGTCCTGATCATGAAGACTGAAGTCACGACGCCGCAAGGTGTTTTTGGAATGCCCCAGCACCTCACAGTGCCGATCTACCAACGCCCGTACGTCTGGACCGAAGACGAGCAGTGGGGCCCTCTGTGGGCTGATATCCGCCGGATCGCCGAGCACCGTCTGTCCGGGAACGGCCCCGCTGCGACACACTTTCTCGGTGCCGTGGTCACACAGCAAGCCGACGCTCAGCCAGTTGGCGTTCAAGAATTCCTTATCGTCGACGGCCAGCAGCGGCTCACGACGTTGCAGTTGCTACTCGACGCTGCTGCCGCAGAATTCAGTTCCCGAGAGCGTTCGGCGCTTGCCGGCCAACTCGAGTTCCTCACCCACAACAACGCTGTGCATGTCGGTCCGGAAGAACTCAGTCTCAAGCTCCGGCATACGAACCGCGATCGCGCCGCGTTCGACGAAGTCATGGAGGCCGACCCGCCGATTGACTACCCGAGTCTGAACAACTCTGACTCGCTTATTGTGCAGGCTCACGAATATTTCGCCAACCGAGTCGGCGCCTGGCTCGACGAAGATGCGACCAACGCGACGCTGCGTGCTGATGCGTTGGCGATCGCCCTGCAGAGCGCCCTGCAGCTCGTCGTCATTCAGCTGAACGCAACGGAAGACTCACAGGAAATCTTCGAGACCCTCAACGCCCGGGGCACGCCACTGACTGCAGCCGACCTCATCAAGAATTTCGTCTTTCAAAGGCTCAAGGCAGAGGGAGTCGACGAGGCCCGGGCTTACCGAGACTGGTGGCCCTTCGAGAACCGCTTCTGGGAAACCGAGATCAGTGTCGGACGCTATTCAACAACACGAAGCGCCGTCTTTCTCAGCCAGTGGCTGGTCTCACGAATTGGCAAAGAGATCAGTCCACGGTCCACTTTCACCCGGTTCAAGTTCTTCGTCGAGCACGAGACGGCTCTGCCAATGTCGGAACTTCTTCGCATCATCACTGTGCAGGCGGCGAGTTATCAGGATTTGACTGAACGCGCGGGAGATGCTCACGGCAACCTCGATCGCCTTGCGCTGCACGTGTACCGGATGGGTGTCGCACAGGTCGAAATCACCAAGCCCGTGCTCATCTGGCTAACAGAGCCTCAAGCTCCTTACAGCCGAGCGACGATCGAGCGAGTCGTCGCCATGGTGGAAAGCTGGATCATTCGGCGACGACTGCTTCGGCTCCAAAGCAGTGACCTTGGACGAATTGCTGGGGATCTCATCGCGGTAGCTCGCGAGTCAACCGAGGATGAGCTGGTTGGCGCGGTTGAGCGCTACCTCGCTGGCCAGCAGTTCGCCAGCACCTACTGGCCGGGAAATGCTGAACTGCGAGCCTCTCTCTCAACCGAGCAGTTCTACCGACGCTTTTCCCAGCCGATGCAGCGCGTTTACCTTCAGGCCGTCGAGGACTGGTATCGGGGCTACACCTCGGACCGGCCATCCAAGACTGGCGTAAGAGTGCATCGTGACAAGCAGCAGGTTGAGCACATCCTGCCGCGCGGATGGCGCACGAACTGGCCGGTGGCCGACGCGGTGGCCGAGGCGGAGCGTGACGATCACGTGAACCGTCTTGGCAACCTCACTCTCCTGACATCATCCCTCAACGCCTCGGTGTCGAACGGCCCGTGGCTTGGCGACAAAGGCAAGCGATCGGCCCTGAACAGGCATGACATCTTCCTCATGAATCGAAATGTGTTCGACCGATCCGCTGGCGGATGGGACGAGCAGTTGATCGACGCACGTACGGCCGAAATGACGGAGGCCCTCCTCGCAACCTGGCCGGCACCGGAAGGACATGAGGGCAAGGTCGTTGATCGATCTTCTCGACTCACAAAAGCCACGGCATCGTACGCCGACCTCATCGCCGGTGGTCTACTTCAAGTGGGTGCCATTCTGCGATGCACCGACGAACGTTGGCCAGATGCCCAGTGCGAAGTTCTCGCGGGCGGCCATGTTCTCTACAACGGCGAGTCGTTCACGTCACCGGCGGCTGCCGCGAGGAAGGTGCGGGGCGGTAGCGGGAATGCGTGGTATTTCTGGCGCGTCCAAGATGGCGCACGGCTGAATGAGCTTCGAGATCGCTTGCTCGATGGAGTGGGCAAGGCCGAGTAGCTCCCAGCGCACACTTGCCGGCCGATTTCGTTCGAAGGGTCCCTAAGCAGCGCGAATCGCCGCGAGTAGATCAGCCGCGGCCTTGTGAACCCAGGGATCAATTGCGACTCGCGACAACTTGGCCTTCGCGTGCTCGACGGTAGTAAGTGCGAGCTTGACCAAGGGCGATGCTGAGCTGGCGGGTGCATTCATTGGATTCTCCGTGTCTCGTTGGCGGTTTGCGTTAGACCCTTTATATTCGCTAAATATATATTAGTCAAGCTACATGGTTGTGCGAGGCTATAGTTCGGTACATGGAAACCGACAAGACGGCTGCGCTCGGGGAGGTGGTGCGTGAGCTTCGCGAGAGCGTGGGTTTGACCCAGGAAGCCCTCGGGATTGCAGCCGGGTACCAAGCCGGAGCTGGGGTGTCAATCTCGCGCTTCGAAAATGGCCAAGTGCGACCGGGACCTGCGAAGCTCCAGAACATAGCCAGAGCGTTGGGGACTACTCGAGAGGCGTTGGAAAGCAAAGCATCGGCGCGGCCGGGGGCGCGTTCCGAGAGCCTCAAGGAACGCGATAGGAGAATCACCGAACAAGCGGTCACGCATGCGAAGAAACTGGAGACGGCCAGTGACGCCTTCGACGACGCACGGGCTCGAGCCCGAGGGGATTTTCTAGAGAAGTTCGCAGCAATCGCGGAAGGGGTCGGGGCTCGTGCCTTTGGGGACCTGAAACCGGGCGAGGCCGACCGCTCGGCCAGCGACGACCCAGCCGCTCGTCGACAGCAAGAAGCGACTAGCGCCATTAGCGGAATCTTGGCGGATGGGGCAATGAGCGTCCTGCTTCTCAAGTCAATGAGGGAGGTGAAGCCATTCGTGACGTCTCTTGCCGGCAGTGTCGGAGCGCTCGGGCTCGCCATCCCCGCGCTATTTGTCATCGCCCGCAGCGCACTCTCGATTGTCGCGACCAGTCGCAAGCAGCAAGAGGAGCGCAGCCGAGAGCTCGATCGTCTGGAGAAAGCCCTCCTCGTTGAGAAGCCAGGGTTCGACGCACTCATGAGGCTGCTCCCGGAGGCGACCGAGATCCTCGACTACATCGCGGTACACGGCGGACACGCCCTCGATCGATGGCAGCGACAACTTGGTACGGCGACGTTGACCTGGGATGACCTCGGGCCGGAAGGGCAGGCTCAATACCGCAAGTTCCTGCAAATCTCGGGCGCGGAGGTCGTTGTGCAAGATCTGCCGTTGAACCTTCTACCCTCAATTAAGGACGACGACGAACTCCGAAAGCGAACCGCCGAGATCGAGGCGTCTCTCGCAAGATCACGTGAGGTCGTCACCTCGCTGATTTAAATGGCAGCCGGCGCAGCTATGTACAACTTCGCCGTGCAACTCGCCGACGTCGAGCACCGTTCAGATGCTGAACAAGGTTCTGCATGGCCGTGGCCAGCAGCCACGCTTGATTGAGTAGCAGGCCGATGCCCGATGAACCGGACGCTCCGCAGGATGCACCGGACCCCGAGGAGTTCTTGCGCGCACTGCTAGCGATCAAGCCGGAGGACGCGAAAGAGGTTCCTGAGGATGCTGACGAGAAGGCCGATCCGGATGCCGCCGTTAGAAGCGGCAAGTCCCGTCCGTAATAGATGCTCGCTTTCCTGCTAGAACCTCGTCTATGCGGTGGCTCTGCGCGATTAGGGGTGCCATTTCCGCGCTCATGTAGCCGGCGATAGAGACAATCGAATCCCGAAGCTGCTCATGGGGTGCGTTGAAAATGGCCTCGTGATGGGCTATTCGATTTCGGAGCGCGCGGATCCGCTGTAACTCATCGTGGAGTTGCTTCCGGCTAACCGCGCCGAGATTGGGAAACGCCCACTTGATGCGTGTCTGCCAGAATGCGACTTCATAGCTGTACAGAGGGTCGCGGGGTATGCCGCCCCCAATCAGACCAACCCAGAATCCAAGACTTGTCTCCCCAACCACATCGTCCGGGGTCGGCTCCTCCCGGTACTTTTCTCGCAGCTTCCTGATCGTCGTATCGAGGGAATCGCGCTCATGTGATGCAAGGTTGGCCTGCTCCCACCAAGCATCATTTTGTCCCTTACGCATGGCGTCATGGACCGCATTCCGAAGCATGACTTCGAGGACACTGATCGGACCCCAGAAGGCGCTGCTCAGTTCAATGTTCCACATGTAAAGGCGTCTAGCCATGCGGTCGTTGTTGCCGTATGCGATGAGATACTTCGCGAACTTGGGCTCGCTTATGGCCGTGCGAAAGTCAGCAACGGCAGCGGGATCCACAGCTTGAAAGACTATTGCCCCAGGAGTCCGGCTAGGCCGAATAGTCCTGGGGCATTACCCATCAAGTCTGACACGTCATCGTCGGTTGCGCTAGAGCAACCAATCCCCACGCCATAACAATTTGGGCAGTTCCCGGGAATATCAGGGTTTGTCAACCCGCACAACGCCCGATGGAGGGGTCTGGGTTCATGACCGACGACTTCTCAGACGATGTCGCGAGTGATCCGCACGATGTAATCCTCGTTCGATTCGTCCACGCGACGATCGGTATCGACTGATTCGATCTTGGGTTCGCGCATCGACTCGACCTCTGCACGCGACAGAACGCTAGTCCGCTCACCTATGCGCTGCACCGACGCAAACCGGCCACTTTCCACGAGCTGGAGCACCCGCTGGCGGGAGACGCCAAGTATGTCGGCGGCCTCAGGGACGCCTATCAAATCCGGGATGTGCGCCCATCCCTCGCGGCGGTCGAATTCCGCCTCGGTGAGGATTTCGGCCACCTCGAGCGATGGTGTCAGGTCCGCGTTCCAACGCGCAACTGCCTTCTCCACGATCGCCGTGCCCACCCTGAAGGCCTGCTCGACCGTCTCGGCCGGGAAAGTCATGCGCACGGAAAGGCGCCCTGTGGGAGAACTGCCGACGCCGACGTGAAGGCTCTCCAAGTCATCCATCAGGAAATCGGCCAAGGCCTTGGTAAGGGTGACGCCGGTGTACTCCAGAAGCACGCTGTACACGGTGTTCCTCTCGATGAGCGTTCGGATCAAAGCAAAGGGTGATGAAGATGATCGCCCGCGGAGGGTTGCGCTGTCATCGCTGCCAGCGTTGTCTAGCTTCCGTGGGTTTTCTTTATGACAACCAAAGACTACCCTAGCTCTTGTCCTAGGACAAATATCCGCGCGACCGACGTCCGGTCTCGATGCGCACCTCGCGCCACTCGACCACCTCGCGGGCCATAAGCTCGCCCCCATGGCAGCCGGCGCAGTGATGTACACCTTCACCGTGCAACTCGCCGACGTCGACCGCGGCGTCTACGAAGACGTCACGCTGCGGGCCGCGCGGCATCCCTCCGAGACCGACGCGTACATGATGACGCGCGTGCTCGCGTACTGCCTCGAATACGGGGAGGGGATCGCCTTCAGCGACGGGATCTCGTCCACCGATGAGCCGGCCGTGCTCGTCCGCGACCTCACCGGGCGGCTGACCACGTGGGTTGAGGTGGGCGCGCCCGACGCGGACCGGCTGCACTACGCGAGCAAGCTCGCCGACCGGACGACGGTCTACACGCACCGCGATCCCGAGAAGGTGATCGCCGCTTGGGCCGGCAAACGCATCCATCAGCTTGAGCAGATAACCGTGCAGAGCTTCGATCCCGGCTTCATGGATGCCGCGGTCGCGGCGCTCGAGCGGCGCAACACGATGACGGTGACCGTGACCGACGGGCAGCTGTACCTCGACCTCCAGGGGACGTCGTTGAGCAGCATGATCCACGTGCACCAGTTGGGGTAGCGCCGCTACCGTAGCTCCCATGCGCATGCTGCTCACCTCGGAGGGCGTCCGCAACGACGTCATCCGTCAGACCCTGGTCGAGTTGCTCGGCAAGCCCATCGAAGAGGCGAACATCGTCGCGGTCATCGACGCGATCCTGCCGTTCCCCGGCGATAACACGAAGACGCTCGCCGACCTGCAGAGCATCAGCGCACTCGGCTGGAAGCAGTACGACCTGCTGGCGCTGTTCGCCGGGCCGGCGTCGCTGGTCGAGTCGCGGTTGCGGTCGGCCGATGTGATCTTCTGCTACGGGGGCAGCAACCATTGGCTCGCCCATGCCTGGACCTCGACCGGCCTCGACACGGTGCTCGCCGAGCTGCTCGACGAGAAGGTGTATCTCGGCTGGAGCGCCGGGTCGATGATCTTCTCGCGCCTGCAGGCGCAGTCGGTCGAGGCGTTCTACGACCAAGACGAGGTCGCGATGTTCGAACTCAACGCGGTCGCGCCCGCCGTGCCGCTGTTCGACTGGTTCGTGATCTGCCACCGCGGGGCGGCCTGGCAGCCGCAGGTGACCGATGAGGTGATCGCGGGATGCGCGGCCCGCCTCGGTGGTCCGGTCTACTTCCTCGATGACCAGACCGCGCTGCTCGTGCGCGACCCGGCATCCGCTCCCGAGGTCGTGTCGACTGGGCAGTGGCGGCTGTTCGACGGATCCGGACGGCTGGTCGAGCAGAGCGCGTCATAGCCTCGGGCGACGCGCCGGCCGACGCGCCCACCTGCCCCCTCGCTAAGCTGACGACGCTGGGACATGTTCGAGAGGACACAGCACAGTGAGCGACGCACGCGGCGATGCGGCTGATATCGGGCTGGTCATCCCGGACCTCGGCAACCCCTTCTTCCCGTCGCTCGTTCAAGCCGTCG
>Ga0207667_10004375_pt1 | contig 17295 bp, 18 predicted proteins | sample KBSCornC52_FD_184301 | JGI IMG/M metagenome (GOLD analysis project Ga0207667, IMG submission 184301) | Corn rhizosphere microbial communities from Kellogg Biological Station, Michigan, USA - KBS Corn C5-2 (SPAdes) (version 2) | ecosystem: Host-associated > Plants > Roots > Rhizosphere > Soil ...
GGACAAAAACACAATTATTGTTTTTTCGGGTGATAATGGCAGCATGGAGAATTATTACTCGATGTTTAAAGGCCAAAAAGTAAGGGGCGCAAAGGGATTTACGGTGGAGTTTGGCACACATGTGCCGCTTTTTGTATACTGGCCCGGGCATATTACGCCGGGCAGCAATAATAACCTGGTTGACTTTATAGATTTTGCGCCTACCTTTTTGGATATGGCCAACGTTGCCAACAAGCCCGCTATGGACGGCGTTTCGTTTTACCAGCAGTGTTTCGGCCAAAATGATAATGCCCGCCAAACGCTATATGGTTATTTTAACCCGTTCCCGATACCGGGACAGCCGAGGCCCCAAACAACGCCCGTCACCTACGCGCAGGATACGGCTTATAAACTTTACAAAACCGACGCGATGGAAAACAGGGCCGGCAAGTTTTATCATTTTACGCAGGATTTGGGCGAGTATCATCCATTGAACGATAACCAGCTTACACCTGCCCAAATCGCCGAAAAACAAAAACTACAGGCGGTGCTGCAAAACATGCCTTAAATAAATATAATGCGAAGGAAAAAAAAGATCAGGCAGAAACGTGAGGATATTATTTTGCCAGGGCTTGAAGAAGAATTGCCGGCACCAGCACCTGGCAGGCTATAATTTATGAACGTCAGCAGAAAAAATGTCTGTTTTTTAAAAAAAATCGCTTGATTTTAACAAGAACAAAAAATATGGTACTTTTATTCACTTAAATATAACTATCCTTTAATGTCTCCTAAGCTCCGCCTGGTTGTTGCCCTTTGTATACTTTCGGTAACGTACGGTTGCCAAAAAACTGCTGTTCCGGCTATACCTGCTAATAGTTTCACTGATGCACTGAGTTCAGTACCTCCGGGGAAGGATCCGCGAACCTACCACCATTTTCACCTGGCTGGCCCCACTCCGCCGAATATTATCTTTGTTCTTGCTGACGACATGGGTTACGAAATGCCAACGTTCGACGGCGGCTCATCTTATAACACTACTCACCTGGATAGTTTAGCTGCCAATGCTATGGTGTTTAACCAATGCCATGGCACGCCACTGTGTTCGCCTTCACGCGTTGAACTATTGTCGGGTTTGTATAATTTCCGCAATTATCTTAAATATGGCTGGGGGCGTTATGATGCTTCTTACACTACCTATGCGAGTATACTGGAACAAAACGGGTACCAAACCTGTGTGGTAGGCAAATGGCAGCTGGCCAATATTACAGCCGGTATACAGAATATGGGGTTTGATAATTATTGTGTCCGCGATGATGGGGGCTACATGTACCGCAGCCCTAATATATTTCAGGACGGCTCTTATATACCCGGTGCCACTACCAACAATAATAAATCAAGCGAAGATATTGTAGCTAATTACGCATACAATTTTATTGATCAAAACAAGGACAGGCCCTTCTTTCTGTACTATTCTTTTTCGCTGATACATCAGCCCGATCAGCCCACGCCGCTCGATGCAAATTTCCTGACTTTTGACCAAAGCGTGGATGACCCTATTTATATTCCATCGATGACGCACTACATGGATATAAAAGTAGGTGCGCTCATTAATAAACTGAAGGCCGATGGCTTGGAAAAAAACACGATCATTATTTTCACCGGAGATAACGGCAGTATGGAGAATTATTACTCGATGTTTAAAGGCCAAAAAGTAAGAGGTGCAAAAGGATATACGGTAGAAGCCGGCACGCATGTACCAATGTTTGTTTACTGGCCCGGGCACATTACCCCTGGCAGCAATAATAACCTGGTTGATTTTATAGATTTTGCGCCTACTTTTTTAGATATGGCTAACGTTATCAACAAGCCCGCGATGGACGGCGTTTCGTTTTACCAGCAATGTTTCGGCCGGAACGATAATGCCCGCCAAACGCTATATGGTTATTTTAATCCATTTCCGATTCCGGGGCAGCCGCGACCGCAAACTTCGCCCATCACCTACGCGCAGGATACCGCTTACAAGCTATATAATCAGGATGCCATTAAAAACCGCGCCGGTAAATTCTATCATTTTACCAAGGATTTGGGCGAGTATCATCCACTTTTGGACAGCAAACTTACACCCGAACAGGTGGCCGAAAAGCAAAAGCTGCAGGCAGTGCTGCAAGGCATGCCATAAATAAACTAAAATACTAAGGTGAAGATGAGATCAGGGGGAAATATAGTGATATTATTGCTGCCGGCTTTGTTTTGTGCGTGCACGCATAACAGCAAACCTCGTATCGCCGTCGATACCGTAACCCACACACCCGCAAAAAAAGCAACGGAGCATGCTTATTGCTCGTCAAATGTCCCGGTACGCTTCGCCAGTTTAAGCGCCCCGGCAACGGTGACTCTGCCGCCCATTAATCCATCGCCCGCCGGGTCAACAAAGGGAATGGTATGGATTGCCGCAGGATCATTTATGATGGGATCCAACAATCCCGACGCCTTTCGTGATGAATTTCCGAGGCACTCCGTAAAGCTGCATGGCTTTTGGATGGATAAAACATTGGTGACCAATGCTGAGTTCCGCGCATTTGTAAAAGCCACCGGCTACGTTACAACAGCCGAAAAAAAGCCCGATTGGAACGATTTAAAAAAGCAACTGCCTCCGGGTACGCCAAAACCCGATGACAAATTATTAGTAGCCGCTTCGCTGGTGTTTACACCGCCTAACCACCCTGTAAACCTGGGTAACGTTACCCAGTGGTGGACCTGGAGGACCGGCGCCAACTGGCGGCACCCGCAGGGGCCCGGAAGTAATATTGACGGAAAAGACAATTACCCGGTTGTGCAGGTTTCGTGGTACGACGCACAGGCATATTGCAAATGGGCCCACAAACGTTTACCCACCGAGGCCGAATGGGAATGGGCTGCACGCGGCGGTTTGGTTGATAAGGAATATCCCTGGGGCAATGAGCCCATCAACGTGGGCAAAATAAAAGCCAATACCTGGCAAGGGCATTTCCCCGATAAAAATACCGTGGCCGATAAATATTATTATACTTCGCCCGTTGGCTCCTTCCCGGCAAACGGGTATGGCCTTTACGATATGGCAGGCAATGCCTGGGAATGGTGCAGCGACCTGTATAGCGCCAATTATTACAGCGCCATCAATACCCCCAACGGCGTTACCGACCCTGCGGGCCCAGCCAAAGCTTATGACCCCGAAAACCCCTATGCAGCAAAACGTGTATTGCGTGGCGGTTCGTTTTTATGCAACGATAGTTACTGTTCGGGCTTCCGGGTAGCAAACCGTATGAAAAACACCGAAGACAGCAGTACCGAAAATACGGGGTTCAGGTGCGTAATGGATAAGTAGGGTTACGCTGGCTTGGCGGAACACCTATGCCTGGTAAATTCGCCAGCTTATTTCCGAAAACTATCGCATTCATGCTATGATTCCGCTAATTGTCCTGGTTAGCGCGCTTAATTCTATACAGTTTCTGGCGGTTGTAAAGCGCAGGCACTATAAATCCCCTATAAATAAAATAATGGTATTCAAATTGCAACAACAGGTTCATCTACTAACAATTAAAAACATTTACCATGAGATCATTATTGTACATCATAGCCGTTATCCTGATCATAGGATGGGCTATCGGCACCTTTGCTTACGCAGCCGGAGGTTTAATTCACATTTTATTGGTTATAGCCGTTATCGCGTTGATTTTGGGATTTCTCAGAAGAGATACCACTGTTATCTAATCAGTCTTTAAACATTAAATAACTAAACACAAAAAACCCGGTTTGCTACGTGCAAACCGGGTTTTTTGTGAAGTATTTCAGGAAGCTGGCAACACCAGGTTGACCGTAAGAGTAGTTTACTCTTTTTTTTCTTCAAATTCAATCAATCCCTTTACCAGTTTCTTCCATTGAGGTCCTGCCAAACCGGCCCGTGCCATTAAGGCTATAGCTGTGTTCCTGATTTTATCGTGCAAATCTACATCTTCGTTGTTAGGCGTTTCGTTGCGGCCGTGTGCACCTGCGGTAACATTCCTGCCATCGCGGCGGACAATGAATGTGCTGGTGGTTACGTCCTCATAAAAATGCGCAATTTCCTGGTTTGCTTTCCTGGGGTCGGGTACGGGCCGCACGGTCATTAACAGATATTCTTCAGCTGTTTCCGCATTACCTTCTGTTGCCATGTGCTCTATCATCACCCATTCCAGGCCGTCACCGGCATCTGCGCCGGGAGCCGGAAGGTCGATACTGATATAAAACCCTTCGGCAGCCAATCCATACAATTCATCGCCCAGGTTATTGGTGAGCGTAAATTTGGCCGAGCCGGCGCCAGCATATTCATGCCAGTTATTAACCGACAACATACGGCCGCAAGCTGCCCGGAAACCTGCGTGCGCGGCCTCTAAGCTATCATAAACTTTTTCATGTGTAAAGTCCGTTTGCCTGCCGGTATGTTGTTCGGGTAGCTGTTCAGTTGCGTTTTTCATTTGTTTTCCTCCCTGCCAAACAACCCGCGTAATTTTTCTTTGGCTTTCTCAAGCGTTTCCTTTTCATCCACACTCAGATTTTTTCCTGCCCTGTTCTCGTAAAAAGTCAGCATCGACATAGCGCTTTGGTAGGGCGATGCTTTACGGCGGTCGCTTTGTTCGGCAGAGCGTTTTAGCGAGGCCGCAATCTTATCCGGATCGTTTGATTTAAAAATATCCTTTTCCAGGTCCATTGCATCACTGTGTTCGGTTACCTCTGCCGACCATTTTTTTACCGTTTTTTTTGTTTTTGTTGCCATAGATAGATTGGTTTATGATAAAAAATTGCTGTTAATAAATACAAGCGAATATCATCTACTGTTTGACTGGCAGGTCATATCCAACCACCCATCTTATTTATTTAACTAAATATAATGATCAGCAATCTGCCTTAATAAAACCCGGTCTTCCTTAGCTTCGTCATAACATTCCAGCAATAATTGGGTCACTTTCGGCTCGTCCAATTTTTCGGATACCAACATCAGCATCTTGAAAGACGCCATTTCGATACTCTCGATATTCAGCATATAAAAAAGGATAGACAGGTCACGCAAACCTGGTTTGTTGCTTTGCGGACCAATGGATTGAAATGCTTCGTCGAGCAAGCCGATAAGGCCATTACAGCTTTCTGAATGATAAATGGAGTCGAGTAAGATATATATTTGCTTCATCCGCTGAATCTGCAACTGTACTACATCGACCGTTTCGTCAATAGATTGGACTAAGTCCAGGAAATGCGCCTCTCCCGACAACCCGGGCAGTTTGTCTACCAATTGGCTTTTAGCACAGTAAATGCGGTTGAGGTGGCTGATAAAAAAGGCAAGCAGTTCTTCCCGCCCCAGTTGATTTTTCGGAAAACGAGATTCACTATCCATTGGTTTCTAAATTACTTGCCGATAACAACTGTATGGCTTCTTCATTACCTTGCTGCAAAGCCAGGTCCAATGCTGTATATCCGTTTTTTTCCGGAATACCGATGGCCGCGCCCTTTGCCAAAAGCAATTTAACTACATCGTTACGGCCAAAAGTAACGGCAAACATCAGCGCCGTGCCGCCGTTGCCATGGCGTGCATTTAAATCTGCTCCGTGTGCGATCAGCAGGTTGGCAATGTCCGTATATCCCTTAAAAGCGGCGCCCATCAATGCTGTATTGCCGCCGGCGTTAGTACCGTTTACATCCGCCCCGGCGTCAAGCAGCAATTGCACTGCCTGGTACCGGTTGTTATAGCAGGCAATGATCAGCGGCGAATAACCTTTTTCGTCGCGTGTCTCCAGGTTTGCACCCTGGCGAACAAGTTCCTGCAACACTTCCAATTCTCCTTTTCGTGCTGCAGGAATAGTTAATTGATTAATATCGATATTCATTTAAGCCGGTACTTTATCGTTTTTTTCGCGCTCCCAAAAGCGATGCTGCGCAATGGCATGAATAAATTCTTTAGGCGACTTTCCTACAACAACTCCCGGCGTTGCCAGCTTTTCGGTCACATAAGTTTTTTCAAGGAATGCTGTATCGTCAGCTGCGATGGCTTTGCAATGCCGGTAAGCCTCGTTAACAAAATGAATAGCATCCGCGTTGGTAAGCAAATTTTTGGATCCGGCCGGAATATAAACTGCGTCAAATATTACCGAAGCTGCTGTTAAAAAACTCATATCTACTTTGTTGTCGCTTCCCTTGGCATCTTTAATAAAGCCGCCATGCGGCGCAATCAATTTACACCGCGCACCTTCTGCCAGCAGCGCCGATTTCATTGTTTTTAAAGCATCACCGTTAACGCCATCTGCCACAAGGATGGCTATCTGCCGCGTTTTGATCGTATCCTTCGGGCTGTTAGCCATACTTAAAGCGGGCGATTTTTCTATTTGTTTTCGCGGTGCATCCTTGTAGTCACCAGGGTTTGCATCGGCGCCAAAGTTGTGGTTAAGCGGTTCCTGTGGTTTCGGCACCGGCATACCCAATCCTTCGGCAACTTTTGATGCAAGGGCGCTGCTTACTTTTGTTAACAGGCCCACCATCCGTTCACGAATAGCTTGGGTTTCCAGTTTGCCGAGCTCAAACCGCAAAGCGTCAATAATATGATTTTGCTCGGGCTCCGACTGGCTGTTAAAAAATAGCGTGGCCTGGCTAAAGAAATCCATAAAGCTTTTACTGCGGGCCCGCACTTTCCTGGCGTCGATGCGTTCCTCATAACTGCTGAAGCCGCCGTCAGCAATCTTTGCCTGCTGCGGAAAGCCATCGCCCGTTGTGTTAGGGTGATAACTGGTTTTACCTACGTTGATCTGCTGACGCATATGCCCATCGCGCTGGTTATTGTGCACGGGGTTAATGGAACGGTTGATCGGGATCTCATGAAAATTCGGACTCCCTAATCTCGACAACTGGGTGTCTGTGTACGAAAATAAGCGGCCCTGCAATAGCGGATCATTGCTAAAATCTATCCCCGGCACCAGGTGGCCGGGGTGAAACGCTACCTGTTCTGTTTCTGCAAAGAAATTATCGGGATTGCGATTTAACGTCATCTTGCCGATACGCATAACCGGCACTAATTCTTCCGGGATGAGTTTTGTAGGATCGAGCAAATCAAACGGATATTTGTGCTCATCTTCTTCGGGGATGATCTGTACGCCGAATTCCCACTGCGGAAAGGCGCCGTTTTCAATGGCTTCCCAAAGGTCCTGGCGATGAAAATCTGAATTTTTGCCTGATATTTTTTGTGCCTCGTCCCAGGCTACCGCATGCATACCCAGCAGCGGCTTCCAGTGGAATTTAACAAAGTGCGATTTACCCTGTGCGTTAATGAACCTGAAAGTATGAATACCAAACCCTTCCATCATCCGCAAACTGCGCGGAATGGCGCGATCTGACATGGCCCACATGATCATGTGCATCGACTCAGGCGTAAGGGAAATAAAATCCCAAAATGTATCATGCGCCGATGCCGCCTGCGGTATTTCGTTATGCGGTTCGGGCTTTACAGCGTGCACCAGGTCAGGGAATTTTATCGCATCCTGTATAAAAAATACGGGCATATTGTTGCCTACCAGGTCGTAGTTACCTTCTTCGGTATAAAACTTTACCGCAAAGCCCCGAACGTCGCGCGCCAGATCGGTAGAGCCACGAAAACCGGCAACAGTAGAAAAGCGAACAAATACCGGAGTTTTTAACGAGGGGTCCTGCAAAAATCCCGCTTTGGTATACTTAGCCATCGACTCGTAAACCTGGAAAAAACCATGTGCTGCAGAACCGCGCGCATGTACGATGCGTTCGGGGATACGCTCATGATCAAAATGAGTGATCTTTTCGCGGAGGATAAAATCTTCCAGCAGGGTGGCGCCCCTTTCGCCAGCTTTTAGTGAATTGGTATCATCGTTTATTTTAAGGCCCTGGTCGGTGGTCATAAACTCGCCGCTGCCTGTTTCTTTATTATATGCCAGGTCATCCTGTTTTTTGTTTTCCGGTCCCGTGATTTTCTTTGCCATAATTGATTATTTTGTTAATAAACAACCGCGATCATGGCTTTAAGTTTTCATATTAATTAAATAATAATCCTATTTGTAAAATTTAAAGTAAAAACTCAGACTAATAGTTGCGGGTAATGTGGTAGCTGTGTTTTGTCAGAAAATCAAAGTATTTTACGTGAACAAGAATTGTGATAATGCTGATAATGAGCCGATAGTAAAAAAAAGTATTTTGAGTTGCGTGAACACGTGAACAAATGAACAAGTAAATCCGGCATGAAATGGACCTTGGGCGGGATTGTTTTTTTGACAAAGCAGGCGATTGTGGACAGACTTCAAACAAAAAAACCCTCAGAAATTAATCTGAAGGCTTTCTGTGGTATCAGCTGGAATCGAACCAGCGACACAAGGATTTTCAGTCCTTTGCTCTACCGACTGAGCTATGATACCGCCCTGTTGGGGTTGCAAATGTAGCCTTTTTTTTATTTACTGGAATTTTTTTTTGAAAAAAGTTGTAGGGAGGTTGAAAAGTTGGAAGGTTGAAAGGTTGCAATGTTCATCTTCACAAACATGTGAACTTTTTTTTATGTGTATATTTTGCCGATTTGCTGCAGACCGAAGTGTCAATTAGGCAACCTTAAAACGTTAAACGTTTCAACTTTACAACCTTGAAACATTTCAACTTTCCAACTTTCTAACCTTCCAACATTAAAACATTTCAACGTTTCAACAATTCTTATAACTTTGAAAAAAATACTATGCACGCATAATGATTGCCCAAATATTATTCATCGTCATCCTTGCCGCCGCTGTTTACCTGTTTAGCAAAAACGTGGCTAAAATAAGGCGCAACATACTTCTGGGTAAAGATACAGATCGTTCGGACAATCGGGCTGAGCGCTGGAAAACGATGACGATGGTTGCCCTGGGGCAAAGCAAAATGGTTAAACGCCCCTTTGCTGCTTTATTGCACTTCTTTGTTTATGTGGGTTTCGTTATTATAAACCTGGAGGTGATGGAGATCATGATCGACGGTATATTCGGATCACACCGCGTCTTTTCGAAACCGCTGGGTGGTTTATATGATCTGCTGATCGGGGGGTTCGAGATACTGGCGATTTTAGTGCTGGTAGCCTGCGTTATTTTCCTCTTGAGGCGCAACGTAGCCCGTTTAAAGCGTTTTACCGGCGTGGAAATGACCTCATGGCCACGATCTGATGCAAACTATATCCTGATCACCGAGATCCTGCTGATGACCGCATTTTTAACTATGAACGCTGCCGACCAAAAATTGCAGCTGCTGAATTTCGGCCATTATATTAAAGCGGGTAGTTTCCCGGTGAGTCATTTTATAAATCCTTTATTGCCAAACAGCGCTGCATCGCTCGAAATTATTGAACGAGTTTGCTGGTGGTTTCATATTTTGGGGATACTGGCATTTCTTAACTATCTGCCTTACTCAAAACATTTTCATATCCTGCTGGCATTCCCCAATACCTGGTATTCAAATCTTAATCCAAAAGGAGAGTTCACCAATATGGCATCGGTTACCAACGAGGTTAAAGCCATACTTGATCCCTCATTTGTGCCCGAAACCGCTGGCGAACCGGCACGCTTTGGTGCAAAAGATGTAAGGGACCTCACCTGGAAAAACCTGATGGAAGCCTATACCTGCACCGAGTGCGGCAGGTGTACTTCGGTTTGCCCGGCCAATCAAACGGGAAAACTTTTATCGCCCCGCAAAATTATGATGGATACCCGCGACCGTATAACCGAAGTTGGAAATGGTATCGACAAAAACGGCAAAGACTACCAGGACGGCAAGGCATTACTGGATGACTATATTAGTCGCGAAGAATTATGGGCCTGCACATCGTGCAATGCCTGTACCGACGCCTGCCCGGTTAACATAAATCCTTTAGAGATCATTGTTGAAATGCGGCGGTATATAGTGATGGAAGAATCGCAGGCACCGGCAAGCTTAAACAACATGTTTGGCAATGTGGAAAACAACGGTGCGCCCTGGAAATACAGCAGCGCCGACAGGCTGAATTGGAAAGGTGGTTCATAGTTCATCGTTGATAGTTCATAGCAACACGTTATGAACCAACTTTCTCACTATGAACCATGATCTATGAACGATGAACAAAAAACTACTATGAACCAAGAACCATTAACTGTCCCGACCATGGCCGAAATGGCTGCAGCAGGCAAACAACCCGACATATTGTTTTGGGTGGGCTGTGCGGGCAGTTTTGATGAACGCGCGCAAAAAATAACGCGCGATATCTGCAAAATTTTAAACCATGTGGGCATCAGTTTTGCCGTTTTGGGGACTGAGGAAAGTTGTACTGGTGACCCCGCAAAACGCGCCGGCAATGAGTTCCTCTTCCAGATGCAGGCCATGACCAACATACAGGTGCTGGATGCTTACGAAATAAAAAGGATAGTTACGGGTTGCCCGCATTGTTTTAACACGCTGAAGAACGAATATCCGGGACTGGGCGGCAATTACGAAGTGATCCACCACTCGCAGTTAATACAGCAACTGATAGATGAAGGCAAACTTAAAGCCGAGGGCGGCGAAAGCTTTAAAGGCAAACGCATCACTTATCACGATCCCTGTTACCTTGGCCGTGGAAATAATGTGTATGAAGCTCCCCGCAAGGCCCTGGAAATTTTAGATGCCGAATTGGTGGAAATGAAACGCTGCAAAGCCAACGGCCTATGCTGCGGCGCGGGCGGTGCACAAATGTTTAAGGAACCCGAAAAAGGCAAAAAAGATATTAACGTGGAACGGATGACCGACGTACTGGAAGCAAAAGCCAATATTGTTGCTGCGGCCTGCCCTTTTTGTATGACCATGTTGAGCGATGGCGTAAAACACGAAAATAAAGAGCAGGAAATTCAAGTGCTTGATATTGCGGAAATAACTGTAAAAGCCAACGGATTATAATAAATAGAGATTTGTCATGTTGAACTTGTTTCAACACCTCATCATAAAGGTAGTCGCGCGATAGGTACCCAGGTCAGCAGGTTTCTATTATCAGGACTGTTTATTATAATCCCTTCGCTTTAAAATAAGAAATGGCCTCGTGCAAGCTGTCCAGCCGCTCGGGCTCCATATTTTTTACGGGGATATCCAGTACCGTTGTCATCGAGTCCACATCGCCATGCCTGTCGTTGTAAGTTTGTACAATAATATCATCGGCAGCGGTTTTAAAATGCAGGACGCCTGTGGTGGTACTGCCCAAATAATCAAAATCACTTAAATGATGCAGGCTGAAGGAATAATATTCCTGACGCTCTTTGGCGTATGTTTTGCGCAGCCTGATAAAATAATCAGTAGTGAGGGATAGTTCAACCTTTTTTAATTTGGGATCGCCAGACGGGTCGTATGATTGTGCCAAGCATCGGTTTACATAAGAAAACCAATCCGGCTCATCATGGCTATATTTAAATGCATAATTAGCAGTAACGGCCAAAGTGAACATTAAAGCTATCAATACTTTTTTTATCCTCATTATAATTGGCTTCTTGTGTCATTAACGGTGCTTCGGGAGCTATGTTTTAAGATGACAACAAAATTAAATCCGAAGTTAATAAAATGCATAGCTTTGTGCATGCAATTTTCAGAAAATTCACGTGTTTGGGTTTACCAGGCTAACAGAAAGCTGTCGGATAACGAAGTTTTGCAGGTCCAAACGGCGGTAGATAACTTTACAACTTCCTGGACGGCACACAACAACCAGTTGAAAGCTGCAGGCGAAATCAGGTACAACCGTTTTATTATTTTGACTGTGGACGAAAGCCAGGCTGGCGCCAGCGGCTGCTCTATTGATAAATCGGTACGGTTTATAAACCTGTTGGAACAGCAATTTAACATTACGCTGCTTGATCGGTTTAACCTGGCCTACCGCGAGGGCGCAGAAGTGCTTTCGGCCCCGCGCAAGGATTTTGAAGAATTATTGAAAAAAGGCAACATCAATACCAATACCATCGTTTTTAATAATATGGTGCAAAATGTGAAGGAACTGCAAACCAAATGGGAAGTGCCTTTTAAAGATAGCTGGCATATCCAATTGTTCAGGGACCTGGTTGCTAACTAGTAATCGTTGATAATTAATTACAGAAATGTTCATTATTGATCTCCACTATATTGTTCCGCTTGAACAGCTTGACGAGCATATGGCCGATCATGTGAAGTATCTCCGCAAATATTACGATAAAAATATATTCGTGGCTTCAGGCAGGAAAGTTCCACGCACAGGCGGCGTCATTTTGGCCCTGGCCGAATCCATCGACGAAGTAGAAAAAATAATTTCTGAGGACCCTTTCCATAAACATCATCTTGCCGATTTTACCATAACCGAGTTTTTAACTTCGCAATACCACCCCGCGCTCAAAGATTTGCTAAATTAATTTTTGTGATTAAATTAGCTTATGGAAAAATACGATAGCAGTGTCGATGCTTATATCGCCAAACGGCACCTTTTGCGCAGCCCATTTTACAGCATCTGCGAAAACTTGCACATGATGCTTCGCCCCTGTTATCCGAAACCATAAAATGGGGCTTCCCTTTTTTTGATTATAAAGGTCCGGTTTGCCAGATGGCTGCCTTTAAGGAACACATGGGTTTCGGCTTCTGGAAACAAAAAGAACTGAATGACCCAGGAAAACTAATAAAGGAGGAAGATGGCACCGCAGGCAGTTTTGGTAAGATCACCAGCTTAGCCGATCTCCCCGCTGACGAAATTCTAATTGATTTTATACACCAGGCTATTGCTTTAAACGAAGCCGGAAAAGATAGTACTGAGAAAAAAGCCGCACCGCCCAAAGCGCCAAAAGCCGCTATAGAAATGCCTGCTGATTTCGGCGATCTGCTGGGCAAAAACCCAAAGGCGCTGGAAGTTTATTATAACTTCAGTCCGTCGAGCAAACGCGAATACCTGGAATGGATAGTAGAGGCAAAATCAGATGCCACCCGCCAAAAACGTATGGAAACCGCGCTGGAATGGATAAGCGAAGGAAAAACAAGGCATTGGAAATATAAATAGCCAATAACTTATCGGGACTTCTTCCGGTAAATGATATTCAAATTATTAATGTTCGCCCGGTTTGCGGGGATTTTGAAGACTTTTTTACTGCGTTTACCGCTAGCCTGCCCATTCTTGGAGCCTTGCTGACCGTTGCCTGCCAGGGTAGTTACAACGCCGGCCGGGGTAATTTTACGGATAAGGTTATTGTTGGCGTCGGCAACGTAAACATTGCCTGCGGCATCAACAGCTAAGCCGGCTGGGCCGTTAAAGGAAGCATTAACGCCGGTACTGTCTACTGCTCCCGCGTTCCCACTGCCCGCCAGTGTGCTAACCATACCGGAGGGAGTAATTTTACGGATGAGGTTGTTTACACCGTCCGATACATACAGGTTGTTTGCAGCATCGACGGCTACACTATTAGGATAAAAAAAAGTTGCACTAGCTGCCGGGCCATTATTGGCCCCGGCCTTGCCTGTACCGGCATAAGTACTTACGGTTCCCGACGGGCTCACCTCCATAATGGTATTTGCCAGGTAATTTGCCACAAAAATATTTCCGGAAGCATCAATAGCAATACCGGATGGATTATTAAACGGCGATAGGGTTGTTGAGGTACCTGTATTTAGCGTCCCGGCAAAAGTGGTAACATTTCCACCAGATATCAACCTGATGAGATTATTACCTGCATCGGCAACGTAAACATTATCTTTTGAATCAACAGCAACCGCCATGGGGTCAAAAAAAGATGAACTGGTATCAGCGGCGTTTACTGAGCCTACCGTATCTGCTCCGGCCAATGTTGTCACCACTCCTGCGGAAGTTATTTCGCGGATAAGGTTGTTTCCTGCATCCGCAACAAACAAATTACCCACGCCGTCAATACTGATGCCGGTGGGCTGGGTAAACGAGGCCAGCACGCCTGTGCCGTTGTTGTAGCCAGAAAACCCGCTGCCGGCAAATGTGCTGACAAGGCCGGTGGGTGTAATTTCGCGGATAAGATTATTGCCGTAATCGGCTACAAATACATTTCCCGAAGCATCAACAGCTACGCCTGATGGACTGTTAAATGAAGGCAGTGAATCTATTTTCGCAATGCTGTCTAAACGACTGCTGTCAGCAGGATTAATCTTATAAGTGTGTATGATATTTTGCTTTTTACAGGCCGTAAAAAAGCATGTTATTGAAAACAGCAAAAAAGTGATATAGCTTAGTTGTTTTATTTGATTCGTCTTCAATGGGGTAGTAAAAATAATCCTATCACAATAGTATCAAATTTAATCATGATTATTAAATATTAGTGCATTGTTTTTATAGTACTTTATTCCGGCCGATCAAATTTCCCCTAAAAAAGGAAGCTGCCCCGGGTTGGGACAGCTTCCTCCGTTTTTCAACTATAAAATTTAGGCTATTTATTCCGATTTAAAATCAAAAGGACTAGAAGTTCTTAGGAACAGCCTGCCCTTTGTTGGTATCCCACCAAACTGAAGTACCGCCATTATCAGGGCCGCCTAGCAGGGAAACGCCACCCGCAACGCCACTGGCATTACCTGTGTATTCGCTTGAAGGATATTGGATCCTGCGAATTTGCGCAGCTGTGCTGATTGTACCGCCGCTGTTGTTTACGACAACAGGGAACAGCCTTGGATAACCGGTCCGGCGATATTCGGTCCAGGACTCCCATCCGCCGCAAGGAAAATTGGCGATCCACTTTTGAGTGATAATGCGCTCCAAATTCTGCTCGTTGGTGGCAGCAGCATCCCATGCAATAGTAATGGTCGACATGGCCTTGATGCTTGCATTAGCGACACCTGCCTGGGGGGTTAATGGGTCTACATAATCAGCCTGGGTGCTGGTTTTGTCGCTCAGGTAACTACCTATAGGAGCGCCCCATTGAGCCATAGAAGTGCTAATACCTGTTTCATAATCTGTTTGGGCGCTTTCAGCTGTCCAGCCTCTTAGTGCGGCTTCCGCTTTTAAGAACCAAACCTCAGATGCATTAAACAGTACCATTGGTGCATATTCCGAAGTTACCGAAAAGTTAGGCGTTGAATAGCCGCTATACATAGGTTTGCCACCAACCGGCGTACCTACACGTATACCCACATATTGACCTGCAATACTGGCCGGGCTGGTCGCCGGAGAAAGCATTTTCGAAGTCCGTGGGTCGTTATAACCGTTAAGATATGAAGTTAACGAAGCGCCTGCTGCCAAATCTGTCCAGCTCGTACCAATCCACCAAATCGGGCTGTGGTATCCAAAACCAGTTAAAGTAGCGTTATCGCCATTGGTGGTTATCAGGCCTCCGGGATCATTAATTGCTTTCAGGGCCTGGGTTTTGGCCGTAGCCGGATCAGCATTTACAATATGCATCGCCAACCTTAAGCGCAGCGAGTTGGCATATTTTATCCATTCAGGATAGCTTCCGGCGTAAACCATATCAAATTTAGCAAACGGGGTAGTGCCGGGGTTTGCTTTGATGTAGGCGTTAAGGTTGGTTACCGCCGTATCAAGCTGGGCAAAAAACGCATTGTAAACTGCCTGTTGCGAGTCATAAGGCGTAGTAGCGCCCTGCCCTACTTTGCTGTAAGCTATAGGCCCGTAGTAATCGGTAACTCTGCTCATGGCTTGCACCTGCAATATCAGGGCTATTGCCCAAAAATGCGGCGAAGCAGTACGGGTACCTTTTTTTGCAATGGTATTTACTACACCCATTACTTTTACATAACCCATGTTATAAACATCCGAGTTCCAGCCATCAACCAATGCGTAGCTCTGGTTGTTGATATTGCCGCGGAACGGGTCGGGCGACATATAATAACCGGCATAAGCATCTGAGTTTAAGTTTTGACAAAGCTGATAATCACCTTCTTCGCCAAATATATTTTGCTGGATACTTGGATAGTATAAACCGATATTGTTAAAGTCGGGAAGTAATTGTCCATCTGTGATACCTGAATTATCGGTATTCATGTTTTTAAAGTTCTTGGTACATCCGGCCAATAACATGACACACAGGACAACAGGGATACATTTACTGATCATGTTAATCCCAATTGATTTATATTTTAAAAAAGTTACTTTTTTCATCACTAATTTTTTTTAAGATCAACAATTTATTAAAATGACACATTTAACGACCCGCCAATCCTTCTGGTTGTAGGTTGGTTAAAAACATCTACACCGGATAATCCGTTTGCGGTAGACATGGTGATTTCGGGGTCATAAGGCGCTTTTTTGTAGAAGTAAATGAGGTTACTTCCGATAACAGACAGCCTTACACTCTTAACAAAACTATTGGTAACTGAAAAAGTATATCCTAACGATGCCTGACGTAAACGCACAACTGTGGCGCTATACATATAAGGCTCAGCAATACCCGAACGGCCGCCTTGTGCTGAATACCAGGTTAAAGCATCAACTTTAGTAACAGCTTTGCCAGTTGGGTCAACCGCATTAACGGTTACACCACCTGCATCGCGGGCTGCACCACTGGCTACGGATACACCATAGCTATCCATCAGCATTTGTGTCATCGACAGCACCTGTCCGCCGAATTTTCCGTCCGCTAAAATGTCCAGGTCGAACTTTTTGTATTTGAAGGTATTTTCCCATCCCAGTTGGAATTTAGGATTAGGATTGCCCACTTTTACAAAGGTACCATTGTTAATAGGTGCGTCACTTGAGTTCACCATGATCTGTCCGGCAGCGTTTCTTTGAAATTTAACGCCGTAGATATCGCCAAATGATCCGCCTTTTGCTAAAACAGATTCGTAAGCGTTGTTACCTGCACCGGTAAGAATAATAGGTGCAGTTGGATCGGCTGGGTTAAGTTCAACTATAGTATTTTTGTTATTAGAGTAGTTGAGGGCTGTGTTCCAGCTAAATTCTTTGCTCTTCGCAATATCATACGCCAACCGCAACTCAATACCTTCGTTTTGGATATTACCCGCATTTAGATAACCAACAGTGTAACCTGTTGTTGATAATGGGGTGTATTGAATAAATTGGTTGTAGCTATTGGATTTATACCAGGTAAAATTGAGGGTCAGCCTGTTTTCGAACAACCTCAAATCGGCGCCTGCTTCTTTTGATTTGGTATTTGTAGGCTTCAATTCAGGGTTTGGATATACACTGTTAAAGTTTACCGAACCACCGCTTGCCGAGTAGTTTATCGGGTTGGTAATGTACTGGGTTACCGGGGTAGCAACTTCAGCATACGAACCGCGTATTTTAGCATAGGTAATAAAATCAGGCATTTTAAACATATCATTCAGGATGAAGGATAAACC
>Ga0207667_10004379_pt1 | contig 17290 bp, 17 predicted proteins | sample KBSCornC52_FD_184301 | JGI IMG/M metagenome (GOLD analysis project Ga0207667, IMG submission 184301) | Corn rhizosphere microbial communities from Kellogg Biological Station, Michigan, USA - KBS Corn C5-2 (SPAdes) (version 2) | ecosystem: Host-associated > Plants > Roots > Rhizosphere > Soil ...
CATTCATCGAATCGGTTCGACGACGATGTCCGTGATGTCGAGCCTTGCGTCGACCGAACGAGAAGGACAATGGCGACCATCGGCGATGTGGCCCGTGAGGCGGGAGTCTCCCGAAGCACCGTGTCGTACGCGCTGTCCGGCAAGCGGTCCATCTCGCGCGAGACGCGCGAGCGCATCGACGAGGCCATCGTCAAGCTCGGGTTCACCGTCAATGCGGGCGCACGGGCGCTGGCGACCTCCGAGACGATGGTCATCGGCCTGCTGCTCGAGTTCCACGACGACGAGTTCCCGCCGGCGATGCTGCAGTACATCCTCGCGGTGTCGACGGCGGCCCGCGAAAAGGGCTACGACATCCTGATGGTCACGGATTCCGATGGCCCGGGTGCCGTGAAGCGCATCACGTCGTCGAACATGGTCGACGGGGTCGTTCTGCTCGATGTCACGCACGACGATCCGCGTCTCGACGCGCTGCGCGCTGCAAGGCAGCCGGGCGCCCTGGTGGGGCTGCCGCGCGATACGCAGGACGTCGACGTGTTCGACCTCGACTTCGGTGAGGCCGCGAGAATGCTGGTCGATCACCTGTACGGACTGGGGCACCGCAAGATCATCCTGGTGTCCCCGCCCCGGCACGTCTTCGACCGCGGGGGCGCGTATGCCTGGCGCTTCCGCGACGCGGCCGTCGAACGGGCGGCGCGCTACGGCATCCAGATCTACCCCTACTACGGCGAGTCTCAGCAGCCCGGGATCTCTCGCAGCCTGAACGCGATCCTCGATGCGCGACCGGATGCCACCGCCATGATCGTGCACAACGACGCCTCGATCGCGGTGCTTCCCGCGGTGCTGCACGAACGCGGAGTGCAGGTGCCGCGCGACCTCTCGGTCGTCAGCCTCTACTCGCAAGACTTCGGACGGAGCTTCTTGCTGCCATACACGGCGGTAGAGACCTCGCCCGACAAGTTGGGCCGCGAGGCGGTCCAGCACCTGGTTCGACGAATCAGCGACCCCGACTACGCGCCGACGGTCGCCAAGTTCATCGAACCGGAATTGACGATCCGGGGCAGCACGGCCTGATGGGCCGTGGCGTCTCGGAGAACAGTCCGGGATGGCCATCGAACCGGTTCGATTGCAGTAGCACACCCAGTATCACCCGAACAGCGAATGATTCAGAGAGGAAACATCGTGAACAGCACCACAGCACGAAGGCTGCGGGTCATGGGAGCGCTCGCCCTGAGCGCCGCCCTGGTCGGCTCGCTCGCCGCCTGCTCGACCCCGTCATCCAAGCCCACCGCGGGCGGGACGTACACCCTCTGGGATCCGTACCCCGACCGTGACGCCAGCTCGACCTGGGCCAAGGCGGTCGATGCCTGCGCCACGCAGCTCGGCATCACCATCAAGCGCACCGCGTCGAACACCGGCGACACCGTGAAAGACCTGACGACCGCCGCGAGCAACCTGCCGGATGTCGCGCTCGTCGACAACCCCAAGGTGTCGACCCTGGCCGAGGCCGGCCTGCTCACGACGACCAAGCAGAACGGATTCGACGTCTCGTCGATCTCGAAGAACATCCTGAGTGCCGGCGAGATCGACGGCAAGTTCTACGGGGTGCCGACCGGTGCGAACACGCTCGGCCTGTACTACAACCCGACCGTGCTGAGCGCGGCCGGGGTCGACATCGCCAGCGTGACCGACTGGGCGTCACTGAACACGGCGCTCAAGAAGGTCGTCGCGTCGGGCAAGAAGGGCATCACCTTCTCGGCCGTGGGAACCGAAGAGGGCAGCTTCCAGTTCCTCCCGTGGTTCTGGGGCGCGAAGGCCGATCTGACCAAGCTCGACTCGAGCGACGCTGTCTCGGCTCTGACGCTCTGGACCGACTGGGTGAAGAACGGCCTCGCGCCGAACTCGGTGATCCAGAACACGCAGGGCACCAGCTGGACCGAGTTCAAGACCGGTGACTTCGGCTTCGCCGAGAACGGGTCGTGGTTCAAGAGCGACGCCGACACGGCCGGCTTCAAGTCGATCCAGATCCCGGCCGAGAACGGCGGACCGGCTCCTGCCCCGACCGGCGGCGAGTTCATGACCATCCCGATCCAGAAGGACACCTCGCGCTACGCCACCTCGGCGAAGATCGTGGGATGCCTCAGCAAGGGCGACACGGCGGCCACGGCCCTCGGCTATGTCGCCCCGACGAAGGCCGGTGCCGACGCGCAGCTCGCGGCGGACCCGACCCTCAAGTTCTGGATCACGGCCGTCGGCGACGCGAAGCCTCGCACCGCGGACAACCTGGGAATCAAGTACGGCAAGATCTCGGAGCAGCTGTACACGGCGATCCAGTCGGCCCTGTCGGGCACGGCCTCGCCGAGCGACGCTCTGACGACCGCCCAGGCCGCCGTCAAGTAACGCCCGGCACATCAGAAAGTCAGAAGGAGAACGCCATGACCGCACCGCAGACAACCTCCGGGCTGCCTGCGCGCGGCGGCACAGGAGGGGCGGCATCCACGGGTGCCGTCCCTCCGGCCACCGTCCCTCCAGCCGGCGCCGCGAGACGACCGCGGCGCTGGCGCGCTCAACTGACGGCGTGGGCCTTCATCGCCCCCGTCGTGATCTACCTCGTCGTCTTCTACGCCTATCCGCTCTACCGCAACGTGGATCTGAGCCTTCGGGCATACACGCTTCGCTCGTTCATCGATGGCACGGCTCCGTTCGTCGGACTGCAGAACTATCTCGACGTCATCCAGAGCACGACCTTCACCCCCGCGCTGATCAACACCGGCGTGTTCACGGGCGTCTCGATCCTCTTCCAGTTCTCGATCGGCATGGCGCTCGCCGTCTTCTTCTTCCGCAACTTCCGGCTGGCCGCGACGCTGCGCGCCCTGTTCCTGGTGCCGTGGCTGCTTCCGTTGCTGGTGTCGGCATCCGTCTGGGCCTGGATGCTGAACAGCGAGTCCGGCGTCGTCAACGCCGTCATCGAGGGCGCCGGCCTGCATCAGATCAACTGGTTGACCTCGCCGCAGTGGGCGCTCGTGTCGGTGATCATCGCCAACATCTGGATCGGCATCCCGTTCAATCTGGTGATCCTCTACAGCGGTCTGCAGGGCATCCCGAGCGATCTGTACGAGGCGGCCGCCCTCGACGGGGCCAACGGCCGGCAGACCTTCTGGCGGGTCACCTTCCCGTTGCTGCGTCCGGTGTCGGCGATCACGATCCTGCTGGGCCTCGTCTACACCCTGAAGGTGTTCGACATCATCTGGATCATGACCCAGGGCGGTCCGGTCAACGCCTCGACCACCTTCGCCATCTGGTCCTACCGGCTCGGCTTCGGCGGAGAGTCGCCGCAGTTGAGCCCGGCCGCCGCCGTCGGCAACCTGCTCATCGTGGTGGCGTTCATCTTCGGCCTGATCTACATCCGCGTGCAGCAGAGAGTGGTGCGCTCATGAGGGCGCCGAGGTCGTGGTGGAAGACCATCGTCGGGGTCATCCTGACCGGCGCGATGCTCTTCCCGATCTATTGGATGATCAACGTCTCGCTCACCCAGCCGAACGAGTTGCGCAAAGATCCGCCCAACTTCTTCCCGGTGAACCCGACCTTCGCCGGATACTCCAAGGTCGTGGGCGAGCAGCTCCCCTACCTGGGCACGAGCCTGCTCGTCGGCCTCGGAACCGTGCTGCTGACGCTCGCGGTGTCGGCGCCCGCCGCCTTCGCGCTCGCCAAGCTGCGGCCGCGCGGCGGAACGGCGCTCAACTTCATCCTGCTGATCGCGCAGATGATCCCCGGCATCATCATGGCGATGGGGTTCTACCTCATCTTCAACAACTGGGGCGTGCTGAACACCATCCCCGGGCTGATCCTGGCCGACTCGACGCTGGCCGTCCCGTTCGGCGTGCTGATCTTCACGGCGTTCATGACCGGGATCCCCGACGAGCTGATCTCGGCCGCCCGGATCGACGGGGCAAGCGCCTGGCGCACCTTCCGCTCGGTCGTGCTGCCGATCAGCCGCAACTCGGTAGTGACTGTCTCGCTGTTCGCGTTCCTGTGGGCGTGGTCGGACTTCATCTTCGCCTCGACCCTCAACCGCGGCGGCGACCTGCAGCCGATCACCATCGGCATCTACCGCTACATCGGCAACAACACGCAGGACTGGAACGCGATCATGGCCACCGCGGTCGTCGCGTCGATCCCCGCCGCCGTGCTGCTGGTGATCGCCCAGCGCTACGTGGCGGCCGGCGTCACGGCCGGTGCGGTGAAGGACTGAGGCGCGCCGTGCCCGACATCACGCCCCTGCGCTTCGACGTGCGCGAGATCCCGTTCAGCAGGCGCGGATCGTGGCTCGACATCTCTCTGGTGGTCGCGCTGCACACCGTGCGCGACGACCTCCATCTCGTCACCCACCAGACCGGGATGCATGCCGTGCTGCGCCTGGTCGTCGAGCGCGATGGCGCGCGGCTGCCCCTCGAGTTCGAGGCCTCGCCCTCTGTGCTCGCGTGGACCGAGGGCGGCCGGCCGGTCGTCCGCGCGGTCTTCGAGGGTCTCGACACCGTTCGGCTGAGCGGAGAAGGCGCCGAGCTGCGGATCACGGATGCTGCCGAAGTGCTCACCCCCTTCACCGGCACCTACCTGTTCACCGACCCGATCGACGGGTCCGCGGTGTTCACCTCCTACGAGTCGGGGCGGCGGTACCGCATCACCGCGGTGCGGGGCAGGTTGCGCATCGAGGGGTCCGAGGCGCTGGGCGAGAGCGTCCGCGCTGTGGTGGTCTCGGGGGCTGTCGGCGACGAGGCGGGCGACGGGGCGGGCGACGACGCGGGCGACCAGGCGGGCGTCGGGGCGGGCCGCTGGGAGGTGGCGATCGAGGAGTTCGAGACGGCTCGGCATCCCTATCGCTCGAGCGGCGAGTTCCACGCGCTGGTCGCCGCCGCTGCGGCCGAGTTCGCCGCGTTCGCCGACACGATCGCCGGATGGCGGGATGCCTCGACCCCGGCGGCCGAACTCGCGGCCTACGTGCTGTGGTCGGCCACGGTATCGCCTCGGGGGTTCTTGCGGCGCGAGTCGGTGCTGATGTCGAAGCACTGGATGGACAAGGTGTGGAGCTGGGACCACTGCTTCAACGCGCTGGCCCTCAGCCCCGGCGAACCGGGGCTCGCGCTCGATCAGTTCCTGACGCCGTTCGACCACCAGGATGCGTCGGGCGCGATGCCGGATTCGGTGACGCACTCCGAGATCCTCTACAACTTCGTCAAACCGCCGATCCACGGCTGGGCGCTTGCCAAACTGCGCGAGCAGACCGAGCTGGATCGCGAGACCCTGCTCGGCATCCAACGCCGCCTCGCCGCCTGGACCGACTTCTGGCTCGACTACCGCCGAGTGCCCGACCATGCGCTCCCGCACTACCAGCATGGCAACGACAGCGGCTGGGACAACTCGACCACCTTCGACCACGACCGCGTGATCGAGTCGCCCGACCTCGCCGCGTTCCTGGTGCTGCAGCTGGACGTGCTGATCGACCTGACCGACGAGTTGGGGCTCGACGGCTCGGCCGAGTGGCGCATCCAGCGTGACGAGGTCGCGGCGGCGCTGGTCGCCGAGCTGTGGACCGGTGAGGCCTTCATCGCCCGCTCGGCATCCGGCGACCGGGTCAGCAAGACCGGCAGCCTGCTCAACCTGCTGCCCATCGTCGCCGGGCACAGCCTGCTTGCGGAGGTGACCGAGCGCCTCGCTGCCGGGATCGAGCGGCACCTCACCGAGTTCGGGCCGGCCACCCAGCTGGTCGACTCGGCGGAGTATGCGGCAGATGGCTACTGGCGCGGCCCGATCTGGGCGCCGTCGACGGTCCTGATCGAAGACGGGCTGCGGGTCAGCGGGTACCCCGAGCTTGCGGACCAGGTCAGCAGCCGCTTCCGGCGGCTCTGCGAGACATCCGGGTTCGCCGAGAACTTCGACGCGCTCTCGGGTGCAGGACTGCGCGACCGGGCATACACCTGGACGGCCAGCGCCTACCTGCTGCTCGCCCGGCAGGCCGTGGCCAGGAGACGGGTCGCCGGAGGGCGCGCTTAGGCTGGAACCCATGGCCGACGATTTCCACCGCCCCGCGTTCTTCGGCGGGGACGAGTTCGAGGCGTTCGCGGGAGGCGAAGATCCGGCCAAGGTGATGCGGGCGGCCCACGAGAGCGCGCACGCGCTGCTCGCCCGGGCCAAGAGCAGCGACGATCCTGCGGTGGTCGACCGCCTGGTCGGCTACACGGACGAGCACGGCATCGACGCCCTCGCCGAGCTCTGGGCGCGGTCGGCGGCGCACAGTCTGCCGGGCGCGCTCTGGCGCATCTACCTGGTGCGCGTGATGATCCGGCAGGATCCCGAGGGTGTCGCACTGCTGTTCCAGCGCGGAACAGAAGTGCTGCGCACGATCGACCCCGTGGTCGCCGGGGCGCCGTCGCCCGCCGGGCCGCATGAGGTGACCGAACTGGCCGACCTCATCCTGCGCGGGCTGTTCGAGGGCGACTTCGCGATCGCCCTCGAGCGCGCCGCGGCGTTCTGCCGGGTCGAGGCGGCAGGCGCATCCAGCATCGCCGACGACCAGGATGCCGCCAGCCCGGAGCGCGCGACCGAACTCACCACGCGCGCACTCCGGTTGACCACCACGGCCGACGAACTCGCCTGGTGCGCGCGGATGTCGCGCGCCGGGACCCTGGACTAGGCACCCGGACCAGCCGTCGATCCGGTGATCCGGGTAAACTGTTCGAGCCGGGCCGCGGTAACCCCGGGCTCCAATTTCCGCCGCTTCGAGCGGCCTTCTGCCGAGAGGCGTTCCGCGGTCCGGCACTTCCCTCCTGGCCAGTGCTAAGCGATCGCCGACCCCTTCAGAGCTGTCACCTCGATCTCGATCTTCATGGCCGGGTCGGAGAGGCCGGCCTGGATCATCATCGCCGCGGGCTTCGCTGTCGAGAACGCATCGCGCATGGCGGGCCAGCACCGCTCGAAGAGCTCGGCGTCCGGCAGCACGTAGACGACCCGAACCACCTCGTCGAGGCTCGATCCCGCCTGGGCGAGGGCGGCCGCGATGTTGGCGAAGGCCTGCGCGGTCTGCTCCGTCACGTCGTCCGAGATGGTCATCGTGCGGTAGTCGAACCCGGTCGTGCCCGAGACGAACACCCAGTCGCCCGAGACGACGGCGCGCGAGTAGCCGATCTGCGCCTCGAAGGTCGACCCCGAACTGATCAGTTGACGGCCCATGCCGGTCTTCTCCCTTCCGATCGTCCAATCCGATGCGGATCGGATGCCGAATACCAATGGCCCATCCAATCGCGAAAGGCCGTGACATGCTTGCGCTCGTGCCCCGGGATCTCGAAGGCGTGGACGGCAGCGCGGCCCTGTCCTCGAACGAGGAGCTGCTGCAGCGCGTCGCCACCGGCGACCGGAGTGCCTTCGCCGAGTTGTACGACGGCACGGCGCCTCGGGTCTTCGGCCTGGTCAAGCGGCTGCTGCGCGACCACGCCCAGTCGGAGGAAGTGACGCAGGAGATCTTCCTCGAGATCTGGCAGACCGCCGCCCGCTACGACCCGAACAAGGGCGGGGCGATGGCATGGATGCTGACGATGACGCACCGCCGGGCCGTCGACCGGGTCAGGGCCTCACAGGCGAGTCGCGACCGCGACGTGCGGATCGGCATCCGGGATCACGCTGCCGCGTTCGACTCCGTGGTCGAGAACGTCGAAGTGCTCATCGAGAGCGAGCGGGTCAAGGCGGCCATGATGCGACTGACCGAGCTCCAGCGGCAGGCGGTGCAGCTCGCCTACTTCGGCGGGTACAGCCACCGCGAGGTCTCGGCCATGCTCAGTGTGCCGATCGGCACCGTGAAGACGCGGTTGCGCGATGGGATGATCCGGCTGCGCGACGAACTGGGGGTGGGCTCATGAGCTCGAATCCGTCAGATGAGGCCGGACCCGACAGCGGCGCCTACGTGCTGCACGCCCTGAGCGACGCCGAGATCGCGCGGTTCGAGGCGGTGCTGGCCGGTTCGGAAGAGGCGAGGTCCGAAGTCACCGGACTCGCCGACACCGCCGTGGAGCTCGGGCTGTCGGTCGAGCCCGTCGCGCCACCCGCTGCCCTGCGCGCCCGCATCCTGGATGGGGTGGCGACGACACCGCAACTCGAGCCGGTTGCCGTGCCGGTCGCGTCGGCGGGGCCTGAGCCGACGTCGGGGCCGTGGCGACCCGCCGGACCGGTGGAGCAACGGGTGCATCGCCGCTGGGCGTCCCGCCCCGTTTCCGCTGTCATCGCGGTCGCGGCCGCCGCCGCCCTGATCTTCGGAGGCGGCATCGCCGTCAACGCGGTGATCCAGGGGCAGCAGGCCAGCGCCACGGCCTCGCAGATCGGCAGGATCCAGGCAGCCGCCGACTCCCGACGTGCGACCGTCGCCGTGAGCACCGGTGGCACCGCGACCCTGATCTGGTCGGCGTCGTTGAAGCGGTCGGCGATCATGGTGCACGGCATCGACGCCCTGCCAGGAGGCAAGACCTACGAACTCTGGTACCTCGACACCTCGGGCGCGACGCCGGCCGGCACCTTCGACGCGAGCGGCTCGACGCAGGGCATCGTGCTCACGGGCGACCTGAAGCCCGGCGACACCGTCGGGGTCACCATCGAGCCCACGGGCGGCTCGGCATCGCCGACGACGGCGCCCATCGCGATCGTCCCGACCGCGTAGCGCGCGGTCGGATCACCCGAACTTGCCCGAGACGTAATCCTCGGTGGCCTGAACGCTGGGCCGCGAGAAGATCGTCGTGGTGTCGTCGTACTCGATGAGCTTTCCCGGCTCGCCGGCGCCCGCGATGTTGAAGAAGGCGGTCTTGTCGCTCACTCGCGACGCCTGCTGCATGTTGTGGGTGACGATCACGATCGTGTAGTCCTGCTTGAGCTCTTCGATCAGGTCCTCGATCGCGAGGGTCGAGATCGGGTCGAGAGCCGAGCACGGCTCGTCCATGAGCACGACATCCGGCGCCACGGCGATCGCTCGCGCGATGCAGAGACGCTGCTGCTGCCCGCCCGACAGGCTCGCGCCCGGCTTGTCGAGGCGGTCCTTGACCTCTTTCCAGAGGTTGGCGTGCTTCAGCGATTTCTCGACGAGGGCTTCTCCGTCGCTCTTCGACATCTTGCGGTCGTTGAGGCGGATGCCGGCGAGCACGTTGTCCCTGATCGACATCGTGGGGAAGGGGTTGGGCCGTTGGAAGACCATGCCCACCTGACGGCGCACGAGAACCGGATCGACGCCGGGGCCGTAGAGGTTGTTGCCGTCGATGATCACCTCGCCCTCGACGTGGGCGCCCGGAATCACCTCGTGCATCCGGTTGAGCGTTCGGAGGAAGGTCGACTTGCCGCAGCCGGATGGTCCGATCAAGGCGGTGACGGAGCGCGGTTCCATCGTCATCGTCACGTCTTTGACGGCAAGAAAGTCGCCGTAGTAGACGTTGAGGTCGACGGCTTGGATGCGTTTCGACATATGGCTTCCGTTCGAGGGTTCGGGTTGGTCAGCGACGGGCTTTGGGCGCGAATCTCGCGGCGACGAGCCGTGCGATCAGGTTCAGGATGACGACGATGATGATGAGCAGCAGGGCAGAGCCCCATGCCTCCGCTTGGGTGACGGCCGGCTGCGTCGGGTCGGGATCGACGTAGTTCCTGAACGACACCACGGCGAGCGTCGACATCGCGCCATGAAGCGGGTCGGCATTGAACGCGGTCCGGGTGTACCCGGCGGCGATGTAGATCGGCGCGGTCTCGCCGATGACCCGGGCGATGGCCAGCATCGCTCCGGTGACGAGCCCGGCGACCGAGGTGCGAAGCACGACCTTGACGATCGTCCGCCATTTCGAGACACCGAGGGCGTACGCAGCCTCGCGCAGCTCGAGCGGGACGAGCTTGATCATCTCCTCGCTCGCGCGCACCATCGTCGGGATCATCAGCACGCACAGGGCGATGGCGGCAGACAGGCCATTGAACGTCCCGGGGCCCACAAGGAGGCTGAACAGGGCGAAGGCGAACAGTCCGGCGACGATGGACGGGATGCCGGTCATCACGTCGACCAGGAAGGTCACGATCTTGCGCACCGGGTGGTTCGGCTGTGCGTACTCGGTGAGCCACACCGCGGCGAGCAGGCCGATCGGGATCGAGATCAGCGCGGCGATCCCGGTGATGATGAGTGTGCCCACGATCGCCGGCCAGACTCCCGCAACGAGGACCGTCTTGAAGGTCGTCCGGTCGAACTGGGTCTTCTCCGGGTTGAAGATGAACTGAGGGGTCAGCGTCGTGATGCCGTGCTCGACGACCGTCCAGAGCGTGGAGACCAGCGGGATGATCGCGAGCAGGAACGCGACAATGACGAGGCTGCGCACGAATCGATCCGTGGCCCAGCGGCGGCCCTCAACGATCGAGGCCAGGATCCCGATCGCGACGAGGTAGAGAACCGCGCCGAGGGCGAGCCAGCCCGCGACGTAGTCGAGGTGGCCGAAGCCGGCGAAGACGAGCGCGGCGGCGACGAGGGCACCGAGGGCGACCCAGACATCGATGAGGCGAGGGAGCCGGCCGGTGGTGAGCGTGCGCGCGGGGGCAGGCGGCTGATTCGCCTGGACGTCAGCGGTCATCATGCGGCCTTCCGGGTCGGGATGCGCCGGCGCCGAGGCCCGGTGGACGTGCGGCCGACGATCCAGCGAGCCACCAGGTTCACGGCGAACGACACCACGAAGAGCAAAAGACCCGTCGCGATGAGGGCGTCGGCCTGGGTCTGGTTGGCGCCGCCGAACTTGTTCGCGATGTTCGCCGCGATCGTCGCCGGGTTGTCGTTGGTGAGGAGCTGGACCGAGAAGATGAGCTTCGGAGAGACGATCATGGCGATCGCCATGGTCTCGCCGAGTGCGCGGCCGAGGCCGAGCAGGACCGAGCTGATGATGCCGCTGCGCGCGTAGGGGAACACGGCGAGCCGGATCATCTCCCATCGCGTCGCTCCGAGGGCGAGCGCAGCCTCCTCGTGCAACGACGGAGTCTGGAGGAAGATCTCGCGGCTGATGGAGGTGATGATCGGCAGGATCATGACCGCGAGCACCACGGCACCAGCCAGAAGGGTCGAGCCGCCCTTCGCGACGTCGCCGCTGAAGAGGGGGATCCAGCCGAAATAGCTGTTCAGGAACTCGTTGAGCGGGCCCAGGAACGGGCGGATCACGACGATCCCCCAAAGCCCGAAAACGACGGAAGGCACGGCGGCGAGGAGGTCGACGAGGTAGCCGAGGATCCCGGAGACGCGGCGAGGCGCGTAGTGCGAGATGAAGAGCGCGATGCCGATCGCGACGGGAGCTCCGAGGAGAAGGGCGAGGAACGACGCCCAGATCGTTCCGAAGAGCAGGGGACTGACGTAGTCCCAGAAGTTGGCGAAGCCGAGGGTGAAGCCGGAGGTCCGGTCCTGAAGCGCCGCGTTCTGCTGCCAGTTGGCCCCGATCGCCGGGGCGGCCTGAATGAGGAGGAAGATCGCGACGCCCGCGAGGACGACCATGATGAGCCATGCGGCCCCTGAACTCAGCCCGAGGAAGACGCGGTCGCCCACCTTGGAGACCTTCATGGCCGCGAGCCCGGTGGGGGCCCCCGTGTTACGAGGGCCCCCACCGTTCGCCGCGGCTGCCGGAGTGGCGGTCACGGTTCAGTATTACCGTTTCTCTGTGTGGATCGTCGATCCGGTTACTTGACGGTGGCGAGGGTCGCGACGACCTGCTTCAGGATCGCGTCCGGAAGCTCCGCCGAGTTGGCCTTGGTTGCCCCGGCCTTCTGACCATCGGCCGAGGCGATGAACTCCAGGTAGGCTACAACGAGCTTCTTCTTGGCCGCGTCCTTGAACTGCGCCGGGATGATGGCGTACGACACGAGCGGGATCGGGTAGGCCTTGGTGTCCGCCTTGATCTTCGCGTAGTCGAAGCCGCCCGACAGGTCACCGGGGGTGCTGTTCGGCTTGATCGCGAAGCCGGTGGCCATCGCCTCGGCGATTCCGTCGTTCGAGAGCTTGACACCCTCGACCGATGCAGCCACGAGGCTGCCGAGGGCCGAGTGGTCCACGCCGCCGATGGCGCCGTCGACCGCGGCGATCTCGGTCGCCACCGCCGCGCCGCCCTTCTGCAGGTCCATGCCCGGGATCTGGGGCAGGGTGCCGAGGTTCGGGCCTGCGGCCCAGTCGGACGCCGCCTCACCTCCGAGGAAGTTGGTCAGGTTCTGCATCGTGCCGGACGAGTCGGAGCGGGTCACGACGGTGATCTTCTTCGCCGCGAGAGCCTTGCCCCCGTTGTCGGCGGCGATCGCCGGGTCGGACCAGTCGGTGATCTTGCCGGAGAAGATCTTCGCCAGGGTCGCGGCCGAGAGGTTCAGCGAGCTCGCGTCCTTGTTGTTGTATGCGATGGCGACACCGTCGAGGTAGACCGGGATGTCGAGCGCGCCGCCGGGGAAGGTCGCGGTGGCCTGCGTGGCCTCGTCGGCGCTGAGCGGCGCGTCGGAGCCGGCGAAGTCGAGCGCGCCGGCGATGAAGTCCTTGCGGCCGCCGCCCGAGCCCTCCGGGTTGTAGTTGAGCGTCACGCCGGTGGCGACCGACGCGAAGGCTGCGCTGTATCCCGTTTGGGCTGCGACCTGGGCCGAGGAGCCCGCGGCGGTGATCGTGCCGGTCAGCGACGGGTCGATCGCGTTGAGGCCGACCTTGGAGGTCGGGGTGGCGGACGGCGTGTTCGTACCACCGGTGGCGGCGCAGCCGGCGAGTGCCAGCGTTCCGATGAGTGCAAAGGCAGCAATGCTGCCAGAGCGCGTGATCTTCACTGTGTTCCCTTCGGGAATGTGGGTTGTCTTGGTCGACCCAGGAACGGGCCGAAGGCGACGTTACGAACGCCGCGTGACCAGCCTCAGGGCGGTCGGTGAACGGAAGGTGAACTGATGCCGAACTCGTCGCGATGCGGCGAGCTCCGGTCAGGCGGTGGGGCCGTGCACCTCGACCGCCACGACACCGCTGTCCGGGTGGTCGACGGGCACGTGCAGCACGGCGTACTCGCCGGTCGAGAGCATGGCGGCGCGCTGCAGCTTGCCCGAGTCCGGGGTGCCCGTCGACCGCACCACCGCGTCGATGAGTTGCGGCAGCACGGGTCCGTGGCTGCACAGCACGGTGGTCACGCCCTTGCGCAACCGCTTGGCGACGATCCTCGAGACCGCTGCTCCGTCGCTGCGGTAGGCGTCTTGACTGATCTCGGCCTTCTCGGTGACCGCGAGTCCGGTGACCCGCGCGGTCGGGGCGATGGTCTGCAGGCAGCGCTCCGCCGTTGACGAGATCAGCTTGGCCGGTCGGTATGCCGCGATGCCGAGGGCCACGCTGAGCGACTGGTCGATTCCGCGCTGCAGAAGGGGGCGGGTCGCGTCGGGGCCGTCCCAGTTCTCAGGAGGGGTCGCCTTGCCGTGCCGAAGTGCGATGATGGCGAATGTGCGCGCTCGTCCTTGGGTGTGCAGTTCGGCGAAGCGATCGACGATGTCGACGTCGTGCGGATAGCTGAGGGTGGCGCGGGCATCGGCCGGCGACATCCAGTGCAGGCTCTCGATCTCGTCGTTGGCGGTGAAGGTCGAGTTGGCGATGGCCAGCTCGCCGACCTCGGCCGCCCAGTAGTAGACCACCTTGTCGCGGCCGTTCGGCAGCGGGTATTCCACGACGCCGAGCGGGGGACCGAGCGCGACGACCAGGCCGGTCTCTTCGGCGATCTCTCGGACCGCCGTCTCGGGCAGTGTCTCACCAGGGTCCACCTTGCCCTTGGGCAGAGAGGTGTCGCGGTGCTGGGTGCGGTACACCAAGAGGATCTCGACCCCGCGCGTCGTCTCTCGCCAGCACACGGCGCCCGCGGCGAGCACCGGCGAGCTCGACGCGTCGGACGGACTCACCGCAGAGCCCCGCCGCGCCGACGACCGGCGATCTGGCGCGTGAGCGCCGACTGCATGTCGGTGAGCGGTTCGCCGGACGGTGAGAGGTCGTGCCGCACCCACACGCCGTCCGAGCCGAGCCACCACGACGACGTCTCGTCGCTCATCGCCTGGTCGAGCAGTCCGGCGAGTTCATCGAGGTGCTCGGGGCGCACCAGCCGAACCAGGGCCTCGACCCGGCGGTCGAGGTTGCGGTGCATCATGTCCGCACTGCCGATGTAGACCTGCGGGTCGCCGTCGTTGGCGAACCAGAAGATGCGCGAGTGCTCCAGGTAGCGGCCCAGGATGCTGCGCACGCGGATGTTCTCGCTGACCCCTTCGACGCCGGGCCGCAGCGAGCAGATTCCGCGCACCACGATGTCGACGGGCACTCCCGCGTTGCTCGCCCGGTAGAGCCCGTCGATGATCGCCTCATCCACGATCGAGTTGACCTTGAAGCGGATGCCGCTCGGCCGGCCCGCCGCGGCGTTCTCGGTCTCGACCTCGATGCGCTTGAGAAGCCCCTTGCGCAGGTGGAGCGGAGCCACGAGCAGGCGCTTGAACTTCTTCTCGATCGCGTAGCCCGAGAGCTCGTTGAACAGCCGGGTGAGGTCTTTGCCCACGGTGTCGTCGGCCGTGAGAAGCCCGAGGTCTTCGTAGATGCGGCTGGTCTTGGGGTTGTAGTTGCCGGTTCCGATGTGGCTGTAGTGCGTGAGCCTGCCGTTGCGGTCCTGACGCACCACCAGGGCGAGCTTGCTGTGCGTCTTGAGCCCGACCAGCCCGTAGACCACGTGCACGCCGGCCTTCTCGAGCTTGCGCGCCCAGCCGATGTTGGCCTGCTCATCGAAGCGCGCCTTGATCTCGACCAGCGCGAGCACCGCCTTGCCGGCCTCTGCGGCGTCGATCAGAGCCTCGACGATCGGGCTGTCACCGCTGGTGCGGTAGAGGGTCTGCTTGATGGCGAGCACGTTCGGGTCGGCCGCCGCCTGCTCGAGAAAGGTCTGAACGCTGGTCGCGAACGACTCGTACGGATGGTGCAGCAGGATGTCGCCCCGGTCGATCGAGGCGAAGACGTCCGGCTTCTCGGTGGGCTCGGTCGGCAGCAGGCTGACGCTCGTGGTCGGCACGTCGCGCGGATATTTGAGCGCGGGGCGATCCAGCTTCGTGACCTCGAACAGGCCTCCCAGGTCGAGCGGCGCCGGAAGGCGGTAGACCTCCTGCTCGGTGATCTGCAACTCGCTCATCAGCAGATCGAGGGTGACGTCATCCATGTCGTCGCTGATCTCGAGACGGATGGGCGGGCCGAAGCGGCGCCGGAGCAGCTCTTTCTCGAGCGCCTGGATCAGGTTCTCGGTCTCGTCTTCTTCGACCTCGACGTCTTCGTTGCGCGTCACACGGAACTCGTGGTGGGCGACGATCTCCATGCCAGGGAAGAGCTCTTCGAGATGGTTGGCGACGAGGTCTTCGAGGGGGATGTAGCGAAGCAGGCCCCGCGAATCGTCGGGCAGCTGCACGAAGCGCGGGAGGTTCTGCGGCACCTTGAGGCGCGCGAACTCCTCTTTGCCGGTCTTCGGGTTGCGCACCCGGATCGAGAGGTTGAGCGACAGCCCCGAGATATAGGGGAAGGGGTGCGCGGGGTCGACGGCCAGCGGCATGAGCACCGGGAAGATCTGCGCCGAGAAGATCTCGTCGATCCGCACGCGATCCTTCTCGTCGAGATCGCTCCAGCTCTCGATGTGGATGCCGGCCTCGTCGAGGGCCGGCTTCACCAGCAGCTGGAACGCGCGGGCGTGCCGGTCTTGCAGTTCGTGCGCCTTCTCGCTGATGTCGGCGAGCACGTCGAGCGGAGCGCGGCCGACGTTCGTCGGCACCGCCAGCCCGGTGGCGATGCGGCGCTTGAGTCCCGCGACCCGCACCATGAAGAACTCGTCGAGGTTGCTGGCGAAGATCGCGAGGAAGTTCGCGCGCTCGAGGAGCGGCTGCTTGGGATCCTCGGCGAGTTCGAGCACGCGCTGATTGAACGCCAACCAGCTCAGTTCGCGGTCGAGGAAGCGGTCGGAGGGCAGGGTGCCGTCATCCACCAGGACCGGTTCTGCCTCGTCGTCATCGAGCAGGTCGGCCGCGATCGTGGCATCGCCGAGGGGGCTGTTGCTCTCCATCGCCCCATCCTGCCACTGCGCGCGTGAACGGAAGATGTCGGGCGAGTGCCCGCCGATCACACCGGGGTCAGGCGGTCTTCATCCTCGTAGACGTTGAAGCGGTAGCCGACGTTGCGCACGGTGCCGATCAGCGACTCGAGATCGCCGAGCTTGGCCCGCAGGCGCCGCACGTGCACGTCGACGGTGCGCGTGCCGCCGAAGTAGTCGTAGCCCCAGACCTCGCTGAGCAACTGCTCGCGGGTGAACACCCGGCTCGGATGCGTCGCGAGGAACCGCAGCAGCTCGAACTCCTTGAAGGTCAGGTCGAGCGGCCGTCCATGCACCTTCGCCGAGTAGCTGGCCTCGTCGATGACGACGCCGGATGCCTGGATCTTCGACGACGACTTGTCTTGGGCGAGGCGCGCGATCACCAGCCGGATGCGGGCATCCACTTCGGCAGGACCGGCCGTCTCGAGCAGCACATCGTCGATGCCCCACTCGGCCGAGACCGCCGTGAGCCCGCCCTCGGTGAGCACGAGGACGAGTGGCACATTCACGCCCGTGGTGGTCAGGATCTTGCAGAGCGACTTGGCGCTCGCGAGGTCTTGACGCGCATCGACCAGGATCAGGTCGGCCGCCGGGGCGTTGATCAGCGATGCCGGTTCGGCCGGAATGGACCGGACCCGATGACTCAGCAGCCCGAGCGCGGGCAGAACGTCGCCGTCGACCGCCCCGGTCAGGATCAACAGCTGGGCCACAGGGTCCTCCAAAACGCCTACCGCACAGTGTATCGACCGATTCCGCAGCCCCCTTTCCTCGGATGCCGACGGCAGTACGATCGCCTCATGGCCTGGTCCCTGCGCAGCGTGATCCCCGTGTGGGTGATCGCCCTTGGCGGCGCCATCCTGGTGGGAGTGTTCGCGCCGCGCGCCTCAGACGCCGGCGGCCCACTCGCCTGGCTGCCGATCGTGCTCGCCGGGTCGGTGCTGGTGACGATGGCGATCCAACTGGCCCTGCAGCGCAAAGAGGGTCTGGTGACCAGGATGATGGCCAGCCTCGGCGGGGCGCTCGTCATCTGCGCGGTCGCCGGCGGCATCCTCGCGCTGGTCTGACCGGCCGCGGCCCCGCGCCGCGTCTAGACTCTGAGCATGATCCTCGCGCTGGAACTGCTCTTCGTGGGCCTGCTCGCGCTGGCGGGGCTGGCC
>Ga0207667_10004383_pt1 | contig 17283 bp, 18 predicted proteins | sample KBSCornC52_FD_184301 | JGI IMG/M metagenome (GOLD analysis project Ga0207667, IMG submission 184301) | Corn rhizosphere microbial communities from Kellogg Biological Station, Michigan, USA - KBS Corn C5-2 (SPAdes) (version 2) | ecosystem: Host-associated > Plants > Roots > Rhizosphere > Soil ...
CGGTCCCACGCGACGTCGCTCACGCGCTCGCCCTCGCGGCTCACCGCCGTCACGGCGCCGGTGGCGACGTCCTGGAGGTAGAGCCGATAGACCTCGTTGCCGCCTTCGGCCCGCGTGAAGACGAACGCATCGCCCTTGTCCGGCGAATACGCGGCGTAGGCGACCGGCTCGTCGAAGTCTGTCGCGGGGACGGGGGCCACGCCCGGCTCCGCCACGCGCTCCACCTGCGCCGTCTCGTGCAGGCGCCCGCGGACGAGCATCTCGCGGCGCAGCGGATGCCACGAGAGGAGCGCGTGCGGCCGGAATTCCGCGTACGGCGCGAGCTCGTCCGCGATCTTCGCCGGAATCGGCGGCACGCCCTCGAGCTTGAGGCCCGGAGGTGGCGCGACCGCGGGCTCCCCGGCATGGGCGAGCGCCGCGGCGGCGACGAGCAGCGCGGCGAGCCGCCTCAACCCGGATCCCGGCCCGTCGCGACCGGCCGCGCGGGGTCGGCGCACCACTCGCTCCACGACCCCGGATAGAGCCGCGCATCGCCCAGCCCCGCCAGTGCCAGCGCGAAGAGGTTGTGGCAGGCGGTGACGCCGGAGCCGCACATGTGCACGGACTTCCCCGCGGGCGCGGCGGCCAGCGCCGCGGCCCATTCCTCGCGCAACGCCGCCGCCTCCTTGAAGCGGCCATCGGGGGCCAGGTTCTGCTGCCAGAACCGGTTCACCGCGCCGGGCACGTGTCCCGCGACGGGATCGAGCGGCTCCTGCTCTCCCGCGTAGCGGGCGGGGGCGCGCGCGTCGACCAGGCGCACGTCCGGGTCTTTCCGGAAACGCTCGACGAAGGCCGCATCGACGGTGGCGCCCAGGCGCGGCCGCGGCGCGAACGATCCGGGACGCGCGGGCGGCGTATCGCGCGAGACGGGCCGGCCCTCGCGGAGCCATAGCGGCCACCCCCCGTCCAGGAGCGCCACCCGTTCGTGGCCCAGCCAGCGGAGCATCCACCACAGGCGCACGGCGAAGCTCCCACCCATCGCGTCGTAGGCCACGACCTGCGTTCCCGGCCCCACGCCGCAGCGCGCGACGCGTTGCGCGAACGCCTGGACATCGGGAAGCGGATGCCGCCCGTTGCGGCCGGTCTTCGGTCCCGAGAGATCTTCGTCCGTGTGCAGGAAATACGCGCCGGGAATGTGTCCCGCGGCGTAGGCCTTCCGCCCCGCCTGCGGGTCGGCCAGCTCGTGGCGCACGTCGAAGGCGACCCACGCGGGGTCGTCCAGGTGCCGCGCCAATTCTTCCGTCGCGACCAGCATCTTTTCCATTGTCAGCTCTCGAATCCCGCTTCCTCGACCTCGTCCTTGCGCTCGGCGCGCATCGCCATGATGCCGCTCGCGACGATCACGAGCATCCCGGCCCATTCGAGCGGCGCCATGCGTTCGCGCCAGACGAGCCACGTCGCGAGCGCCCCGAAGACGAGCGTCGAGTAGGAGAGCGAGCCCACGGCGAGGGTGTTGCCGGTGCGATACGCGCGCGTCATGGCGAGCTGCGCGAGGGTCCCGCAGAGCCCCACGCCGGCGAGGATCCAGATGTTCTCCGCGGTGACGGGATGGAAGGTCGAGGTCGCGAGCTGCCAGCTCGCGCACATGACCGAAGCCACGAGGCCGAACCAGAAGACCACGCGCCAGTCCGGCTCGCCCAGGCGCCCGAGCGTGCGCACGCTGAGATACGCCCACGAGGAGAAGATGCCCGAGAAGAGGCCGATCAGGGCGGCGGCCTCCTTGCCTTCCTGGAACGTGGGCCGCAGGAGGAGCGCCACGCCGGCGAATCCCACCACGATCGCGGCGACGAGCCGCCCGGAGAAGCGCTCGCCCAGGAGGACCACCGTCCCGATCGCGAGGAAGAGGGGCGACGTGTAGTTGAGCGTCTGCGCGGTCGCGAGCGGCAGCACCGTGATCGCGTAGAAGTACCCGATGAGCGAGATCGAGCCCACGACGGCCCGCAGGAGGTGCATGCCGAAGTAGCGCGTGGCGAGCGTCCCGCGGCCGCGGCGCACGGCGAGGAGGCCCAGCATCGCGACGAAGGTCACGAGCGAGCGGTAGAACGCGAGCTCCGCCGCGCCGAAGTGCGCCGCCCCCAGCTTCACGAAGACGCCCATCGTCGCGAAGAGAAAGCCCGCGACGAGCATCCAGGACGAGGTCATCGGCTCCAGCGCAAAAAGGCCGATTATAGTCCGCGCGCCGCCCTCCTCACGCGCTCGCCTGCGCGCCGTTCGCGGGGACGCGCCGCAGGTCCTGCGCGACCCGCCCGCCCTGCAGCACGATCACGCGCTCGGCCGAGGCGATCGTCTCCGGCCGGTGCGCGATGATGATCCGCGTGAGCCGCAGCGAGCGCACCGCGTCGTTCACCGCGCGCTCCTTCTGCACGTCGAGGGCGCTCGTCGCCTCGTCCAGGAAGAGGATGCGCGGCTGCTTGTAGAGCGCGCGGGCGAGGAGGATCCGCTGCTTCTGCCCGCCCGAGAGCGCCGCGCCCATGTCGCCGATCAGGGTGTTGTAGCCCATCGGCATCGCGGCGATGTCGTCGTGCACGCTCGCCATCCGCGCATGGCGCTCGACCAGGGCCGGATCGGCGGCGGGGTCGAAGAAGCTGATGTTGTCCGCGATGGAGCCCGCGAAGAGCTGGTCGTCCTGCATCACCGTCCCCACGAGCTTCCGGTAGCGGTCGATGCCGAGCTTCTGGATGTCGATCCCGCCCGCGAGGATCTTGCCGTCCGTGGGCGCGAGGAGCCCCAGCATCAGCTTCACGAGCGTGGTCTTGCCCCCGCCCGAGGCGCCCACGACGGCCACGCACTCCCCGGGCGCCACCGTGAACGAGCAGTTGAGGAGCACGAGCGGCTCCGTGTCCGAGTAGCGGAACGAGGCGCCGCGCACCTCGAGGGAGGGCTCGATGTCGTCCACCGGCGCCGCGGGCGATTCCGGCTCCGGCGCGGCGAGCACGATGTCCGCGAGGCGCTCGGCCTGCAGTCCCAGCATGCGCAGCTCGATCAGCTTGTCCACGAGCCCCGCCACGCGCGAGGAGAACTGGTCCTTGTACGACATGAACGCGAAGAGCATGCCCACCGAGAAGGCGCCGTCCAGCACGAGGAGGCATCCCAGCCACACGATAGCGACCCGCTCCACGCCGAAGACGAGCGCGTTGGCACCCCGGAAGCCGAGCCCCAGCTTCTGGGTCGCGACGTCCTGGTTCACCGCGTCGACCACCAGGTTCAGCCACCGCGCGCGGCGCTCGCCCTCGCGGCCGAAGAGCTTGATCGACTGCACGCCGCGCACGGTCTCGAGGAAGTGGCTCTGCTGGCGCGCGGTGTGCACGATGTGCTCCTCGGTCGCCCGGCGCAGCGGATCGTAGAACGCCCAGCGGAGCACCCCGTAGGCGGCGACCGCCGCGACCGCGAGGCCGGCGAGGGGCGCGCTGTACACCACCATCATCGCGAAGGTCGCGGCGGCCATCGCGCCGTCGATGATCGCCTCCACGAAGCTCGACGTGAGTGTCCGCTGGATCGCGGTGACGGCGCCGAAGCGGGAGACCACGTCGCCCAGGTGGCGCTTCTCGAACCAGCTCACGGGAAGGCGCAGCAGGTGCGAGAAGACGTTCGCGAGCCACTGGAGGTTCAAGGTCGTCCCGAGGTAGAGCACGACCCACGAGCGCAGCGTCGTGAGCGCGACCTGCACCACGGCCAAGAGGAGGAAGCCCAGCCCCAGCACCGTGAGGAGGTCCCGGTCGGCCGACACCACGGCCCCGTCGATGGCCCACTGCATGTAGAAGGGCGCCACGATCGAAAGCGCCTGGAGCGCGAGGGCGAGGAGGAGGACCTGCACCAGCGAGCGCTTGAGTCCCACCACGCGTCCCATGAGGTCACGCGGGCGGATGCGGCGGCGCTCGTCGCGCGCGCGGAAGCGCGCCGTGGGCGCCAGCTCCAGCGCGATGCCGGTGAAGTGGCGCGAGATCTCCGCGAGCGGGAGCCGCCGCGCACCGCGGGCGGGATCGTGGATCAACGCGCCCCGCGCGTCCGCCGACGCGAGGACCACGAAGTGGTTCAGGTCCCAGTGCAGGATGCACGGCGCGCGGAGCTTCGGGAGCTCCTCCAGCTCGAGCTTGAGCGGGCGGGGCGCCAGGTCCAGGCGCTCGGCCGCCTGCATGAGGAAGGCGAGCGTGGCGCCCTTGAGCGACACGGTGAAGCGCCGGCGCAGTCCCGCCAGGTCCACGCGATGGCCGTGGAAGCACGCGACCATGCCCAGGCTCGCGAGCCCGCATTCGGCGGCCTCGGTCTGCAGGAACACGGGCAGGCGCGCTCGCGCGCCGAATCGCAGCTCGGAGAGCATCTCCACCTAGGCCCTCCCGGCGAGCCCCAGCAGCGGCTCGAAGATCCACTCGATCAAGCGCCGCCGGTCGAGGAGGATGTCGGCCTCGACCTGCATCCCGGCGCGCAGCTCCTCCGGGCGGCCATAGGCGAGGATCGATTGCGATTCGAGCGCGGCCTTGATGCGGTAGAGCGGCTCGCGGCTTCCGTCCGGCGGCACGAAGCCCAGCTCTCCGGCGGCCATGGGATTCCTCGCGACCGCCAGCACGCGCGCGCGGTGGCTCCCGAATTTCTGGTGGGGGTAGGCGAGGTAGCGGACGAGGATCTCCTGGCCCGGGCGCACGAAGCCGATCGAGCGCGACGGCGCGAAGAGATGCACCTCGAGCCGCGAGCGCTCCGGGATCAGCGTCGCGAGCGGCATGCCGGGGACGACCATCTGCCCCGGCTCGACCAGCACGGTGCCGACGGTGCCCGCCGCCGGCGCGACGATCGCGGCGCGGTACTGCAGCGCGTGCTCGAGGCGCTCCTGCTCGACGGAGGCGGCCTGCAGGTCGATCGCCGCGAGCTGCGCGCGACCGCGCTCCGCCGCCGCGGCGCCCTCGAGCCGCGCGCCCACGAGGTCGCGCTCGAGGGCCAGGCGCGAGCGGCGAAGCGCACCCAGGCGCGATTGCTGCTCCATCGCCCCGTCGCGCTCGCGGTCGAGCGCCGATCGGGAAACGAAGCCCGTTCCCGCGAGCTCCGCGGCGCGCCCCACGGCCCGGGAGGAAAGCGCGGAGCGCTCGACCTGCGTCGTGATCTCGAGGTCGAGCTGTGCGAGCTCGCGCTCGAGCCCCGCCGCGCGCCGGTCGAGCGCGTCGCGCTCCGTGCGCACCGCGGCCGCGGTCGCCGTGCGCTCGCGCCCGAGCGCTTCCCGCCGCTCGAGGAGGCGCGCGTCCACGCCGCTCCCGATGTCCTCGCGCGCCGCGCTCTCCCGGCCGTCGCCCAGCGTGAGGAGCGGCGCGTCGCGTTCCACCGTGTCGCCTTCGGATACGCGGACCGTCTCCACGTATCCGGACTGCTGCGCGAGGATGCGGACCACGCCCATCTCCGGCGCGACCACGCCCGCCACCCGTGCCTTGCGCGTGTACTGGGCCGCGGCGAAGAAGGCGGCGAGCGCCACCGCCATCGCGAGCGCGCAGCCGGTGAGGAAAGCGAAGGAGAGCGGCCGGATGAGGACGATCTTCCCCAGCCACTCGTTCTGCGCGTGGGCGCGCACCTGCGCCCGGAAGAGTCCCGCGCCCATTGTCCGCTCGAGGCTTCAGGAAGCGGGTCGGAAGCGGCGCCAGAAGAGGAAGGCGAGCGGGAAGAACGCCGCGGTGAGCGCGATCTCCGGGATCCACGCGGAAAGGGACAGCGCCTGTTCCCTCGTCTTCTGCAGGAAGAGCAGCGCAAGCCCGAAAGGTCCGTTCACCAGGTTACAAACGGAATGGAGGAGCGTTCCGGGCCAGAGGCTTCCGAAGCGCAGGTAGGCCAGGCAGAAGAAGATGCCACCCGCAGTAGCGAACACGATTCCATGCCCATGCACCGCGCCAAAGGCGACGGAGGACATCGCGATACCGGGCCAGAGTCCCCACCGGTGCATCCAGAGGTTCAGCAGGTAGCCGCGGAAGACGAGCTCCTCGGCGACCGGAGCGATGAATGCGACTGATAGCAGCACGAAGAGGCCGGCCATGCCCATCGGCGGCGCCGGATGGTCGGCGTACCCGTACGTCGCGATGAGCGAGGGATCCCAGTGCATGAGCGGGAAGACCAGCAGCAGGCGGTGGGCCCCGAACGTCCACGCCGTGACGACGCTTGCGAAGAGCAGCACGTCGAGCACCTCCATCGGCGCTCGCCGCCGTGCGTAGAGCGCCGGCAGGGACCGCCGAAGCTCCGGAACCGCGACCGTGAATGCCGCGACGAGGGCTGCCGTGAGCCCCTGCATCACGAGCATCTTCCAGGCCGTCCGGACATCGGCCTGCATTCCCTGCGTGAGCTTGACGCTGGCGACGGCCATGGAGACGAAGACCAGGCCGTAGAGCACGAGGATGTGCCAACCGCGCACCGTGCCGGCGACCAGGCCGGAAGGGGGCGCCATCTTCTGCAGCGGGAGGATCGAATTCATGGGTTCGGGTCGGGACGGGTCCCGACCCGTGGGCTCAGAACGACTTGGCGACCGTCTCGATCACGTGCGACGTGGCGTCGACAACGCCGTCGTACGTGTTGATGAGCGCGTCACCGACCGAGTTGGCGGTGGTGCTGAAGCCGATCTCGTTCGACGACACGGTGAGGGTCGTGGTGCAAGTGCCGTCCCCGCCCGCGACCTGCTCGATGTCGCCCGCGGTGAGCGCGGCGCCCGGATTCGCTGCCTGCTTCTCTTCCATGCTGAAGGTTCCTTTCGGTTGCGAGGATGCTAGTACGCCTGGTGGCTCGGGTCGATGCCCGGATACTGCGGGTATGTCGGCGTGGGGCCGAGGGGCGGCACGAGCTCCCCGCCTTCGTAGGGGCCCGGCGCCACGTCGCCGCCGGAAACCTTCGGCACGTCCTTCTCTTCGAGCTGCTTCATGACTGCTCTCCTTCGTGTTCGGTTGCTGGAGGGTTCGGCTTCCGGGCAAGCAACCTGGGAGGCCCGGAATTCACGTTCGATGCTCAGCGCGGCTCCCCGCGCGGATCGGCCGCGACGAGGTGCGCGTAGTCGACCGGATCCGGGCGCGGCTCGGCCGCCGCGCGGTAGGTGACCTCGTCCAGCGCGGCCGTGCCCGGAACGCCGCCCGCGATTCGCAACACTTCCTCGACACTCAGCTCCTTCATCGCGCGCTCCCGGGGATCGGGCCGCACGGAATCCCGGAGGGAATGCGGCGTGGCGGCCGTGGACGAATGCTAGGAGCGAGCGGTGCCGCGCGCACGCGAGAATCGCGATCGCATGGATGGGATTTCGAGCGGCCCGGGCGGCCGCGCGACGCTAACGTCGCCGCTTTCCCATGCCGCCGCCCGACATCCCCGCCCGCTATCGCCTGTCGCTTCACCAAGTGGACGGCGGCTACGTCGCGCGCATGCCCGATCTCCCGGGCTGCTTCGCGCACGGCCGATCCGAGGTCGAGGCCGTGGAGAACGCGCGCGCGGCCCTGCGCGCATGGCTCGGCGTCTCGAGGCGCGTGGACGAGGCCCCGGCGCTGGTGGAGCTCCACGTCGCGCCTTGAGCCCGGCCTTGGCGGGGGGTCAGACACGCCCGGCGGAAGGTTGTGTACTCTTGAGGGGCCGCTCCAATCCCCCGCGCGAACCGCCCAGGCTGCCCCGGCAGCAGACAGGAGATATCGACGTGGCGAAATACTCCACCGAGAACATCCATACCGTGGCCCTGGTCGGCCACGGCGGGGCCGGGAAGACGACGCTCACCGAGGCCCTGCTGTGGAAGGCCGGGGCCATCGGTGCCATGGGCAGCACGGAACGCGGCAATACCGTGTGCGATTTCGACCCCCTCGAGAAGCAGTACGGCCACTCCCTCAACGCCTCCCTTGTAAATTTTCCCTACAAGGGCATCCATATCCACCTGGTCGATACGCCCGGCATGCCGGACTTCGCCGGTCAGTCGATCGCGGCGCTCGCGGCCGTCGACCTGGCGGTCATCGTCATCAACGCGCAGACCGGCATCGAGCTCAACACCTCCCGGATGATGCGGGCCGCCGGGCGGCGCAACCTCGACCGGATGATCCTCATCAACAAGATCGACGCGGAGAACGTGGACCTTCCCGGCCTCCTCGCGCGCATCCAGGAAGTCTTCGGCAAGGAGTGCCTGCCCATCAACCTGCCGGCGCACGGCGGGAAGGACGTGGTCGACTGCTTCTTCACCCCGGACGGGGACGCGGACTTCTCCTCGGTCGAGGCCGCGCACTCGGCGTTGATCGACCAGGTGGTCGAGGTGGACGAGGACCTGATGGCGCTCTACCTCGAGCAGGGGGAGGAGCTCGCCCCGGGCGAGCTCCATGCGCCGTTCGAGAAGGCGTTGCGCGACGGCCATCTCGTCCCGGTGTGCTTCGCGTCGGCCAAGACGGGCGCGGGCGTGGCCGAGTTCCTGGAGATCCTCGCGCGCCTGGCGCCCAACGCGACGGAAGGCAACCGCCCGCAGTTCGTCCGCTCGCCCACGACCGAAGGCGAGGAGTTCCATTCGGAGCCGGATCCTTCGAAGCACGTCCTCGCGCACGTCTTCAAGGTCATCATGGATCCGTACGTGGGCAAGGTCGGCGTCTTCCGCGTGCACCAGGGCACGGTGAGGAAGGACACGCAGCTCTACATCGGCGACGGCAAGAAGCCCTTCAAGGCCGGGCACCTCTTCCAGCTGCAGGGCAAGGAATACGTGGAGGTGGACGAGCTCGTGCCCGGCGACATCGGCGCGGTCGCGAAGGTGGAGGACATCGAGTTCAACGCGGTGCTCCACGACTCGCACGACGAGGACCACATTCGCCTCCGGTCGCTCGAGTTCCCGACGCCGATGCACTCGATCGCGGTCGAGACCAAGAAGAAGGGCGACGAGCAGCGCCTCTTCGAGGTGCTCCACAAGCTCGAGGTCGAGGATCCGTGCCTGTGGATCGAGCGCCACCCCACCACGCACGAGACCGTGATCCGCGGCCTGGGCGACCTCCACATGCGCACCAAGCTGGAGAAGATGCAGTCGCAGTACAAGCTGGAGGTCGCGACCAAGCCGCCGAAGATCCCGTACCGCGAGACGGTCACCAGGAAGGCGGAGGGGCACTGCCGGCACAAGAAGCAGACGGGCGGCGCGGGACAGTTCGGGGAGGTGTTCCTGCGGATCGAGCCGCTCGCGCGCGGGACGGGCTTCCAGTTCGCGAGCGAGGTGAAGGGCGGCGTCATCCCGACGGTCTTCATTCCCGCGGTCGAGAAGGGGGTGCGCAACGCGCTGGACCACGGCGTGATCGCGGGCTACCCCGTCGAGGACATCCGCGTGGTGGTCTACGACGGGAAGAGCCACGACGTCGACTCCAAGGAGATCGCCTTCATCACCGCCGGGCGCAAAGCCGTGGTCGACGCGATCCTCAAGGCCGCGCCGATCATCCTCGAGCCCATCGTGAACGTCGAGATCACGGCGCCGGACCGGTTCGTGGGCGACCTCACCGCGGACGTCTCCGGCAAGCGGGGCCACGTCACGGGCACGGAATCCACCGGCGGGGAGCTCATGTCGATCCGCGGCGTGGTTCCGCTTTCCGAAATCTCGGACTACCAGTCGCGGCTTCGCTCGGTCACCGGCGGCCAGGGCGCCTTCACGCTGGAGTTCAGCCACTACGCCGCCGTCCCTCCGCAGACGCAGCAGCAGCTCGCCTCCCAGTTCAAGCTCGAGCGCGAAGAGGACTGACTGCAAGTTCGATGCCGGGGCCGCCCCGGAAGGGTGCCGGAAAATCGCGATTTCCCGTTGACTTCGCGCGCGCGCCGGAGCATTTTTGGCGCCGTAGCGCACGCGGCATTCCCCCGGGGCACGACGAGAAGAACGAGGGTCCGATGATCGTCATTCGCGACCAGCAGCTGAAGCTATTGGTGCTCGCGCAGTTGGTCCGCGAGCTGCACCAGGCGGCCGAGGACAAGACGCCGCCGCCCGCGGGCTTCACGGAGCGGCAGGCCGAGGAGCTGCGTGCGCTCTCCACGGCGGAGCTCGTGAAGCTCTCGGAGATGACGGAGCCGCGGGTCGCGGTGCAGATCGACGCGGGGTCGCTGGAGCATGGCCTGAGGCAGGTCGACTACCTCAACAAGCGCTCGCGGCAGCTCGAGTTCTTCATCCGCCACGGCGCGACGTCGAACATGCTCACGAAGCTCTTCCGCATCTCGTCGGCGGACGTGACCCTCAAGCGCCGGCTCTTCTCGGGCACGAGCTCGTCGCTGCGCCGCCCCGCCATGCCCCCGCACGCGGTGCGCGAGCGGATCCAGGCCCGCTGGTTCGAGATCCGCAAGGGAAAGGAGCGCGAGCCCATCCGCGCCGAGGACTACGAGGAGCTGCACGCCGATTTCGCGCAGCACACGTTCGCCACGCTCTGGGCGGTGGTGCACGAGTTCGACGAGGATTAGAGGAGGAGGAGAAGGCCCGAGAAGAAAAAGGGAAACGGGGCGGCTCGGGCCGCCCCGTTTCGCGTGGCGCGCGCCTCAGACGTGCCGGCCGATCTCCCGCTGGATGAACTCGTGGAAGTGGACCATGCCTTCCTCGAGCGGAAGCTGGTAGGGACCGTGCTCCTCGCGTCCCTCCGCGAGGAGCGCGCGGCGGCCTTCCGTGATCCGCGTGCAGATCTCCTCGTCCTCCACCGCGGTCTCGTGGTAGGCCTTCTGCTGCGCCCGGGTGAATTCCGGCTCGAAGAGCGCGATCTCCTCCGGGTAGTGGAACTCCACCACGTTCGTGCACTTGTCCGGCCCGCGCGGGTAGAGCGAAGAGACCACCAGCACGTGCGGGTACCACTCGACCATCACGTTCGGGTAGTACGTGAGCCAGATCGCGCCGTGCGGGGGCGGCTCGCCGTTGCGGTACCTGAGCACCTGCTCGTGCCACATGCGGTAGACGTCCGAGCCCGGCTTGCCGAGCGCGCGGTTGACTCCCACGGTCTGCACGCTGAACCAGTCGCCGTATTGCCAGGCGAGGTCGTCGCAGGTGACGAAGTGGCCGAGCCCGGGATGGAACGGCGCCACGTGGTAGTCCTCGAGGTAGACCTCGATGAACGTCTTCCAGTTGAAGTCGTACTCGGCCACCTCGACCTTCTCGAGCACGTAGCCCTCGAAGTCGAGCTCCTTCGCGACGCCCAGGTTCGCGAGGTCGCGCGCGACCTCGCGCTTGCCGTTGAAGAGGAGCCCGTTCCACTTCTGCAGCGGCTGGACGGGGAGGTCCAGCCCGGGATGCTCGCGGAACGAGGGGGCGCCCAGGTGCTTGCCGCAGCCGTCGTAGGCCCAGCGGTGGATGGGGCAGGTGATCGTGCCGCCGGGGAGCGCCCCGTGGCCCGTGAGCATCAGGGCCTGGCGATGCCGGCAGACGTTGGAGACCAGGTCGTGGCGGCCGCCGTTGTTCACGATCGCCCACGCGCCGCCGGAGCGCCAGTCGAGGACGCGGTAGGTTCCCGGCTCGGGCGCCATGCCGGCGTGGCCGACGTAGCCCGCCCCGCGCTCGAAGAGTCGCCTCTGCTCGATTTCCGCCACCCTCGGGTCGAAGTACCACGAGAGGGGCAGGTGGGGGGACGACCGGGTGAGGGCCTTCTGGCTAGCGAGATCCGTCATTATCCGCACCTCCAGGCAGCGAAGATGAAAACAACGCGGGCTAATCGAGTCAGCTAGCTTTTAACTCTGCAGCCTCCGTCCCGACAGACGCACAACAGCAATCGGGTATTTTGAGGCGGCTTGCCTTGTATTTCAAGGCCTTCTTGCGAAATCGAAGGGGGGCCGATCGGGCCCCCGGCCGGCCGCGCGGGTTATCATGGAGCGCTTTCGGACCGAAGAGATGCCCCCTCCCGACCCGTCGAAGACCCCCCCGGCCACGCAGGGCCTCACGTTCGAGCAGGCGCTCGCCGAGCTGGAATCGCTCGTCGCCCGCATGGAGGACGGCAAGCTCCCGCTCGAGGAGTCCCTCGCGGCCTACCAGCGCGGAGCGGAGCTGATCCGCCACTGCGAGTCGAAGCTCACGGACGCGCAGGCGCGCATCGCGATCCTCGACGGCGAGACGCTGCGCGAGTTCGATCCCGGGACGAAGTGAGCCTCGCCCCGGATTTCCAGGACTGGTCGCGCGAGGTCGCCGGCCGCGTGGAGGCGGCGCTCGAGCGCCTGCTCCCGTCGCCCCGCGTCGCGCCCGGCCGGCTGCACGACGCGATGCGCTACTCGACGCTGGGCGGCGGGAAGCGCGTGCGGGCGATGCTCGTCTTCGCCGCGGGCGAGGTCTCCGGGGCGGACCCCGAGCGCCTCGACGTGGCGGCCTCCGCGGTCGAGATGATCCACGCGTACTCCCTCATCCACGACGACCTTCCATGCATGGACGACGACGTCCTGCGGCGCGGGAAGCCCACGTGCCACGTGGAGTTCGACGAGGCGACCGCGCTCCTCGCGGGAGACGCCCTGCAAAGCCTCGCGTTCCAGCTCCTCGCCGAGCATCGCCTCGCCGCGGCCGCCGAAGGGCAGCTGCGCATGATCCAGCTCTTCGCCGCCGCCTGCGGCTCGCGCGGGATGGCGGGAGGCCAGGCGATCGACCTCGACTCCACCGGGAAGGGCCTCACGCTCCCCGAGCTGGAGCGCATGCACATCCTCAAGACCGGCGCGCTCATCCGCGCCTCCGTGCTCCTGGGCGGCCATTGCGGCGGCCTCGCGGCGCCGGAGCTCGAGCACCTCGACCGCTACGCGAAGAACGTGGGGCTCGCCTTCCAGGTGGTGGACGACATCCTGGACGAGGAAGGCAGTGCCGCCACCCTCGGAAAGACCGCGGGGAAGGACCGGGCGGCCGGGAAGACCACGTACACCACGCTGATGGAGCTCGCGGACGCCAGGCGCTTCGCGCGCGAGCTCCTCGATCGGGCGACCGGCGCGCTCGACGCCTTCGGCGACCGCGCGGGGCGCCTGCGCGAGATCGCCGGGTTCATCGTGCATCGCGAGCGCTAGGCGTTGCCCGGGGGCTCCGGGATTCCCGGCCTCCGGGGGCGCTAGAATGGGTGTCTTCATGGGCACGTCCTTTCCCCTCCTCGAGTCGATCGACGATCCGGCGCAGCTGCGGCGGCTCGAGCGGCGCGACCTGGTACGGCTCGCCTCGGAGCTCCGGGCGTTCATCCTCGAGTCGGTTTCCGCGACCGGTGGGCACCTCTCGGCCAACCTGGGCACGGTGGAGCTCACCATCGCGCTCCACTACGTCTTCCGCACGCCCGAGGACCGCCTCATCTGGGACGTGGGCCACCAGACCTACGGGCACAAGATCCTCACGGGGCGGCGCGAGGGCATGCGCCGGCTGCGCCAGAAGGGCGGGATCGGGGGCTTCCCGCGGCGGGAGGAAAGCCCCTACGACGCCTTCGGCACCGCCCACTCGTCCACCTCGATCTCGGCCGCGATCGGCATGGCGGTCGCGGCCCAGCGCCTGGGGATCGACCGCCGCGTGGTGGCGGTGATCGGCGACGGGGCGATGACGGGCGGGATGGCCTTCGAGGCGTTGAACAACGCGAAGCAGAGCGGCGCCAACGTGATCGTGGTCCTGAACGACAACGACATGTCGATCTCGGAGAACGTGGGCGCCCTCAACAACTACCTCGCGAAGCTCATGTCCGGGCGCTTCTACGCGGCAACGCGCGGAGTCGCCGAGAAGATGCTCTCCGCGGCCCCGGCGATGAAGGAGCTCGCGAAGCGCTTCGAGGAGCACGCGAAGGGCATGCTCACGCCCTCGACGCTCTTCGAGGAGTTCGGCTTCAACTACACGGGCCCGATCGACGGCCACAACCTGGACGTCCTCGTCGATACGCTCCAGAACGTGAAGCGGCTCGAGGGCCCGCAGTTCCTGCACGTCGTGACGCGCAAGGGCCACGGCTACAAGCTCGCGGAGGACGACCCGATCGCCTACCACGGCCCGGGAAAGTTCGATCCGGGCATCGGCATCGTGAAGCCCAAGCCCGCCGGGGACGCGCGCCCGCGGCCCACCTACACGCAGGTCTTCGGCGACTGGCTCTGCGACATGGCCCGCGCGGATCCGCGCCTCATGGCGATCACGCCCGCGATGCGGGAAGGCTCGGGGCTCGTGCGCTTCTCGCAGGAATTCCCGGACCGCTATTTCGACGTGGGCATCGCCGAGCAGCACGCGGTCACGTTCGCGGCGGGGATGGCGGTCGAGGGGCTGAAGCCCGTGGTCGCGATCTACTCCACGTTCCTGCAGCGCGCCTACGACCAGCTGATCCACGACGTGGCGCTGCAGGGCCTGCCCGTGGTCTTCGCGCTCGACCGCGCGGGGCTCGTGGGCGCGGACGGGCCCACCCACCACGGCGCGTTCGATTTCTCGTACCTGCGCTGCATCCCGAACCTCACGGTGATGGCGCCCGCGGACGAGGACGAATGCCGGCAGATGCTCTACACCGGCTTCACGCTCCCCACGCCCTCGGCGATCCGCTATCCGCGCGGGGCGGGCCCCGGCGCCGCCGTGCGCGCCGAGATGACGGCCCTTCCCGTGGGAAAGGGCGACGTCCGCCGCGAGGGCAAGCGCATCGCGATCCTCGCCTTCGGCTCCATGGTGAAGCCGGCGCTCGACGCGGGCGCCGAGCTGAACGCCACCGTCGTCAACATGCGGTTCGTGAAGCCGCTCGACCGCGATCTCGTCTTCCGGATGGCGACCACGCACGAGCTCGTCGTCACGGTCGAGGAGAACGCCGCGGCGGGCGGCGCGGGCTCGGCGGTGGAGGAGGCGATGGCGGAGGACGGCCTCGCGGTCCCGGTCCTTCGGCTGGGGCTTCCGGACCGCTTCGTCGAGCACGGCGACCACGCGCAGCTCCTCGCCGACTGCGGCCTCGATGCCGCGGGAATCGCGGGCGCCGTCCGCGCGCGGCTCGACCGGTCCGGGCGGCGCCCGGGAATGGCGGCCTGAAAGGGGGCGGCATGCGCATCCCGATGATCCTCGCGACGGTCCTCCTCGCGGCTTCCGCCGCGGCGGCGGACCGCCCGTGCTCCCGGGCGGACGCGGCGGCCGCCTCCAAGGCCATCGATCGCGTCGTGGGCTGGCAGCAGCTCCACAAGGCGTGGCAGGACTGGCATCACTGCGACTCCGGGGAGGACGCGGACATCTTCACGGACGCCGTGCTCCGGCTCGCGGTCGACTGGAAGAGTCCCCAGGAGCTCGCGAGCGCCATGCGCGACGATCCCGGCTACCGCGCGTTCGTGCTCGCCCACCTCAAGGGCGCCGGGAAGGACGATCGCGACGCGGTGTACTCGCGCGCGAAGAGCAGCTGCCCCGCGGGACAGGACGCGTTCTGCGGCGAGATCGCGCAGGCCGTGCGCTCGGACGCCCCGAAGGCGAAGGCGCCGGCGGACGAGACGCTCGACCTCACGCCGCTGGGCAAGATCCCGGACGCTCCCGCGAAGAAGAGGTAGCGGCCATGCGCCTCGCCGGAAAGACCGCCCTCGTGACCGGCGCCGCGCAGGGCATCGGCCTCGCGTGCGCGCGCGCCTTCGTGCGCGAGGGTGCGCGCGTGGTCCTGGCGGACGCGAACGCCGCCGCGGGTCGCACGGCCGCGGAGGGCCTGCAGGCCGAGGGCGCGGCGCGGTTCGTCGCCTGCGATGTCCGCCGCAAGGACCAGGTCGAGGCGGCGGTCGCCCACGCGGTCTCGGCGTTCGGGCGGCTGGACATCCTGGTCGCGAACGCGGGCATCGTGCACGCGGCCGATTTCCTGGACCTCGACGAGGCCGATTTCGACCGCGTCATCGCGGTGAACCTGAAGGGCGTCTTCCTCGCGGGCCAGGCGGCCGCCCGCCAGATGGTGCGCCAGGGCGGCGGGGGTGCCATCGTGAACATGTCCAGCGTGAACGCGGTCGTGGCGATCCCGGACCAGGTGCCCTACGTGGTCTCCAAGGGCGGCATCAACCAGCTCACCAAGGTGATGGCGCTCTCGCTCGCGCGGCACGGCATCCGCGTGAACGCCATCGGGCCCGGGACCATCCTCACGGAGCTCGCGAAGACGGCGGTCCTGGGCAACCGCGAGGCGGAGCGCAAGATCCTCGGGCGGACTCCGCTGGGGCGCCTGGGCGACCCGGACGAGGTGGCCCGCGTGGCCGCCTTCCTCGCGAGCGACGACGCGTCCTACGTGACCGGCCAGACGATCTATCCCGACGGCGGGAGGCTCGCGAGGAACTACACCGTGCCCGTGCCGGACTGATCCCCGGAATCGGTTAAGCTACGCGCCGTCGAAATTCCCGCACGAAAGGCCGCACCATGACCCGGATCCTCCTCGCCGCCGCCCTCGCATCGGCCGCCTTCGCCGCCCAGGCCGCGGACGCGCCGAGCATTCCCGCTCCGCAATGCGCGGAAGCGCCCCACGCGCCCGGCCGCCAGATGCGCGAGGACGACTTCGCGATGAAGCGCTTCAAGCGCGACGTGAAGACCTACCAGGAGTGCATGAAGGCGTACATCGACGAGCGCCAGGCCGCGATGAAGGCGAACCAGGATGCCGCGAACGCCGCCGCCGACAGGTACAACAAGGCGATGACGCAGATCAACGAGGAGCTGAAGACGGCGGACTAGCGCGTCACTTGACGACGCTGCGGTCCTGCCCGAAGAGCACCTTCCGCTCCGCCTCGGTGCGGATGCCGCCCGCCTGCGGGTTCACCTGCTTCACGAGCGCGTAGGCGCGCCCGGTGGCCGGCCGCGCGCGGATCGCCGCGAGCCAGCGCTTCAAGTTCGGGAAGTCCTCGATGTCCTGCCCCTGGCGATCCGGCATCACCCACGGGTAGCACGCCATGTCCGCGATCGTGTACTCGCGCCCGGCGATGAAGTCGCGGCCCCCGAGCCGCTTGTCCAGCACGGCGTACAGGCGCGAGGTCTCCTTCACGTAGCGGTCGATCGCGTAGGGGATCTTCTCCGGCGCGTAGTTCGCGAAGTGGTGGTTCTGCCCGGCCATGGGCCCGAGCCCGCCCATCTGCCACATGAGCCACTCCAGCGTCGTCACCTGCCCCCGGAGGTCCTTCGGGATGAATTTCCCCGTCTTCCCCGCGAGGTAGAGCAGGATCGCGCCGGACTCGAAGACGCTCACGGGCTTCCCGCCGTCCGCCGGCGCGTTGTCGACGATCGCGGGGATCCGGTTGTTGGGCGAGATCGCGAGGAAGGCCGGCTGGAACTGCTCGCCCTTGCCGATGTTCACCGGGTGGATCTTGTACTCGAGCCCGGCTTCCTCGAGGAAGAGCGTGATCTTGTGCCCGTTGGGCGTGGTCCAGTAGTAGAGGTCG
>Ga0207667_10004389_pt1 | contig 17276 bp, 13 predicted proteins | sample KBSCornC52_FD_184301 | JGI IMG/M metagenome (GOLD analysis project Ga0207667, IMG submission 184301) | Corn rhizosphere microbial communities from Kellogg Biological Station, Michigan, USA - KBS Corn C5-2 (SPAdes) (version 2) | ecosystem: Host-associated > Plants > Roots > Rhizosphere > Soil ...
GGGTTCTGCTGGCCCGTCGCGGAGCTGAGGCTGTCGGCGATGACCGAGGCCGAACCGATGTAGGTCTTGTCGAACACATTTTGCACCGAGGCGAAGAAGCTCACCCGCGACAGCCAGCCTGCTCCCGAGGGCGGATCGTAATGGATATTGAGGTTGGTGAGCGTATAGCCTGGTATCTTCAGCAGGTTGCCGTTGTCGATATAGTAACTCGACCGATAGGTCAGCTCAACGGACCCACCGAGGCCGGCAAGCGGCCCATCGGGCTGGTCGTAGCCGACGCGACCATTGACGAAGGTCGGGATCACGCCGGGGATCTTGTTGCCATTGCGAGCGAACAGGGCCGAGACCACGCCCGAGGTCAGCCGTTCAGCGAACTCGGCATAATGCTGGTCGTTGTAGCTGTAGCTCGCCTCGACCCGCGCGCCGGGAAGGAGCGTAGGCAGTGGCGTCCAGTTCAGCCCGACCTCGACGCCGCGATGGATCGAGCGCGGCGCGTTGGTCGTGAAGGCGAGCAGGTTGACGCCAGCCGACTGGCTGACCTGTTCGTTGCGGAACCATTCGTAATAGCCGGTGATCTCGGCTTTGAGATTGTCGCCGAGCGCCAGCTCCGCGCCGACGTCGACGCCCGTGTTCTTCTGCGTCTTGAGCGCGGTGTTGTTGCCGGGCACGCCCGCGGGTGTGGCGAACAGCGCACCCGATTGGGGGATGCCATAGCCGGCCCCGACCCGCGCGTGGAGCCGCACCGCATCGGTCGCCTGCCAGAACAAGGCCATCTCAGGCGCCACGTTCCAGAAATGACGCTCGGCCGGAATGAAGGCGAGCACCGGATTGGCGTTCAACGGATAGCTGTAGGCGGTCTGGCGGACATTGATGATCGACCGCTCGCCACCGATCCCGGCAATGAGCTGGAGATCGTCGGTCAGCTTCAGCTCCTCGCGCAGCCGCAGCCCCATGTTGCGGACGTCGCCGAACACCGTCTGCATCGGTGCGCCGAACCCGTTGCGGCCCGCGGGCGTCTTGTTGAAGCTGTAGCTCTGGTTGTCGAGATAATTGTAGAAGACGCCGGCGAAGGTCGTGGCGTCCATGCCCAGCAGCGTGCCGTCGTTGGTGACGTCGCTACTCACGTTGTAGCTGTCGAGCGTGCCCTTGAACGGCGTCGCACTGGTCGGCTGATTGACCACCCGGCTGTCGAAGGTCGCCTGCGTCCGCCACGTCGTGTTCGGATCGAAGTCATGCTCGTAACGCACGCCGACGATCGTGCGGCGGTCGTTGCGGGCAAGGTCGCCCTCGGCCGCGGTCTGGTTGATCCGGGCGCCGTTGACGCCGTTGACGAGAACCGAGATCGTGCCGCAGCCAGCTGCCGCGCTCGCCGCGGCCTTGCAGCCCTGCTGGTAGGGATTGGCGAGATACTGGTTCATCGACAGCCGGGTCGACAGCCGGAACTCGCCTTCGTTGTAGATGATCTTGGCGGTCACGCGGTCGCGATCGGAAAGCGCATAGGTTCCGAGCGCATTGATCGTTCCGGTCTCATAACCCGTGTGGCCTGTCGACCCATCCGCACGCACGAAGCTGCCGAACAAGGCATATTCATAATTGGGCCCGGCATCGCCGATGGTGCCGTAAAGATTGGCGTAGCCATCACCGCCGCCGTCGAGGCCGAGTTCGGCGCCGCCGATGTCACGGCCGCGCCGGGTGCGGAAGTTGACCGCGCCGCCGATCGCGTAATTTCCGTAGCGCGCCGAGGATGGCCCGCGCACGACATCGACCGCGCCATAGGCATGCGGGTCGGTCAGATCGAAGCGGGCGAGACCGTCGGGCTGCGTCACGGGAAAGTCGTCCTCGAAGACCTGAATATTGCGCGCGCCGAAGCTGTTGCGCGCGTTCGAACCGCGCACCGAGACGCCAACGTCGCGCGGCCCGTTGCCCTGGATCACCACGACGCCGGGCGACAGCTTGACGATGTCGGCGACGGTCGTTGCCGGGGTGTTGCGGAATGCGCGGTCATCGATCGTCGTCACGGTCTGGCCTGTGACCTTCGTCGTCAGCGACAGCGCCTTGCCGGTGACGATGATGTCACCTGTCTCGCGAGCCCGGTCGGGTTTCGTCGCAGCGGCGGTCAGCGTGGCCGGTGCGGTAGACCCGGCATTATCATCGAGCGCGCGCAGCTCGGCATCGATGGCGGCGCGCTCGCGCAACAGCTCGGCCCGACGGGCCTCCTGCCCGGTTTGTGCTGAGGCGGCCGATGCGGACAGGGCGATGGATATAGTGGCGGCAAGCAGGAATCTGGACATTGTTGTTCTCGATCGATGAGCGCGGCCGATCCCTTCAAGGATCGGCGGCATTTGTGGACGTGGCTCCATCCTTTTTGGCGGCGAGGCGGCAGGCTGGCCGGATCGCGGCGGGGGCGAGCCCGGTACAGCAGCGGCTGCACGCTCAAACGGCGCGGGCGCTACGGGCAGCGTTTGGCGCTATCAGGCGGTCGCAGGCGGCCCGCGCAGCGGCGGGCGCAGATAGGCGTGGTCCGGCAGGGCCGGTGGCGCGATCGCGCGGACCCCGGTTGCGATAATGAAGAAGATCGCGATCGCCAGCAGGATTGGATCGACCGCCGCCAGCGTCGGTGCCGACAGCCCTGAGAAGGCGCAGGGCTGATCAGCCTTCTTCTGGTAATCACCATCGTCGTGATGGCCGGCAAGACCCGGAAGCGCGATCTGGACTGTCGGATCGCTGACGCCGGAGCAGAGCTGCACCGTGATGACGCCATCGGACAGTCTCGGCATAAAGCCGGCCGGCACCAGCAGCTTCATCAGCAAGGCCACAGCGACCAGCCAGGAGGCCAGCCGGCGATGCCGATAAATGCGGTGACGAAGCGCGTTCACGCGCGGCCCATTAGCCTCAACAGTGGTGATTGTCATTACCATCCTCACCGACCTCCAAGGACAGGCTCGGCGTTGCCGATGGGCGGCGGCGCAATCAATGCCCTGCTAACAGCGCAGGACCTAACTCATCGTTGGCGGTCTTCTTGAAGGCGCCGATGGTAGCCATGTTAGGTCTCAGTCTTGATCCAAGAGCCCGCGCCCATCGCGGTCTCGATGGCTTGGGACATGACCGAGGCGGCTGCGGTCGCGAGGCTTGATCGGACTTGGACGGGCCGGACGGCCCGTCACAGGCGATCGCCGCACTGGTCCGTTTACCGGGTCCAATATGGTCTCGCGCGGATCCAAACTGGCCGCCCTTTCTCCTTATGGCTCCAACGGAACCGCGTTTTTACGCCAAGGCTTCCATGCGAAGGCTTCGAACGATGACGACCGCGCTCAACAGGATGCAACCAGCCAGGATCACAAGCCCGATATTGTAACTGCCTGTCTGGCTGTAGGCGTAAGCCGCGATGACAGGGCCCAGCGCGCTCAAGTTCAGGAACGGGTAGGCAAGGCCGAGGGTCTTGCCGATATTGGCCGCGCCGAACCTCCTGACGAGGACCACGCCGAGCAACGGCTGGATCGCTCCAGCGGCAAAACCGCCGGAAAGTGCGGCCACCAGCAGGTGAACATAACCGATCGGCCCGAGCGCACCGAGCGTCAGCGAGATGGTAAGCAGGTAGGAGCAGCTGACCACCAGATATACGCTGTGCGCGCTGACCCGATCGACGATGATCCCCCAGATCGGCTTGCCGACGAGCGAGCCGGTCGAGAGCGCAGACAGCAGAAGCGCGGACCGGACCGGCGAGATCCCGTGGTCATGGCCGATCGCCGGTAGATTATACTGGAACACCAGCTGCACGGCCGCGATGATGCCCAGGCCGATCGCAGTGGACAGGAAAATCATGTCGAACAAGATGTCCAAGGTCGTGAGGCTGGCATCGCCGCTTTTGCCCTGGACAAATGGTCGTGCCGGCATATCGGCAAGCGGCGGCTCCCGGAGCAGCAAAGCAGCCGGAAGAAAGAACAGCGCGGCGCCTGCCGCCAGGTAGAGATAGGCCGTTCGCCAATCGGAAAAGCTTATCATCCATTGAATGACGGGCGGCATCACAAGGCCCCCCACCGCACCTCCGGCCGCACTGGCGGCAAGCGCTAGGCCCAGCCGGGAACGGAACCATTTGGCGGTGACGGCCTGCGCCAGCAGCGGCCCCGCGAGCTTGACCGCGACGGAGACGGGAAGGACAGTGATCAGCATGACCTGCCAGAAGCTCGTGGCCTGTGACAGCAGGACCAGCGACAGGACGGTCGAACCGATACCGATCAGGATGGCGGGCTTGGTGGGAAGCCTGTCGATGAAATGGCCGACAAACGGACTTGCTATGCCGGTGATGACCTGGATCGTCACGGGGATCATGGTCAATTCAGCGCGGCTAGCCTGGAAGCTTTGGGTCCAGGGGATAAGAACCACGCCGAAGCTGTAGAGAAATATGCCCAGCGAAAAGATCTGCATGAGCATCGTGATGGCCACGATCACCCAGCCATAATAGGCGGAGTTCATAGCGGAGGACCCGGGCGAGCCGTGAGGGCGAGGGGCGCGGCGGGAATCTGGCTGCACGGCTCGCGGGCCGCCGGGCTCATCGTTTTCGACCAATCCTCGATCCTCTTCCCTATCCGCTTTGACAATGGCACGAGGTCCGCAGCCGCTGTCGGCTGCGATAGTCTTCCATCCTCGCCTTCAGGCCCGGTTCCGCCACTGAGCGCACGAGTTCCGCAAGCTGTCGATCGACAGAACCCCGCTCGACGGCAAGCGCCGCCCGCAGCCGGGCCAGCGTCGCCGCATCCAACCGTGTGGAAGCGCCGATTTCTCTGGCCAACGCCTCCGACAATGATTCGGGGCTGGCGGCATGCTCGACGAGCCCGAGCCCCAACGCCTCGTCCGCGCCGATCTCATGGCCCGCTTCGACCCATTTCAGCGCGTGCGCGCCGATCCGGGCGGCGAGCCTGCCGATACCCAGCACCACGGAAAAATCGGCGCCGGGAAAACGAAAGGTCGCGCCCTCGAGAGCGATGCGCCGGCCGCAAGCCGCGAACAGGTCCGCCCCCGCGCCGACGGTGTGACCAGCGGCGATCGCGATCGTTGGATAGGGGGCGTTCCAGATCCGGGCGCGTAGCTGCTCGATCCGGATGAAGCGCAAAGCGAGATCGGCATCACTCTGCTCCGCCAGAGCGGCGAGATCGAAACCGGCGCAGAAATGTCGTCCTTTCCCCTGGAAGACAACGACCCTGGCCGACGATTCCTCGAATCTGTCCAGCCCGCGATGGAGCTCCTCGACAAGAGCCGCGGAGAGACAATTGCCGACATCCGGCCGGGACAGCGTCAGGATGAAGGCGTTGCCGTCGATCTGGATCAGCAGCGGATCGCTCATACCTCGCCCCAGAAATTGGGAAGCCGACGATTAGCATAGCCGGAAATGAACGGCTTGCGTACGCCATCAGGGCCAAGCACGGAGCGTTCGATCGATCCGATATCGCCGCCATAGATATGGATGCTCACCGATACGCGATCCGCATAGGCGTTGCGGACGCGGTGAATATCGCCTCCATCGGGCGTGAAGCTCATGATCCGTCCGGGTGTCAGCACATCCTCGGACGTCTTGACCAGCCTTCCGACGCGCAGTTCGAAGTTCTCGGAAATCTCGCTGCCCCGAAGCATGCCCACCATTCCCCAGACGCCATGGTCGTGGATCGGCGTAGACTGGCCTGGCCCCCAAACGAAACTGACGACGCTAAATCGCCGACGAGCATCGCAGTAGAGAAGATATTGCTGGTATCGATCGGGATCCGGACGCGCGAATTCGTCGTCGAGCCAGTCGTCCTGCGCCAGCAGCGAACGGAATGCCTGCCCGATCGCGCCCGGCATCCCGCCGCCGTCGCCCACCTCGTCGGTCAACGCCCGCGAGATCAGGTCCAGGAAGCTGGCGAAGCGACGGCGCCCCGCCGGCGACGGGTCGGCACCGGCGACCATCATGCGCGATCCGGCCGGTCCGCGGACATCGCCTGTCCGATTTCGGCGAGGATCGCCTCATGATCGGCATCCAGCGCAGGCGGCATCAGGCGGATCGGCAACCCGAGCCCATCGATCGTCAATGGAGAACCAAATGTCCGCGCCTTCAGGCCGCCGGGCAGTTCGGTATCGTTCACCCAGCCCATGTGGGCGACCTGCGGATCGGTGAGCGCTTCGGAATAGCTGTTGATCCGGCTGCAGGGAATACCGGCCTGCTCGAATGTCTGGATCAGATCGTCAATCGACCAGCGGGCGAAGATTTCGGTCAGATGCTCGGCCAAACGCTGCTGATTTTTCACCCGATCCGCCATGCGGTGGAAGCGTTCGTCCGCGTACAGCTCCATACAGCCAAGGATTTCGCAGACTTGGCGCCACAGCTTTTCGTTGCCGGCGGCCAGTACAAAGTCGCCGTCGCGCGCGCTGAACGCCTGATAGGGCGCGTTGCGGGGATGCGCCGAACCGAGTGGCTTCGGATCCCGGCCACTGCCGAAATATTCGCTGACCTGGAGCACCGACACTGCCAGGCTGGCGCCAAGCATCGAGATGTCGATGAAGCCGCCCCGCCCGCCCGTCCGAACCCGGCTGAGCAATGAGGACACCGCAAAGGCGCCATAAAGGCCAGTCGCGAAATCGGATACCGGAACCCCCGCCTTGACGGCGGGCCGACCCGGCTCTCCGGTAACCGACATGATGCCCGACATCGCCTGGATGGTGACATCGAACCCGCCGCCGTGCGAACGAGGGCCACTCTGCCCATAGGCCGACATCGAGCAATAGATCAAACCCGGATGGGTATCGGCGAAACTCGCATAGCCCAGCCCGAGCCGGTCCATGACTCCCGGCCGGTTATTCTCGATGACGACATCGGCACGCTCGATCAGCCTGCGGGCGACAGCACGATTTTCGGGGTTTTTCAGATCCAGTGCGATCGACTGCTTGTTCCGGTTCAGCGAGGCGAAATTCTCACTGAATCCGTTGGTAAGCGGGGGCCATTGTCGCAGGGAATCTCCCGACCTGGATTCGACCTTCACGACCGGCGCCCCGATGTCGCCCAGCGCATCCCGCAGAAGGGCCCGGCAGCAACATTGCAGAATTCGACGACCCTGACGCCTTGGAGCGGCAGGTGGCGATATTCCCCCCTGCCCTGTTCCCCATCGTTCCCACACGGTGGGAGCCGTCACGTAATCAGCCGGCACTCGCTGCCTTAGCTGCCCGGTACTCGGTGATTTCTTTTTCGAGCACTTGCCAGACATGAAGAGAATCATTGTATTCGCGAGCTTCCACGATCTTGCCGTCGCGTATGATGTGGAGAAAATGGTAGTGATTATTGTAGATTCCACCATTCTTCAGCTTTGCGTACGATGATGTCGACGTACAGGCGCGCTCACCCTCCACAGTGATGATCGGTTCCTCAAACGTGAACCAGCCGTCCACCAACAACGTCCTGAACCAGGCGGCGAATTCCATCGTCTCTTTCTTGCCGATCCAGCCGCGACCAGGGGACCAGCTGCGATAATCGTCGGCGACCAGTCGATACATTCCTTCGGTGTCGCCCTTCGACATGCAATCCCACCACTGACGGTGAACCGCACGTGTTTGCTCGGTCGTATCCATTTCAGTCCTTTCAGAAAGTCGCGCCTGCGCGATCGCGCGCGTTGTGCCTGTCATTGCTGAGCGGCGGCTTCCGCCCGTTTGGCGGTCAGTTCCGTCTCGAGAACGCCCCATACGTGGAGGGAATCGTTGTATTCCCAGGTCTTGATCAGCTTCCCGTCGCGGATCTGATGCAGGAAGTGATAGCTGTTGCTATAGGTATTGCCGTTCTTGAGCGGGGCATGCGACCCGGTGGCCACGCAGGCCCGATCGCCCTCGACTGTGATGATCGGATCGTCGAAGCTGAACCAGCCGTCCACCAAGAGCGTGCGGAACCAGGTCGTGAACTGCTGGGTGGCTTCCTTGCCGATCCACCCTCGACCGGGCGACCAGCTCTGGAAATCATCCGCGCAAAGTGCCTCCATCCCCGCCACGTCGCCTCTGACCATGCAATCCCACCATTTGAGACAAACTGCCCGGGTCTCTTCTGTCTGGTCCATATCCGTCCTCCTCGTCTCGATATCGTCACCTGCGATGGCGTCGGACCAGGCCATGCGGATGGCGATGCTCACCCCCGCGTGGCAAGCTGTTGCTGGATCGGGTTGGGCACCTTCACGTGCATGGTACCTGGCTTGCCGTCTATGCCGAGCGGTTGGTCGCCCTTGATCGTTACCCGGCGCATCGTTCTGGTCTGGTCGCCGTAATCCAGGATTGCGTAGTGGAGCGTCGCCGCTTCGTCCCACATCACAAAGTCGCCGGATCGCCAGTTCCACCGCACGATGTGTTCCGGCTTCAGGATCGCATCCATGTAGATCCGGAACAACGCCTGGGAATCGTAGCCCGATGTCCCGATGAACTTGTGGCCATAACTGCCGAGATACAGGCATCGCTCGCCGGTGTGCGGATGAACCCTGACCAGCGGGTGCTCCGTCTCGTAGAGCGTGGAAGTGAACGGCGCGCGCATGGCTCTAAGGCCGGTCTCGTAATCGACGTCTTCGCGCGCATTAGTGTGGACGACGCGCAGGCCGTCAGCCAAAACGCGCAGGCTTTCGGACAGTGCACCATAGCCCATCGCACAGTTGGCCCACATCGTATCGCCGCCCACTGCCGGCGACACGATCGAGCGCAGGAACGCGACCGCGGGGGGCCTGTCCTGAAAGCTCTGGTCGGTGTGCCAGAAGTTGGCGTTTTCCCTGCGGCGCGAATCCAGCTCGGTGATGTGCGTACCAGCCTTGTTGGGCTGGGTCGGGTGATCGTGGATCTCGCCAAACCTCAGCGCGATCTGCTCGTGCGCGGCATCGTCGAGATGCCCCTGATCACGCACGAACAGCACCTTGTAACGCCAAAGCGCCTGCTTGAGAGCTTCGACGACCGCGGGTTCCAAGTCCGCGTCCAGGCGCAGGCCGGTGATCTGCGCGCCGATGTTTCCGGCCACTTGCCGAAGCATCAGCCGCGGCAGGTCTCCGATGGGCTTAACTGACGACATCGCTGCATCCTTCCTTGGCGATCGCTGCTCTCACGCCCGGGCGGCAGGTGCTGCCGGGTTACGTGTCAGACTGCATAAATATTGACCGGAATTGCCGTCATCCTCGGCATGGCGTTGACGGCTTCGACGTCTCGGTTGTCGCTGATCAGCGGATTGATGTTCGTCCCAACCTCGCGTGGATCGCTTTCGTCACCGGGCGTGCCTCCCCAGCCGTGGGTAAGCGATACGACTCCTGGGCGCAGGCTGTCGTCACCCCGCACGATCGCCCTGACGGTGCCGTTGGCCGAACTGATCTCGACGAGGTCGCCATCGTTCAGCGCCAGTCGAGCCATCTCGATCGGAGCGAGGCAGGCGGGGTTGTAGGCGTTGCGCTTGCGGACAGCCGGAAGGTGAAAGCCGTTGCTGTTGAACAGATCGCGCGTGCGGCGCGAGATCATCAGGTAAGCGAACTCGTTTGCCGGCGTGGACTCGCGGGCGCGGCGCAGTTCTTCAGCCACGTCATCCGGCATCACATCGAACCGGCCATGATGACCTTGGCGCGTGGCGCCCACGCTCACATCGCCGAGATCGAACCGCGCTCCACGACGATGACGCTTGATCTCGTCGAGCGGCACGACCGCATGGCGCGCCCGGATGGCGATCAGATCGTCGCTGGTAGGCGGTTCGCCCATGTCGAGATCGATCCCCTCGAACCTGATCTGCCGGCCCAGCAGCGCGGCGATCCGCCACAAGGGGTACCAGTCGTCGACCACGTCCGAGCCGGGAGGCGGCGCCACGATGGCGGGTGTGTACTGCGACCAGGCGAACGGCAGCAGGGGAAAACCTTCAAAGCTGATCGGCAGTTCGGGGCGTTCGTACATCAGTTTGGGCGGCAGGATGTAATCCGCCCGCCGGGCGGTATCAGACATGAAGGGATCGACGACCACCAGCAGATCGAGCGAGTCCAGCGCACGGGTGATCTTGGACTGGTCCGGGACGGAGTTCACGGGATTGCCGCCATTGACGATCAAGGCGCGCAGCTGGCCAGCCCCCGGCGTCAATATCTCGTCCGCGAGCGTACCGGTCAGCCGTTCGCCGATCAGCATGCCGACCCCGCGGATGCGGCTTGGCGGAATGCCCTGCCATGATCGCGGCGGAGGGATGACCTCCTCGCGATAGTCCGGCAACGAGCTGAGGACGTCGATCGCTTCGATCCTTTCCCCGGCGCGGGGAAAGCGTCCGCAGATCACGTTGAGACAATCCACCAGATGCTGTGCGAGGTTGGAATGAGGTCCGAAGCAGGGGCCGGTTGCGGTGACGGCGACGCCGCGACGGGATTCCTGCGCAAACAGGGCGGTCGCCCGCCGAATGTCGCCGGGCTGCAGCGAAGCATCCCTTTCGACCATGGCCGCGGCAAACGGATCGACGACCTCGCGCAGACGCGCCAGACCATCCTCTTTCACGAAGCGGGTGCAGAAGTCGGCGTCGTGCCATCCTTCGTCGAGGATCATCCGGATCATGGCGGCCGCAATAGCGAAATCGTGCCCCGGCAAAGGCTGGAGGTGAACGTCGGCATGGCGGGCGGTTTCGCTGAGGCGCGGATCGACGACGATGAACTTCGTCCCGCGCGCCCGCGCTTCCTTGAGGCGCTTCACCGGGTCCGCGCTGAGAACTCCGACAGCACCATGCGACACCAGCGGGTTAGTTCCGAACAGCAGCGCCACGTCGCTCGTTTCGAGTTGGATCGCACCTCCGGCCCAACCCCCCATCCGCTCGAACGAAACGAACTTGGCGGACTGGTCCATGGTTATCGTCGAATATCGCTGGGTCGACCCGATGGCCGCCATGAAGGCGCGCTGCATAGGGTAGGCGAGATAGGTGGAGATCGTCCCGTTGCCGCAGAACATGCCCACCGCTTCAGGCCCGTGTTCGCCAAGCAGTGGCTTCAGCCGCTCCGCGATTTCGGACAGCGCGGTCTCCGAATCGATCCGCGTGAAACTCCCGTCGGCCTGTCGCTTCAGCGGGTGCAGAATGCGGCCTGGCGCATGATGGGCCTCTCCGAAATGCAGCCCCTTGAAGCAGGCATAACCGCGACTGAGCCCATGCTCCCGATCGGCCTGGAGCGAAACGATACGGTCATCGTCAGCGACGGTGATCTTCATCCCGCAGCCGGCACCGCACAACCTGCAAAAGGTAAACTCTTCGCGCAAGATGCTCCTCTCCTTGCCGCGTTCAGCTTGCGAGCTCTGTATCAGAACTCCGGCTCGGCTCGCTATCGTGGCGTCCAACTGCAGTCGACCGGCCACGCGAGCGAAGCAACATCCGTTCGGACGAGAACCGCGGCACCACGCCAAGGCGGCGCAGCTGGTCGCCGGGCCGCGTAACGATCATGTCCGATCCGCGCGACTTTTCCAGACGCACCATGTGTTGTCCTGGTTGTTGATCGCTGGCTCGGCTGCGGGGGCAACCCCTCGCCTCGATCCGCTCCCCGCCGCAACGGAGCGCAGGCCGGTTCGAAAAGGGAGCGGCTCGCTCACTCCGGCGGACCAGAACAAGCAAGCCGACCAATGCGCATCAGAAGCGGTACGACGCCTCGATCCCGTACGTGCGGGGATCGCCATAGGTATTGGTCACGGTACCCAGGGATTCGTAGAGCGACAGGCCCGAGTTGGCATAGGTCTTGTTCGCCAGGTTCTTGCCATAGACGGCAAGGCCGAAGTTCGAACCCATGACGTTGTCCCACGACAGGCGGGCGTTCAGCAGGCCCACGCCGGGGATCCGGAGCCCCGGGATCGAGTTCGGGATCGTTGGCGCTAGCGCCGCAGGAACCGGCTTGTTGGCGGCGATCGCCACGGCCGCAGCCGCCCTATCCGCTGCTTCCTGCCCCTGGATGATCTGCGCCGGGGTCTGCATCACCTCGTTGATGAAATAGCCGCTGCGATAGCTGTACGAACCGAAGAACGTCACCTTGCCGATCTGGTCGTCGTCGATCGGCGTATATTTGATGGAGGCGTTGAACTGATGCACGGGCACGCCGGCAAACCTCCGGTCGGTATATTGAACGACCGACTTGTCCGCCAGGACAGCCGGGAAGTTGGTATATCTCGCATTCACGTAGCTGTAGTTGGCGCTCAGCTCCAGCGACCGGGTCGGAATCAGGGTGGTCTCCGCCTCGATCCCCCAAATCCTCGCCTTCGCCGCGTTGATGATCGACGAAGTGACGCTGCCGGTAAACGGATTGATGAGGGTCACGCTGCGCTGGATCGAGTTATACTTCTGCAGATAAGCTGCCAGGTTCGTCCGCAAGAGCATGCCGGCGGGATGCGTGTCCATCTTGAGGCCGGCCTCGAAGTCAGTGACGGTTTCCGGATTGAACGGAAGGCGCTGGACCTTGTCCGACGCCCGGCCATTGAACCCGCCGGTGCGGTAACCGCGGCGGCTCGAGACGTAGAGCAGCTTGTTGGGATCGAGCTTGTAGTCGAGGCTGATGGTCCACGTCGGGCTGGTGAAGGTCTTCTCCAGGTCGAACGTGCAGCCGTTATAGGGCAGCGCCGGATTGAACGTCAGCGCCACCCCGTTGTCATCCAGGACTTGGCACTTGTTCGGCTTGGCCGCAGTCGGCGCGGTGTACTGCACGACCTTCGTCCGGCGCCGATCAACCGTGAAGCGGAAGCCGGTAGTCAACGAAAGCTTCGGCAGAACTTCGGTCGTCTGCTGCACATAGCCGGAGAACGAGGTGTTGTTCACAACGGGGCCGGTGTAGCCAGGTGCGTTCGGATTTACACCGAAGAACGAGTTCGACAATGAAATGTCGCTACCCTTCTGGTTGAAGAAGTACAGACCGGTAATCCAGTTCATCTTGCCGTTCAACGCATTGCCGAGGAACTGCATTTCATCGGTGAACTGCTTGGTATGCGCCGGGTTCTGCACGTAGAACACTGGAAGCGGCGAATCGTCCCCGTCGTAATTGATGTCGTAGTCCATCTTGCGGTAGCCGAAGATGTTCTTGAACTTCACCTCGCCCAGTTCGATCTCGGTCGTGTTGACCAGCAGGGTTGCCCTGCTCTTCTCGTGAATGGGCGAGCTCGCTTCGACTTCACGCACGCTGCGCGCCTGCTGCCGAGCGAGCGCTGTGAGCATCCCCGGGAAGAAGCGGATCGTCGTCGCCGGGCTCACCGCAGTCAGCACGAATGCCGCCCCGCCGCCATCGCTGTGGTCATATTCGAAGGTCGTGGTGTTCTTGACGCCCGCGAAGGGCTCCCAGGCGGCGATCGCGCGAATCGAATGCTGGTCCGCCGATTCCAGCCGGTGGCCCGCTTCCGTCCCGCCTACGACGATACCGTAACCGTCGTTCTTGAGGTAGTTGCCCGCAACGCGCACCTGCAGCGTGTCGGATAGCGGAAGGTTGAGGTAGCCCTGGACCTGCACTTCGTTATAGTTGCCGTAGTGCGCGGTGATCCCGGCGCCAAGCTTATCGGTCGGCTTGGCGGTGGTGAACAGCACCGCGCCGCCCGTGCTGTTGCGGCCGAACAGGGTGCCCTGGGGCCCCTTCAGCACCTGGACGTTCTGCAGGTCGAACAGGCCGAGGTTGATGCCCTGGTTCGGCGTCAGCACGACTTCGTCCATGTAGACCGCGACCGAGGCGTCGGCGACGATCTGCGTGTCTTGGGTGCGCTGGCCGCGAAGGCTCATCGACGGCGTGTCGCGACGGCCGGCCGCACCCTGGAACGCCAGCGACGGCGTCGACGCCTGCAGGTCGACGAAGGTGGTGACCGAGCGCTCCTTCAGCGCCTCGCTGCTGAATGCGGTGATCGCGACCGGCACGGTCTGCAGCCGCTCCTCGCGACGCCGGGCCGTAACGACGATATCGCTGTCCACAGACACCGACTCGCTGCCGGGCGGATTACCCGCCTGGCTCTGTGCCTGCGCTGCCATTGGCATTATGGCGCCAAAGAACGCGACTCCCGACAGTAAGAAATATTTATTCATAAGAACCCCCTCCGCATTTTTATTGATGATAATTTACACGCACCTTGCACTTAATGATAATGTTATGACCTGTATAGTTTTTTAGATATCGCTTTAATGTACTTTATTCCAAAGGCTGCATTGGATTACGAGCTTTGTATCGAGGCTCACTCGAATCACACATCACACCGATTGGGAATTCACATTCGATTCAATCACGATGTGACAGACCCTAGGCACGCAAGCGACGCGCTCAAAAGCAGCAGATGCTTTGTCATGTGATATATCCTCCCCTGGTCCATCTGAGTTCTCGACTTCTGATCTTACTGAGATGGCGTAGCATGCCTCTACTATCGGCTATGCCGGCGACACGATAGGAGATGGTGCCCGGCCAAACTTGGGCATTCTTGCTGAATGCCGGCGATTTAAGCAAAAACATCACCTCTTCCGCCCGACACGGGCTTTGGAGCGGCCGTCTTATGGGGTCAGCTCCGGAATGTGGCGGAGCATGCTGCAGGCGCTCCGCTCACGCTTGTCTCCGCCGCAAGCGTGGGCTGGTGCCGTAGAATCGGCGGAAGACTTTCGCGAAATGGCCCGGGTCATCGTACCCAACGGCGGCCGCAATGTCGGTGATCGGGAGATTCGTACCGCGCAAAAGATCGTGCGCCCGGCGAAGGCGCTGCTGCTGGATAAAGCGGTATGGCGCTTCGCCGGTCGAAATCTTGAACGCTCTCGCGAAGTGGAACCGGCTGAGGCCCGCCATGTTGGCCAGCCCGTCTACCGAGATCGGCTCGTCGAGATGCTGATCGATGTAGCGCCTGATCCGCAGGAGATCGGCGGACGATATTCCTCCCCTGACCTTCGGCAAATCTCCCTGCGCGGCACGTTGCCCAAGTACGAGCCTGCTGGCAAAGGCCTCGCTCAGGGCATTGAACTGGACCACGCGCATCGGCTGCTCGGGCATGTGGAGGCAATCCAGCATGGCGCACGCCAGATGGTAGATCATCTTGTCGTGGCCGATGCTCGCCGCGAACCGGGGGCTGGTCTCCTGCCCCAATCCGGACAGAAAGCGCCGTGCAATATTGTCCAGGAACCAGCACGGGATGAAAACGGCGAGCACGTCAAAGCCATCCGATACGATCGACTGGATTTGTTCTCCGCTCGGCATGCAACTTACGGTCCCGGCAGTTACTGGCGCATCGTGCAGTACGTTGCCGCCCGCCGTGAACATGTGATGGGGACTTCCCTGGAGATGCACGCTGACCACGTGCGCGTCCGTCGGCATCGCCTTACTGTAGTTCATCCCTCTGCCACGCGGCGCCGTCAGATGGCACGCGGCAACGACGCTGCGGTCGGGATCCTCGAGAATGCTCTCGGGCCGCGTCGATATGAATTCACGGATTCTGAAGGATACCATCGACCCCCCTTTCAAACCCTCCTCGACTAGCGACGACCGACCAAGCCGATTACCGCTGCTTCGCCGGAAAACAGCAAGATCACCCGCGACACCGCGTGCCAGGTAAGAGAATAATCCGGCAAATCGGGATTATACATGCCCGTGCAACAGCAAGATTAGTCCGTTTGGGGGGGAGCACATGATCGGAGCGCAGAATCTGGAGGCGGTTCATCCTGGCTATCTTTCCAACACCGGCCGGCCCCTGTTCGATCCCGAACTGGAAGGCATGGACCTCGGCACGCGGGAGACGCGCCGACGCGCCGCCCTGGAGCGGGAATGGGAGCGGGCCTGGCAGCTCCCTTTCTACCGAGACCTCTATGCCAAGGCCGGCTTTCGGCCAAGCGAGTTTCCGGGCCTCGACGCCATTCCGATGGTACGCAAGAGCGACCTGCGTGCGAACGAGGCGCAGCTTCCGCCCTTCGGAAATCACCGTTGGGTGCAACTCCACGATGCGGTGCGGATCGCCCGCTCGTCAGGGACGACAGGCAAGCCCTGGTACAACTTCTACACGATACACGATATCGAACGCATGCGCGAAATCGACCGGACCATCTATTGGAGAGCCGGCTATCGCCCCGGAATGCACTATTCGCTGAGCTTCCCCCAGAACCTCTATCCCACCAACGTCAACGGCGGCCGGTCGATGCGCGACGCAGGGATCCTGGAGATTCCGGTCGGCGTTCCCTTCACGCTCGAGGAAGCCGTGAGCCATGTCCAGGTCTGGCAGGATCTGGGCGTCGACATCCTGATGCTCTCGCTTCCGCAACTGAATCTCTACGACGAGGCTGCCCGCTCGATCGGCATCGATTTGCCCGAGTTGCTGGCCGGCAACATCGTCTCGATCATCGAATCGAGCATGCAGTTCGAAGCCCCGCGCCGGCGGCTCGAGACCGCATTCAATGTCCGTATCCGCAACACCTATGGCGTCTCGGATTGCATTGGATTCTCCTGCCTCGACGGCGAGACACATTCGGGCATGGCCGAACCAGTTAATTACTACATCATCCAGATCTGCGATCCCGCGACCGGCCGAGAGGTGGAGCCTGGCAAGCCGGGACATCTGGTGGTGACGATGTTCGGGATGGACCAGTTTATCATGCGGTTCGATTCGGAGGATATCGTAGCGGAAAGGACCGAGCCTTGCCCCACGGGATCGACCCTGCGACGCTGGGACTATCTCGGGCGAGTGCCCGATATGGCCGTGATCGGAGAGACGAAGATCCTTCCAATCCACGTGCAACTCGCGCTGGAAGCGTTCGGAGCGCCCGAGTTCGCGATGGGCGCCGGCGCCGCGGATGTCCTTGCTGTGAAGGTCGAGCATCCCGACGCGGGTCAGATCAGCCGTGAACTGGCCGATTCGCTCGGCGTTTCGGTGAATATCGAAAGTCTGGCCGCCGGCACGCTGCCACGGTCGGTCTACAAGCCCCGCCGCCTCACGGGCGCCTGAACTGGAGAAAGCGCGATGGCAGATGCCACCAGGAAAATCGATCATGCCGAACTCGTCGACGCGCTTATCGCCGCGCCGGAAAGTTATGTTGCGAAGTCCTATACCGACATCTTCTCGCTCACCGACGCGGAGCGGCAGCAATTCTGGCTTGCAACTGCCCGGCGGCGCTTTGCCGAACTTTATCCCAAGATCGCGATGCTCAAGAATCTGGCCGACCGGCAGGGCGTTTCGACAATCGACCGTATGGAAGATCTCGCGCCCCTGCTGTTCCGCGCTTCGGTGTACAGTTCTTATCCGCTGGCATGGCTCGAACGGAACGAGTTCGTCCGGCTCACGAAGTGGCTCTCCAAGCTGACCGCTATCGACCTTTC
>Ga0207667_10004390_pt1 | contig 17275 bp, 13 predicted proteins | sample KBSCornC52_FD_184301 | JGI IMG/M metagenome (GOLD analysis project Ga0207667, IMG submission 184301) | Corn rhizosphere microbial communities from Kellogg Biological Station, Michigan, USA - KBS Corn C5-2 (SPAdes) (version 2) | ecosystem: Host-associated > Plants > Roots > Rhizosphere > Soil ...
CCGACGGGGCCGGGGATGAACGTGTCGCCTGGCATGATTCCCATCTTGCACTTGCCGACCGAGATGAGGCCGGGGCAGTTGGGGCCGATGACGCGCGACTTGCCGAGCTTTACGTAGCGCATGACCTCGATCATGTCGCGCTGCGGAATCCAGTCCGTGATGGTTACAATGACCTCGAGGCCAGCATCGCTCGCCTCTAGCACGGCTTCCGGGGCGAACCGCGCGGGGACGAAGATGATTGAGGCGTTCGCGCCCGTCTCGGCGACAGCCTGCTTCACGGTATTGTAGACCGGGACCCCGTGCTCGGACTTCGTGCCGCCCTTGCCTGGCACCACCCCGCCAACGACCTTCGTGCCATAGTCCATCATCTGCCCGGTGTGGAACGATCCCTCCCGCCCGGTGATTCCCTGCACGATGACCCGGGTATTCTCATCTATGATAATGCTCATGTCGCGTGTCCTCGAAAAAACTGTGGCTCGCTGCTGTTGGTATTTCCCGTGTGACGGCCCGGTTCGAGCCACAGCCATTATACCCGCCGGAACCCTGCCCAAAGCCGCCGCGATTTGACGGATTCGGTGTCACGGTGGAACTTCACATCCGTGAATAGTTAAGGTATATTAAGTAGGTGATTCGGGGTGGCGAGGTGTTGCCCGCGGCCGCCGGAGCCGTCTGAATCCATGGAGTTCCGCGCGGGCTTCTCCGCGCATCCGGTTGTAACAAACCGGCATGATCAAGCGACTCAAAGGGTGCGGCCTTCGGTCCGGACTGCCGCGGCCCCTCAAATACGCATTGCGAGGAAGGTTTCTCTCAACGATGGCATCTGCTCAGACGGCAATGGACCTGGCCCCCAGGCGCAAGGCGCGCCGCAAAGCCCGCCCGCTGCCGATGATACTCGCGGCCGCCGCGATCGGCGGTCTCGGATGGTTTGGCTGGACGAAGACCCATCCGGCGGAAGATCCGAGCTCGAAGCTGCTCACCGCGCCGGTCACGCGCGGAGACCTGACCGAGACTATCACCGCGACCGGCAGCGTCACGGCGCAGACCGGCGCGCAGGTAAAGATCGGCTCGCAGATCACCGGCCGAATCAAGCGGCTCTTCGCGGACGTGGGCAGCGAGGTGAAGGCGGGCCAGGTTATCGCCGAGCTCGACCTGCCCGACATTCAGGCGCAGCTCGATCAGGCGGTAGCGAACCTCTCTCTGGCACAGAACAAGCTCCAGCAGCAGCTCTCCGGACAGGGGATGCAGGTGACGCAGACCGCGGACGCCATCCGGCAGGCGCAGGCCGACCTCCGCTCCGCGCAGGCGAAGTATGATGCGGTGAAGGCGGCGTCAAACCAGCAGAACGCCCAGACCCCGACGGACATCCGCCGCGCCGAGACGGCCCTCTCGGCATCCAAGGCGGCGCTCTCCACCGCTCAGTCGAATCTGAGGCAGGTGCAGGCAAGCGCGAACCTCCAGATCGCGAACGCGCAGGACCTGCTCACGCAGGCGAAGGCGAACAACCAGAACGCGCAGTCCAACCTTACGCGGCAGCAGCGGCTCCTCGACAAGGGCTTCGTCGCGCAGCAGGTGGTCGATGACGCGCGAGCGCAGGCGACGGTCAACCTGTCGCAGGTGAAATCGGCGCAGCAGAACATCGAGCTCGTGAAGGAGAAGGTCGCCGCCGACGTGCAGGCCGCGCGCGACCAGGTGACGCAGGCGCAGCAGAACGTTGAATCGGCGAACGCCGCGCTCGTGTCCGCTCAGGCGGGAACCTACTCCGACAAGGCGAAGCAGGCCGACGTGCAGGACGCCTACGCGCAGATTCAGCGCGCCCGCACGGCGCTCAACACGGCCCGCAGCAATACGACCCAGAACACCCTGAAGGTCCAGGACATCCAGCAGGCGCGCGATTCCGTGAAGGCCGCGCAGGCGCAGGTGGACTACTGGCGCGCGCAGGTCGACAAGACTCTGATTCGCTCTCCCATCTCCGGCACGGTGCTCCAGATGGCGGCGCAGCAGGGCGAAACCCTCGCGGCCGGCCTCAGCGCCCCGACCCTCATCGTCGTCGCCGACCTCAACCGCCTCCAGGTGGACGCGTTCGTCGACGAGACCGATATCGGCAAGGTGAAGCTCGGCGAGCCGGCGGACGTCACCGTGGACGCCTATCCGCGCCACGTCTTCAAGGGCCACGTCTCCAAGGTTGCGTCCGGTTCGACCATCCAGCAGGGTGTCGTCACTTACGACGTAACCATTGCGCTGGAAGATGCGCACCGGCGGCTCAAGCCGGACATGACCGCGAGCGTTACTCTGCGCACCGGCGTCCGCTCCAACGTCCTTCTCGTCCCCTCCGAGGCCGTGAAGATGGGAGTAAAGGGGTCGACCGTCAACGTCGTCGTGACGAAGGACGGGAAGACCGAGACCGAAGAGCGCAAGGTGAAGACCGGCGCGAGCGACGGCGTGAACACCGAAATTCGCGAAGGCGTGAAGGAGGGCGAGGCTATCGTCCTGGCGGGAATGGACGACGGCCGCCGGCGCATGGGCCCGTCCAACCCGTTCGGCCCGAGCAATAACAGCAACAACCGCAAGAGCAGCGGCGGCGGTGGCGGACGACGGGGCGGATAGGGCCCTCACCCCCCGGCCCCCTCTCCCAAAAACGGGAGCGGGGGAGCACGGCGCCCTCACCCCGGCCCCCTCTCCCAAAAACGGGAGAGGGGGAGCGAGACCCGCATGGTCAACCGCTCACCGGGAGGGCGTGCCCGGAGCCAGGGCGTTACCCGCTCAGCCGAGAACGGTAAGGGGACCGATAGCGCGGCCGCGCGCTAAATTGGGGCAGTGAAAACCTGACAGACAATACACACCCTCAGTAGATCGATGAGCGTATCGGTTTAGCTCCCCCTCTCCTGTTTTGGGAGAGGGGGCCGGGGGGTGAGGGAATTCATGATCTGGAATCGACTACAAAACAAGGCCGGTCGCAATGGGCAGGGAGAGGCGAAGCTGCCGCTCCTCTGCCTGCGCGATATCTACAAAATCTACCGGATGGGCGACCAGGAGGTCCAGGCGCTCGACGGGCTCGACCTCGACATCAGCGAAGGAGAGTTCGTGGCGATCATGGGGCCGTCGGGGTCCGGCAAGTCCACGCTCATGCACATCATCGGGTGCCTGGACGCGCCGACGAGCGGCTCCTACCGGTTCGACGGCGTCGAGGTGTCGGACATGGACGACTACGAGCTTGCGCGCATCCGCAACCAGAAGATCGGGTTCGTCTTTCAGGGATTCAACCTGCTGGCGCGCACTTCGGCGCTTGAGAACGTCGAGCTGCCGATGCTCTATGGACGCAAGAAGGATCGCACGGAGCGGGCCATCGCGGCGCTGGAGCGGGTGGGCCTCGGGAATCGAATCCACCACAAGCCGAACGAGCTCTCGGGCGGCCAGCAGCAGCGCGTCGCCATCGCCCGCGCGCTGGCGTCTGACCCCAAGCTCATTCTCGCCGACGAGCCGACCGGCAATCTCGCCTCCATCCAGAGCGAGGAGATCATGCAGATCTTCCAGGAGTTGAATGAGGAGGGGCGCACCATCGTCATGGTCACCCACGAGCCGGACATCGGCCGCCACTGCCAGCGGATGGTCGTGATTCGGGACGGGCAGGTGGTCGAGGACGACGACGTGCACGATCGAATCAGGGCGACCGAGGCGCTGGAGCACATCGCGGCGGATCGCGAGCGCGAGAAGCAGCGCAAGGCTGAGAAGGCCGCGCGCGCCGCCGAAGCGGCCCGGCTTGCCGTTAGCCCCCTCCCTGGTTACGAAAGCAGGGAGGGGGTTGGTGGAGGTGAATCGGAGCTTCAGGAGGCGGGAAGGCAATGAACCTGCTGGAGAGTTTGCGCGTCGCCCTGCGGGGCCTCGCGTCCAACAAGATGCGGACCGGGCTGACGATGCTCGGAATTATCATCGGCGTAGGTGTCGTGATTCTCGTTGTCGCCATCGGGCAGGGGGCCGCGGCACGCGTGACCGAAGCGGTGAACTCGCTCGGCACGAACATGCTGTCCATCTGGCCGGGGTCGTCGCGAATCAAGCTGAGCGCCGTCACCGTGGGGAGCGCGAACAGCGCGAATAACAGCGCGACCACGGCCACGCAGCCGGCCGGATCCAACGCCGCGCAGTCGACGAATCGGCTCACCCTCGAGGACGCGCGTAACATCGCGAAGAACTTCCCGAAGACGGTCGAGGCGGTCGCGCCGCAGGTCCGCGATAACGTTCAGATCAAGCTCGGAAACAAGGATTCGACCACCAACCTGACGGGTTCGACGGTCGAGTACCCGTATGTGAACAATGCCGATGTCAGCAAGGGGCGATTCTTCACGGAATCCGAGCTCGACGGCAGCCAGAAAGTCTGCGTGGTGGGACCGACCATCGCGGACAAGCTGACCGGCGATCCGGACACCGACCTGACGGGCCAGAAGATATCGATCAACCGGCAGGAGTTCCTCGTAGTCGGCATGATGGCGCCGAAGGGCGCGGGAGCGTGGGGCCAGGACCAGGACGACCTGATCCTCGCGCCCATTACGACCGCCATGCGGCGAATTATGAATCGGCGCTACATCAACTTCATGGCGGTGCGATGCGTCAGCCCGAAGATGATGCCGCTCGCGCAGGAGCAGATCGCCAACTACCTCCGCAACCGTCACCACCTCCAGCCGCCCTTCCCCGACAATGACGATTTCAACATCCGCAGCCAGACCGAGCTGATGGAGCGGCAGCAGTCGGTCACCAGCACAATGACCTCGCTCCTCAGCGCCGTGGCCGTCATCTCGCTCGTCATCGGCGGCATCGGCATCATGAATATCATGCTCGTCTCCGTGACCGAGCGGACACGCGAGATCGGCATCCGCAAGGCCATCGGCGCCACTCCGCGCGACATCATGCTCCAGTTCCTCATCGAGGCGGCCATCATCTCGCTCATCGGCGGGCTCATCGGAATCGGGATGGGCGTGGGAATCTCGCTCCTCATGAAGACGTTCGGCTGGAACACGATCGTGAACGTCGCCGCCATCGTCATGGCGCTGGTCGTCTCGGCGGGCGTGGGAATCTTCTTCGGCATCTACCCGGCGAGCAAGGCGGCGGCCCTCCACCCCATCGAGGCGCTCCGCTTCGAATAATCTCGACCGGCGCCTCAACAGGCTCAGACCCGGATTCGCCCCTTCCTCCGCACATGGAGGAGGGGGCGTTTTCGCCCCAGATGGCGCCACGGGACCGAGGCGCAGGAGATTGCACGGCCAGCGCGAAACTGATTCGCTGTTGAGGCCGGGTCTCCTGGTTTCTGCTCCGGGGAAGTTCAGTTGGCGAACACTCGGCTGAAGACCGAGAAGGCGCTGGTTCGAATCCAGCCCCCGGACCCAATTTCAACTCGAACGACCATGGATAATGAACAGCTCCCACCGGACACCGCTCGTGTGAACCCGGGCTACGCTACGTGGCAGATCGCGCGGGCGCGGTTGACGGCGGATGAGCACGAGGATGCCGACACGCGCGAGCGCGCTCGCACGCGAATTGACAAGTGGATAGCCGTGCTGGATGGTATCGTGAGCGGACGGTCGGAGATCGGCTCCCGGACACCGGTGCACGGGGTTCCCGCCTGGGCGACCCTGGAGGTTGTCACGGGTGGGTTTGCCACCGGCGCGCTGGTGGCCGGCGGTCAGTTGCTGGAGCATGAGCGCGAGCTTCTCAAGGAACTCGGATTTGGGGAGACCCGCGACGCACGGCTAGCCTTGAACCGCTTCTTTCTTACTGATGACGGTTTGTTGGAACTGAATCGGCGTCTGGCGGCGGGAAATTACGAGGTCGACGTCCCGGAAGAGGGAGCACTCCTTACCGCGGCGTGGCTGATCCGGCATGGCGCGCCCGATGCGGCTCGAACTCTTGTCGGGGAGATCGCGCCTTTCTTTCCCACACTTCGGTTCTACCCCGCTCCGTCAAACCATGCGCGAAGCGCCGGCGCAAGAGTGTTTTTGCAGGACGTCGGGACGACAGTTAACAGTCTTCAGGCTGTCCCCCCGAACCTGCGCATTCTCGCGCAGAAGGAAGCCATCACTTGCTGGATTCCGCTCTACGACCGTACTGTCAGCCTGTTCCTTGAAACAGTGGATGGGACGACCCCTGATCTAGAGCGAAACGGCGCTGGAAAACCGCTCCCGGTTCAGAACGGCCGGTTCCCGGTGGTCGGCGGATGGCCGTGCCAGCGGTATCCAGACGGCTGGGCCGCGCGCGGACAGGCGCTGTTGGGCGAGTATGCAGCGCTCCGGCAACGCCATACGCTGTCCGGAAAGCCCGAGGATAGGGGCGCGAGCTTCGCGCAGCTCAGAGACTTCCTTGGTCGCTGCATCACAGATCCGAAGAGTCTGAGCGGCCGAGAGGTGGGCCGGATACGACTCGCCCTGGCGCGGCACGTTGCCAGGCATGGCGTACCCGGGTCGGAATCATGGCGTGCAGTACGCGCCAGGCAGGCTGACCAGGCAGCGGCGCCCACCTACAAGGAAGTGTCTTCGGTGCTACTCGGGCGGCTAAATGCGTTCCCTCAGGACGCGGGGTTGGAGGACGTCGAAGGCGTTCATGGACCCGTGAGCGCGACTGAAGCGGCTGAACATCGCCTCCCTATTGGAACCGCAATTCCTCACAGTCTCCGCCGCAAGGTGCAGAGAAGCCTGTGGGCAACGCCGCCCACGCTCGTGGAACGAGGGATCGTGACATCGGGCGAGACGCTGGCACGAGTGCTGCCACAGGTCACTGCGGGAATTCGGGCCGCGGGCATTGCCGACCCGCCGTTACGAGGCCTCTACTCGGCGGTATATCGCGCTTTCCGAAGGCGTCGCTCATTGTTGCTTCTTGATCTCCAAAGCCAGGTAAGGGTTGAGGAGCTGCCGTGGGTGGCGGCAATTGAGCCGTTTCGCCAAAGCGACATCTCGACGCAGGAGGCGGCCCTCGCCGCCCTGGAAGAGACTGCTGCGCTCACGATTCGCTCGTTCCCGCACATGATCATTCCCAACAAGCTGCTCCAGGAATTCAAGGTTCTGGCAAAGGACGCGGCCGTGGACATTCCATTCGTCGAGGAAGTAGCCGCTGACATTTTCATGGGGGCCTTCTCCTCTACGTTTGTGCGCGCGGCGAAGATGGCGGGAGAAGTTGTCGACGGAACGCTCTACGCCCGCTACTACGCGATCGATTACCGCGGGATCAGAGCGCTTCCAGACCGGCAACCCGCGCAAAGATGGTGGCAACCGGATATCAAAACGGGCCCTTTTGCTACGATATGTGCGGACCGGGCTGGTGTCGCGCTCGGAGGATGGGACTCCGCGACCAACGGGATGATTATCGAGCAGGAGCAGATCATTACCACCCAAAACCTCGCCGCGCTGTTCCATCGTCTGGACCTGCGTTCTCAAATCGATCAAGACGAACTCACCGAACTCTCCAAACGCTGCTTCACATGGATATGTGCTCGCCTTCAACGGAACACCGAGCGATGGCACGCTCGCCTGATTGCAGTCAAGAACTGCGCGTACGCCTGGCGGCAGATGATCTTCTACCTTGCGCTTTTGGATGCGGAGAGGGTTCCGGTGTTCATCGAGTGGGCTTCAGTGAATCTGGCTGTGCAGCGCGAGGCGTTCCGCACAGGGTTTGCGCCTGCCCTGGAGGGACTTAGAATCGCCGCGGACGGCCATATCCTCGATGAAAACGCGATCCAGTCGGACGGCGTACGCCGGTTCCAGGGATGGTCGAAGAGCAGGCACTGGCTGTTCGAACCGGATTCCGAGGCGGCCAATTCGTGACGAGAACCTGGCGCGCGGATGTGGGGAATCTTCTTCGGTATCTATCCCGCCTCCAAAGCCGCCGCCCTCCACCCCATCGAGGCGCTTCGCTTTGAATAGCCTGTAACCTTCCTCGAAAAAGTTCGGTTTGTTCAAGTAATTGCGAGAAGAGCGGCCGTCAGGTCTTGACAGACGCTAAATATCGCAATACAATGACAACGTCAGATGGGGCAGTGCAGTGGGCGCTGTCCTGCGCGTTTCATTCTTTGTTCTCACTGCCGCCGTTGGCAAGCGTGACCCTCACGTTCCTCAGCGTATCCGTGGCTTCGTTTCCCCTGATCAGCCACTCTTTGAACCCGCTGAGATTGTGGATCCCGCCCCACTGCAGCGAGAACCCAACCGGTCGCGCCGCGGCCACTTTATTCTCAGGGAGGCAAACGATGGACCCCCGCAAGCGAGCGTTTACGCTCATCGAACTCCTCGTCGTCATCGCAATTATCGCGATTCTTGCCGCTATCCTCTTCCCCGTCTTCGCCCAGGCCCGCGAATCGGCGCGAAAGACCTCGTGCCTCAGCAACACCAAGCAGGTCGGCACCGCGCAGATGATGTATTCGCAGGATTACGACGAAACGTACGTCCTGTACGCGAACTATGGTTCGCCCCTTCTCCGCGACGACGGCTCCGTATATCGCGCCTACCAGCCCTGGACCCAGCAGGTCCAGCCGTATGTCAAGAACAAAGACATGTTCCTCTGTCCGGATGAGCGAGATCTCAGCGTCACTATTGGATCCGGGAACAGCGCGCAGAAAGTGCTCTATTCGGGCTACGGAATGAACTACGGGTACCTGGGCAAGTATACGCCCGGCGCTAACTCGGACCCGAATCCCTGGATTCCGCTATCCCTTGCAGCCGTTAACAAGCCCGCGCAGATCGTGTTCGCGATGGACTCCGTCGGACGCGATTACGCCGACGCCGGCCACGCAACGGTTTGGACTCCCTTGGGCACCACGGTCGCCCCGCCGGACGCAACCTTTAGCGCGAACGGATTTTACGAAGGTGGCTGGGGTTATCCCTGCTCCGACATTACGACGTACTACGATTATCCGGGATACGGCGGCGCTTCTTTCCGTCATACGTCCAGTGGATTCAAGGCGGGCCAGGCCATCGATGGGGGCGCCAATGTAATCTTCTGTGACAATCACTCGAAGTTCTACAAGGTCGGCGGGCTCGCGGCCGGTACGAACTATGCGCCAAACAAGCCCTGCAACCAGGTCCAGGTAGTGAATCCGGATGCGTACCTGTGGAACCCATCCTACTAGACGGAGCGATAGACTCGTGAAGAGAACATGTGCGCTCGTGATCGCGACGTTCGTGGTCGCTGGTACTCTTATCGGCTGCAAGCCGAAGAATGATGGGATCGATGCTCCGGCAGGAGCAAACAATCCCACGATCCCGCTCCAATCGGCGCCGCCGCAGAAGGCGATGCCCTCCGCTGCGGGCGCGGGAGGCGCGCCTTCTGGCGCCCCGCAATAAACCGCGCGGTGATCTCTAATCGCGCACTGATACGGCAGGCAGATATCGGCCGCCTGACCGCTCTAATGAGCGGTCAGGCGGCTTTCCTTATGGTCGGTGGATACTCGGCGCATACTGATCGCAAACTTATCCGTGGCAGAAGGTCGATCCGCGGCGCCCGTCGAAGCGTGGCGAAACTCTTATCGAGGAGGGCAATCCTTATGTTGACGGGCGAATCGAGACTTGCGAGGCGCGAGCTCCTCGTAGTAGCCGTTGCGAGCGCAGGGGCGGGGCTGGCAAGCTGCGCGCATGGGCAGGCGCCTCCTCCGACGGACGTTGTCGTGGAGACGAAGGCGGGGAAGGTGACGCTGCGGCCCATCAAGCACGCGTCGGTGCTGATGATGGTGAAGGGCAGGAACTGGTACATCGACCCAGCCCAGCTCCCGCCGGGGAATTATCCGAAGGCCGATGTTATCTTCGTCACACACGAGCACCCGGACCACTACGACCCGAAAGCCCTCGACATGTTGCGCACGCCCACAACCACTGTCGTGGCGAACCCGCGCGTGGCGGCGATGGTGCAGGGCGCGCAGGCGATGAAGAATGGAGATACGAAAGATGTGCTCGGAGTCCGGGTGGAAGCGGTCCCGGCCTACAACATGGTCCGCACCCAGTATCACCCGAAGGGGCGCGACAACGGATACATCTTCAACATCGGAGGCAAACGCATCTACTTCGCGGGAGATACGGAGGCGACGCCAGAGATGAAGGCGCTGAAGAACATCGACGTCGCGTTCCTGCCCATCAATCTGCCGTTCACGATGCCGCCGAGCGAAGCCGCCGAGGCCGCGAAAGCGTTCAAGCCGAAGCTGCTTATCCCCTACCACCAGGGACCCGCCAACCCGCAGGAGGTCGCCGACGCCCTGAAGGGAACGGGAATCGCGGTGAAGGTGATGCGGTTGCCGTGATGAAGTGATGAAGTGATGAGGTGATGCGTGATGCGGGAATCGTGATGCGTGATGCGTGAGCGGTGCAGGTAGGTTCGTGAACTGTCCAGCCTGGTCAGTGGACCCCATCACCTTGCTCGCGAACCTAACTGCACCGCTCACATCATCACCTCATCACCTCATCACAATTCCTCTCACTTCTGCCACGTGATCATCGTCGCCTCCTGCGGGACGAGGGCGTCCGCGTGGTGCGGCACGATTCGGGGGGTGAAGCGGTCCGGGCAGCGCGACGACTGGACGAGCGCCGTGTAGATGTAGCCGTTGATGGAGCCGGTGATGGGCTCGCCGCGCTCCAGCCGGTAGACGGAGGGCTCGCCCTCGATTGGGTCGGCGTAGAGCTCGACGGCGACGTCATCCGGCTCGATATCGGGCAGATACGCGTGGACGTCGAAGCGCCAGCCGCCCTTCTCCTCGGAGACGTGGACGTTGCCGAATCGGAGGCCCTTCCAGCCCTGCTCGAGCCGCTCGTGCCAGGCTTCCAGCTCGACCGCCAGCTTGCCGTTGTTGTCGGCGCGCTTCCGATAGGCTGACGCGGCCGGGATGTAGAGCTTCTCGACATACTCCTCCAACATCCGGTGGCTGCTGAATCGATAGGTGAGGCGGCACATCGATTCGCGGACCCTGTGGACCCACGCGTGCGGGACGCCGGCCTTGTCGCAGTCGTAGAACTCGGGAACGATCTCCTCTTCGAGCAGGCGGTAGAGCTGGTCCGCCTCAACGCCATCCCACTCGGCTTCTTCGTGCTCCTGCCCGTCGCCCAGCGCCCATCCGATCTCGGGGTCGTACGCCTCGGCCCACCATCCGTCGAGCTCGGAGAGGTTGAGCCCGCCGTTCACGAGGACCTTCATGCCGGATGTGCCGCTCGCCTCCCACGGCCGCCGCGGGTTGTTGATCCAGACGTCCACGCCCGCGACGAGGTGCTGCGTGAGCGCCATGTCGTAGTCGGCGAGGAAGACCACGCGGTCGAACATTTCCGGACGCATCGCGAATCGGGCCATCTCCTGCACCAGCAGCTTGCCCTGATGGTCGGCGGGGTGCGCCTTCCCGGCGACGATGAGTTGGACCGGCCTCTCGGTGCTCAGCAGGATTCGCTCGAGCCGCGCGACGTCGCGCAGCAGGAGGTTGGGACGCTTGTAGGTCGCGAACCGGCGCGCGAATCCGAGCGTGAGCGCGTTCGGGTCGAGGACGTGCTCGGACCGCTCGATCAGCTCGTGCGGCGCGCCCAGGGTCAGGAGCTGGCGCTCCAGACGGCGGCGGACATATTCGACCAGCTCGCGCCGCGACCGCGCCCGGAACTCCCAGAGATCAACGTCGCTCAGGCGCTCCTCGGTGAGCGGCGGCCGCTCCTCCTCGCCCCGCCACGATTCGTTGTCGCAGATCCGCCCCCAGATCATGTGCGCTTCCTGCGAATCCCACGAGGGGACGTGGACGCCGTTTGTAACGTGCGTGACCGGCACCTCGTCGACCGGCCAGCGCGGATAGAGGCCGGCGAACAGGCTCCGGCTGACAAGTCCGTGGAGCTCGCTCACGCCGTTTACAAACCCGGCGCCGTGCATGGCGAGGTAGGCCATGTTGATGAACTCGTCGTGATCGTCCGGGTGCTGCCGGCCGATACCCATCAGCTCTTCGACCGGGACCTCGATCAGGTTGGAGAGCTGCTGGGCGTACTGGCGGACGATGTTCGGATCGAAGCGGTCGAACCCGGCGGCGACCGGCGTGTGGGTGGTGAAGACGTTGCCCGGCCGCGTCGCCCAGAGCGCCTGCTGAAACGTGACGCCGTGCTTCTCCTTGAACGCGCGGGCGCGGGCCAGCACCACGAACGCCGCGTGCCCCTCGTTCAGGTGGCAGACGTCGACGTCGATTCCCAGCTCCTCCAGCACATGCCACCCGCCGACTCCGAGCACGATCTCCTGAATCAGGCGGCGGTCCTGCCCGGCGGCGTAGAGCGCGGAGGTGATGGCGCGGTCCCACGGGTTATTGAGCGGGTCATTGCTGTCGAGCAGGTAGAGATTTACGCGGCCCACCTGCGCCCGCCAGACGCGGAGCAACACGGTGCGGCCGGGGAGTCGGACCTTGACGCGGAGCCATCCGCCGTTCTTCGGGTCCTTGACGGGCGTGACGGGGAGGCTGGTCGGGTCGTTGTAGGGGAGTGCTTCGATCTGCCAGCCATCCGCCCCGATGATCTGCCGGAAATAGCCCTGCTGATAGAGGATTCCGATGCCGATGACGGGTACTCCGAGGTCGCTGGCGGTCTTCAGGTGGTCGCCCGCGAGGATTCCGAGGCCGCCGGAGTAGATGGGGAGCGCCTCGCTCAGCCCGAACTCCATGCAGAAGTAGGCGACCGACTTGAGCGGCGAATCTCCGTGCCGCTCCCCGAACCAGCCTGCATCATCCAGATTCCTTCGCCGCACCTCGAGACCCGCCTTCATCTCCTCGATAAGCGTGGTGTCGCGCGCCGCCTCCATCAGCCGCGCATCGGAGACGTTTTGCAGAATCAGCCAGGGGTTGCGGGTGCGCTCCCAGGCGTCCGCGTCGAGCAGCTCCCACACCTTATCGGTGGCCTGGCTGCCGGACCAGCGGAGGTCGAGAGCGAGGTCGTCGAGGCCGGAGAGCGCTTCCGGAAGCGGGCGCTGGGACAATCGTTCTATCATGAGGGACTACTCCTGAGCTGCGGTTTTGTGATTCGCGATTCGAGCACGGTGGGTAAGATACTCCCGCGTCGGTGGGGTTTGGTGCGGAACGTGCCGCGTAGTGGTCCTGCCGGGGGACGAGCGGCGATCTATCGGGCCGCTGCTCTCATAATACCCCGCGTCCATCCGCTCCCCGGTAGAATTATCGGGTGCGAGACCGTTTGTGGAGAGTGTAGCGGTTCGACAGTAAGGACTGCGGCAAGGGCAAGGCAGCGGCCGGAGGCGGGGATGCCTCCGGCCGCGTTCATTCGAGGGTGGAGTGCCGTAGAAACGATCTCAGCGGTGCGGAACGCCCTCGCTGCGGCCATGGGTCTCCTGCGAGTGCGCGCGCATCTGCTGAAGGGCCATTGCTTTGGCTTGCGGTGGCATGTTGGGGTTGCTCTCGATCATCTTGATCTGAGCCTCGGGCTTCGCCGCCTCGATCTTCCTCGCTTCTTCGGCGCGGTCATTCGACTGGCGTATCATCACGATTCCGATGGTGGCGAGTAGCAGCACGACCGCAACGGCGAGCATAATGCCTTGCCGGCCGCCTTGCTTGACGGGCTTCGCGCTGGCTGAATGTCCGTATGTGCTCATTGTGTATCCTCGCCAGGACGGCAGCGGCCATGCGCTCAGCACGCCCGACCCGTGCCGCCCAGCTGTCTAGTAGGGGTACCATCCTTCGGAGATCCAACCAGCCGCCCGGTTGACCGGAACAAAGATGTTCTCAAACCACTTCATTTGGCCCCTGGCGAAAGACTTGGCGTGGCCGTCGCCGAAGAGGCAATTCGTGGAGTTCGCGTGACGATAGCGCGGGAGCATGCCGCCATGACCCCACCAGTTGCTGTCGTCGTTACGCATGTTGTCTCCTTCGCGGAGGAGCTGAACATCGGTGTTGTCGTGGCGGGCCGTATTCGTTGCCTTGTCATACCAAACACCGCTGGTATTGTCCCACTCGTCAGAATCGTAATAGGGAACGCTCCAGGTCTGTCCGAGCCGACCCTTTTCAACGAGATATACCTTCGAAGCGGGAGCGTCAACTGCGGCCATGCCGACAGTGTTAGTCTTGCCACCGCCGTAATTCGAAGGGAATATGTCCATGTGAAGGCCGAATTGCTGGCCCTGCGTGTCGTCCGGATGGCTCGGGCATCGGTAGATGCCGTCGTTTCCCCAACTGTAGCTGACGCCCTGCTCTACGTAATGGTCCCCGTTCTTCACATAGGGGTACACCATGACGTACCACTGTTGCTGCGGACCAAACCCATTCCCGCCGTACTCGCTCTGCGGATAGGTCTCGTCATAATCCTGTGTGTACATCATGAGCGCGTTGCCGATCTGCTTCATATTGGAAAGGCAGGTCGACTTGCGGGCAGATTCTCTCGCCTGGGCAAAGACCGGAAACAGAATTGCCGCAAGAATCGCGATAATCGCGATAACGACGAGAAGCTCGATCAGGGTGAATGCGCTTCTTGTGTGTGACATGGGATCTCTTCCTCCTGTGGGAAAAGTCGACGACGATGCCAGTTACGCTCGCCGCTGAGCATGGGCGGAGTGTTCCGCCGATTAGATTAGGTATGACAGAGGGGCAGCGATCCGACATCATCGGATCGGCGTATTATGGTGGAAGTTTAGCGTTAGATGCGATTGCGAGGGTCGGCAATCGGCGGCGGCAAGGTCCGGTTTGGCTACGAAGGGGGAGATCGATTGAGCGGCGAAATGCGCCTCCGCGTCTTGTACGGGAGAAACTATTTTCATTAGGCAGACAACATTTTACTTGACGGGCAATTGGCCTCCGTGGTATCGTAGCAGGGTTAGGGCGGGTCAGCGTAGATTTCCGTCAAACCATCCACGCACAAGCCCCGCATTGGTGCGGCAATAAGGCAGAGAACCCGTCCGGTGTATCCTGCCCGCCATGGTCACCAACTCTTTGACGGCCCGTCGCCGTCGCTCTCTTCCAATCTCAGGAGGGTAATGATGTACAGAGGCAACTCCCGCAATCGGGCGTTCACGCTCATCGAATTACTCGTCGTAATCGCTATCATCGCGATCCTCGCCGCCATCCTGTTCCCCGTATTCGCCCAGGCCCGCGAGAAGGCCCGCGCGGTCAGCTGCCTCTCCAACCAGAAGCAGATTGGGACCGGCGTCCTGATGTATGCGCAGGACTACGATGAGACTATTCTGCCGTGGCTCACGACATCGGAATACGCCGGCCAACCATCGAACGAGCGAACGTGGTGCTGGAAAATGCAGCCGTACGTCAAGAACGGTGCATTCGTCCCGGGTCAGAAGAAGCCGCAGGGGCTCTACGCATGCCCATCGTTCAGCTTCGCCAACTTCGGGAAGGCCGCCCAGGTCGCTGATTGTGACAACGACGATCTAAGCTTCTACTATGGCGGGACGTTCTTGTCTTCGTTCTATGCCAATTACGGCTTCGCATTCCAGCAGGCGACAGTCGCCGGCATCGTTACAGGCACTCCATATCCCGGCTGCGGCACACAATCGGATCCCTGTGCGCAACTCCCGGGCAGCTTAAGCTACCCCGCCGCCTCGGGTGGCCTAACTCGGTCCCTGGCCGAAATTGTGCGCCCGGCAGAAACAGGACTCGTCTGCGACGGCGTGACCCTAGTCGGCCATGGCTTCTTCCTAATCACCTATGGTTGTGAGGCCGCGGAGATGCACCAGGGCGGAGGAAACTTCGTATTCCTTGATGGCCACGCCAAGAGGCTCACGGGCAACGTCAACCGATACCAGTTCAAGAACGCGGCGGACAACAAGTTCTACTGCACCTACGAGACGTTCTCGCTGTAATGGCCGATGGGAGCGATTGACGTGAAAACCCACGTGGCGAAACGCACATTGGTACTGGCCGGAATCTGCGGCGTACTGGCTCCACTGTTCGGATGCAGCAAGGCCGAAGAGCCGAAGCCGTCCACCGGCTCGTACTATACGGGCCCGCTGGCACAGAAGCCGCCGAACAGTGGAACGCCGCCGAAAGGCGCGATGGGATCCGGCACCGAGAGATAATCGCCGTGCCACTGGAAGTCACTCTTGCGTGAGTTCAGACTATCGAGCGAGCAGCCAGGGGCAACCCATCGCTGCTCGCTCGATTCTTGGCGGTCCGTTCCCTGGTGGTTCGCCCGACTCATCGTGCGGTCGGTAGCATGATTTCTCGCGTAATGGCGCAGTTGGTTCTGTTGTGGCAACGGGTGAAGCGGGCATAGGCGAATATATGCCTTGATTTTACTTGATTGGATGGGCACAATGGCAAAGAAGACGACAAATAAGCGCATCGCTGTACTTGCCGCCTGTGCGGCAATAGTGCCTGGTTTGACCGGCTGCTTCAGTCTCGAACGTACCAGGCCACCGAACGGTTCGGTCTATTACACAGGGGAAATGGTGCACAAGCCGAAGAATTCAATGACTCCGAAGGGTGCTATGGGCGGCAAGGAATTCTAGCTGGAGGAGACCGGTCGACTGTACAGCGCCGAGCCGGTTGACGTGCTTCGCGTCCCGCCGCGCTGTAGCTGCTCCGCACGATCAGTCTCCGCGCAGCGTGCTCGCGGCTGCGTCGCCACGAAGATACCTCGTGCCGCGGCGACGCGACCACCCTGCAAGCGGATCGCGCCGTCGCGGCACACGCTGTGATGTTATCCCCGAAAGCTCTCCGTCGCTTATGCGTAATCTCACTTCGACCACTGACCTCATAGGACGACTCCGCTCGCGATCTCACCGATCACTTCGGCTATCGGCCGCAGCCGGCATGGCGTTGATTGCTGTAGCCCTCCTCGCAACACGAATCCGTCAGTTCAGCGGAGAGCGCACCGATCTCCTCACCCTGAGCGCCGCAGTTGATCTCCAGTCTCCGCCCGGCCTTCCCGCTCCGGATCTCGATGCGGAGCGGGTTCGGATACAGTCCGTTCGTAGTCTTCAGCGTATCGCTGCTTCGCATCGCGCTGATACTAATGCGTGGCGGGAACTTGCCGATGCCGCGCAGGGCGCCGGCGACCTACTGACAGCGCGCATCGCTCTCCAGCAGGCGTTGACTTGCACGTCATCGCCGGATGCCGAGCCGCTTATCGCACTGGCCGCCGTCGACGAGCGGCTTGGTCGTATCAACGAGTCCCGAGAAACCCTGGAACGCGCCGTAAGTCAGCATCCTGACGACTGGCGCGCCAGAATGCCCCTGGTAACTATCCTGGGCGAGATGGGTGAGCAGTCGAGGGCAGAAACTGAGCTTGTAACCTGCGCGAGGAGCGTTGGCGCCACAAACGTGCCGGGGCTGCTCGCCCTGGCGGCTGCATACGAC
>Ga0207667_10004391_pt1 | contig 17273 bp, 22 predicted proteins | sample KBSCornC52_FD_184301 | JGI IMG/M metagenome (GOLD analysis project Ga0207667, IMG submission 184301) | Corn rhizosphere microbial communities from Kellogg Biological Station, Michigan, USA - KBS Corn C5-2 (SPAdes) (version 2) | ecosystem: Host-associated > Plants > Roots > Rhizosphere > Soil ...
CTATGGCTATGGCCGCATCGCCGCGGTCGTGTAGCCGTCTGCGCGTGCCTTTGCCAAAGCCTGTTCGCGCGCCCATACCAGCACGTTCATGCCGAACGCCTTGCCATAGCCGGCCACAACTGCGCCGATGCGGCCATAGCCATAGATGCCGAGCGTCTTGCCGCCCACGCTTTGGCCGACGCCGATCTGCCATTTACCGGCTTTCGCCGCCGCCACCTGCTGCGGGATCGCGCGCATCCCCGCCAGCACCAGTCCCCAGGTGAATTCGGCGGTCGCATAGGACGGCGTATCGGCATGCTGGCTCGAGGAGACGACGACGCCGAGCCGGGTGCAGGTATCGATATCGATATGCGGAAAGACGCTGCGCTGGCTGATCAGCTTCAGCTTCGGCAGCCGCTCCAGCAGGGGCGTGCGGATCTGCGTCCGTTCCCGGATCAGCACCAGCGCCTCGGTATCGCGCAGGCGCTCGGCGAGAACATCGACGTCCTGGACGTGATCGTTCCAGATCTTGACGTCGTGTCCGGCCAATTTACGGAAACAGTCGAGGGTGCGCAGCGTGTCGAAGTAATCGTCGAGGATCGAGACTTTCACGATGCGCTCCCCCGTCAGGTGTCGTTCAAGTTGTTACTTGCAGGGGGTTACTTTACTGCCAGCAGTTCGACGTCGAACATCAGCGTCGCATTGGGTGGAATGACGCCGCCGGCGCCACGCGCGCCATAGCCGAGGGCGGGCGGAATGATCAGCGTGCGCTTGCCACCGACATGCATCGTGGCAACGCCTTCGTCCCAGCCTCCGATCACCCGCTTCTGCCCGATCGGAAATTCGAACGGCTCGTTGCGGTCCACCGAGGAGTCGAACTTCTTGCCCTTCTGGCCGTTTTCATAGAGCCAGCCGGTGTAATGCATGACGCAGGTCTGGCCGGGCTTCGGCGAGGCGCCGGTGCCGACGACGCTGTCAATGATCTGCAAACCTGAAGCCGTTGTCATGGGTTTTCCTGCGGTCTGGGCCGATGCCGTGGACATGGCAACGGGCGTGGCAACCGCAGCCGCCATGGCGGCGAATGCGGTCTGGAGGATCGTGCGTCGGGAAGCGCGCATCTGTGAAAATACCTTTCCTCGATAGAGCGCGACGTGTCTAGCGCAACGAAACCGGGGTTGCTACCCCATTTGACGCATGCCAACGCGCCGGGCCTGGAAGCTTCAGCCCGCCGCTCAAGCAAACGTTATTTCCCGATCAGGCGGCCGCCTTCCGGTCAATCCAGCGCCGGACCATCTCGATCGAGCGCGCTATGCCGCATAGACGCCTTCGGCTCCGGGTACCGGACCGATCAGAGGCAATCCATCGCTCGCGGTGTCGAACCTACCGGACCAGCCGAACGCGATATCGGTGTTTGCGCGCGGCCAGAGCGCAGAAAGCCTTTGCGCCAGCACGCGCGACTTTTCCGGAATCAGGCGATCCCGTGCATCGGGCTCGACGATTTTCTCGCTGTCCTCGCCGCCGACGATGATGCGCCCCGTGCGCGTGGTTCGGGCATACAGATAATTGTTCGCGTCCTTCCAGATCAGCGCGCCGTCTTTCCAGATGTTCTGCGGCCGTGGCGCGGTTGCGATCGCCCGGATCGAATGCAGTCGCCTCACCTTCGAAAGAGCGCGCCCCGCGCGCGCCAACGCCACGTTCAGCACTCCACGCGCCAGCTGCATCGGATCGGCATCCGCGACACCCGGCGAGATCGCGCCGGCGCGGTGGATTCCAAGATGGTCGAGCAGCATGGCGTGGTCGAGGAATCTCCGGGCAATCCAGCGCGCTGGCGCAGACGGTGTTCTTCCAGCAGTTCATCGCTGGAGTCGCCGGCAGCGAGATAGAGCGAATTCCTGTCGCGCATGTCGCAGGCAATGCCAAGCTGCCGCACCAGCGATTTCAGGTCGGTGACCGCCTCAAGGCTGGCGCGGTACGCGCGCGAGGCCCGCTCGAAGCCGTAGGCATCGGAACAGCCGCCCCGCAGGTCGGACTGTTCGGTATCGTCTGAATCGAGAACGCTGATAACAAACCCCTGACAACAGGTAACCGGCCGCATCATGCGGCCGGCCCGGCTTCATCGCTTTAACGAGGGCGACGAGCTGTTGTTCCAAGGTGCGCGGATGACGAGACGCTCAATAGCCCAGCGCGCAACCGTCCTTGCGGGGGTCGGAGCCGCCGGTCAGCGTGCCCTTGTCCCAGTCGATCCAGATCGCCTGACCACCGCCCAGCGGGCCGACCACGCTGGTGGTCTTGTGGCCGATCTTCTTCAGGCCCTCGACGATCGCGGCCGGCACGCTGTCCTCGAGCTGGTAGACGCCCTCGTAATGCAGGCCGCGCGGCATATCGATGGCTTCCTGCACGTCGCAGCCGTAGTCGAGCATGTTGGTCAGCACACGGGTCTGGCCGACCGGCTGATACTGGCCGCCCATCACGCCGAACGGCATCACCGCGCGGCCGTTCTTCGTTGCCAGACTTGGAATGATCGTGTGCAGCGGCCGCTTGCGCGGGGCGATGCAATTGGGATGGCCGGGCTGGATCCGGAAGCCGCCGGCGCGGTTTTGCAGGAGCACGCCGGTCTTGTTGGAAACGATCGCGGAGCCGAAGGAATGCGCGATCGAGTTGATGAACGAACAGACGTTGCGGTCCTTGTCGACCACGGTGATGTAGACCGTGGAGGGATTCATCGGCGGCGCGACGTTCGGCAGGTCGAGCAGACCGTCCATGCGGATCTTGCCGATGTGCTCCTCCGCAAATTCTTTTGCGAGGATGCCGGCGACGTCGACGTGAACCTGCTCGGGGTCACCTATATATTGTTCGCGCATCATATAGGCGATGCGCGCGGCCTCGGCTTCGAGGTGGAAGCGTTCGACGCTGAGGGCGGCGAATTTGGTCAGGTCGAAGCGGGAGAGAATGTTGAGCATGACCAGCATGGTGATGCCGGGGCCATTTGGCGGGCACTGCCAGACGTCATGACCCTTGTAGCCGGTGCCGATCGGCGACGTGGTCTCGGTGGTATGGCTGGCGAAATCCTCCAACGTGTGCAGGCCACCGATGCCGCGCAGGGTCTCGACCATGTCCTCGGCGATGGCGCCGGAATAAAACGCGTCGCGGCCGTTCTTGGCAATGGCGCGTAGCGTCTTGCCGAGTTCAGGCTGGTGGATGACGTCGCCGGCCACGGCCGGCTTGCCGTGCGGCAGCAGATAGCGCTCGGTGTTGGTGCCGTTCTTCAGCTTGTCGAAACCGTTCTTCCAGTCGAACGCGATGCGGGGCGCGACGATGTAGCCCTCTTCCGCGGCCTTGATCGCCGGCTGCAGCAGGGTATCAAGGCCCATCTTGCCGTGGTCGCGCAGGATGGTGTCCCAGGCGTCGATGGCGCCGGGAATGCTGACGGCATGGGCCGAAGTCAGCGGCACCGAGTTGATCTTGCGCTCCAGATACCATTCGACCGTGGCCGCGGCGGGCGCACGGCCGGAGCCATTATAGGCCACGATCTTGCCGTTGCCCTTGGGCTGGATCAGCGCAAAACAATCGCCGCCGATACCGGTCGACTGCGGCTCGATCACCCCGAGCAGCGCGCACGCCGCAACCGCCGCGTCAGCGGCAGTGCCGCCCGCGCGCATCACATCGACCGCCACCAGTGCCGCCGCCGGGTGCGAGGTCGCCACCATCGCGTTCTGGGCATGGACCGTCGAGCGGCCGGCGAAATGGAAATTCCTCATCGCTAGTCTTTCTTTAAGAGCGTATTTTTGGGTGCCCCACCGGCATGGGCAGGTTCGTCAGGATTTACGGGAGTTTCTTGGCACATTCATCCCGGCCAGGGCAATGGCTGGTATGCCAGGGAATGGCCTGCCGGAAATGCGTGGAATACACGCGGTTTTGCGGGGTTTCCCCGCCCTTGCCCGCCTGATAAACGGTCGCGATGCCCGCGAAAGTCGCCGCCTTCTATCAATTCGCAGCACTGCCGGATTTCCGGGAGCTGCGTGAGCCGCTGCGCGCCATCTGCGCGGGTCTCGGGCTGAAAGGCAGCGTGTTGCTGGCGCAGGAGGGCATCAACGGCACGGTCGCAGGCCCCGCCGAGGGTATCGACGCGCTGGTGGCCGAACTGCAGCACGGCGCGCTGTTCGGCGGCCGGCTCGACCATCTCGAACTGAAACTCTCGCAGAGTTCGGAGATGCCATTTCAGCGCATGAAAGTCCGGCTGAAAAAGGAGATCGTCACGCTCGGCGCCGCCGTCGATCCGACGCGGCAGGTCGGCACCTATGTCGAGCCCGCCGACTGGAACGCGCTGCTTGCCGCACCCGATACGCTGGTAATCGATACCCGCAATCAATTCGAGGTGGCGATGGGCACGTTTGAGGGCGCGGTCGATCCGGGAATAAAGAGCTTTGGCCAGTTCAAGGAGTTTGCCGCGCAAAAGCTCGATCCGGCAAAACATCGCAGGATTGCCATGTTCTGCACCGGCGGCATCCGCTGCGAGAAGGCCAGCGCCTATCTGCTGGCGCAGGGATTCGACGAGGTCTATCACCTCAAGGGCGGCATCCTGCGCTACCTGGAAGGCATACCCGAGGCGGAAAGCCGCTGGCGCGGCGAATGCTTCGTGTTCGACGAACGCGTTGCGCTCGGACACGGCTTGCGCGAACATAAAACGAACGTTGGCGACCAGGAATGAAAGCCACCATGGGTGACGGCAACGCACTGAACGAACGCATCGACGCGCTGGAAATGCGGCTGACCTACCAGGACGAAGCCATCGAAACGCTGAACCAGACGATCACCAAGCAATGGCTCGAGATCGACAGGCTGAAGCATCAGCTTTCCGAGATGAAGGAGCGCCTGCAGGAAGCCGAAAGCCATGCGCCGGGCCCGGCGAACGAGCCGCCGCCGCATTACTAAAGGCCGGCGCGAACAGAAACGGCCTCCGCAAGGAGGCCGCTTCGTCAGTTCAATGCACCGAGATCAGCGATCGCGGTCGATAATAACGGGCCTGCGGTCACGATCGTAGTCGCGGTCGTGACCGTGACCCCTACGGATTACCACGGCATCGTCGCGATCGCGATATTCGCGCTCCCGAACCACTTCACGGTCGCGATAGCGATCGCCATGACCGTTGCCGACGGTGACGCCGACGCCGTTCGGACCAACACCAACTCCGATGTCTTCCGCACTCGCCGGCATCGCAACGGAAATCGTGGCCACTGCGACGGCAGCCATTGCCAGATGCTTCATCATCGCTTGCTCCTCTTGGATTCAGTTATCAGCAACGCAATTCGCGAAAACGTGAATCGTTCCGCGGCAACATTCCAAATGCGTACGCACGAATGGACTCACGCGTGCATGCGAAACCAGATCGCGACGGCGATCAACGCAACCACGACCGCCGCCCACACGACCGGCGTAACCTTCTTCGAACTGCCGCTGCGTGGTGAGTCGTTGGCGGCATGGTTGAATTCGGTTTGCATCGGTTCACCCGCGACCATTACCGAAAGACAGAGCGCAATTTTTCCCAGAGCGTTTCGTCGTCGATATGATCGGCCTTCGATCGCGCCGGCTGCGCGGCACTCACGGGATCTGACGCCGGAAAGCTGTCCATCAAGCCGGTTTCGAGCCTGGCATGGGCTTCGCGATCGGCAGCCAAGGCGGCAACCGGATTGGCCGCGTGCTTGTCATGCGGCGCGGGGTTAAATTTCTCAGCCATAGCGCTAGTCCTCCATGACTGTATCAACGTCCCGTATTCCCCGTGGTTCCACATCTCGCCTTGGCCAGGCCGGAACCAGCGTGTATCAGAGGCCTCAAATATCTTTAGCGCCCGCAGGAACCTTTCGATTGCCCCAGAAATCCGTCGTCAAACCCTTTATCGAAGTGCTGTCCGGCCACCGCCAGCCGGTGCCGCCGGTCTGGATGATGCGGCAGGCCGGGCGCTATCTGCCCGAGTATCGCGAGCTGCGCGCCAAGGCCGGCGGCTTTCTCGATCTCTGCTTCACGCCGGACTATGCCGCGGAAATTACACTGCAGCCGATCCGGCGTTTCAACTTCGATGCCGCGATCATCTTTTCCGACATTCTGGTGATCCCCTACGCGCTCGGCCGCTCCGTGCGCTTCGAAGCCGGCGAAGGCCCGCGGCTCGATCCCCTGGATACGCCGGAGATGGTGGCGACGCTGGCGCGCCATGCCGACTTCGGCAAACTCGAGCCGGTCTATGAAGCGCTGCGCCGCGTGCGCCGCGAGCTCGATCCGCGCATCGCGCTGATCGGCTTCTGCGGCGCGCCGTGGACGGTCGCGACCTACATGGTCGCCGGGCAAGGCACGCCGGACCAGGGCCCGGCGCGCATAATGGCCTACCGGCATCCCGAGGCCTTTGCTGCGATCATCGACGTGCTGGTGGAGAATTCGATTAAGTATCTGCTCGACCAGCTCAGGGCCGGCGCCGACGTCCTGCAGATCTTCGACACCTGGGCTGGCGTGCTGCCGCCGCGCGAATTTCAGCGCTGGTCGATCGAACCGGCCAGGCGCATCGTTGCCGGCGTGCGCGCGCAGGTGCCGGACGCCAGGATCATCGGCTTTCCGCGCGGCGCTGGCGCACAGCTTCCCGCTTATGTCGAAGCGACAGGCGTTAACGCGGTGAGCATTGACTGGGCGGCCGAGCCGTCATTGATCCGCGAGCGCGTGCAAAACCGGGTCGCCGTGCAAGGCAATCTCGATCCGCTGGTCCTGATCGCGGGTGGTGCGGCGCTCGACCGCGCGGTGGACGACGTCTTGATGAACTACGCTGGCGGACCGTTTATTTTCAATCTCGGCCACGGCATCCAGCCGGAAACCCCGATCGCCCATGTCGAGCAGATGCTGAAGCGGGTGCGGAATTATCGGGGCTGACAGCGGCGCCTACCGCGCATCCTCCAAAATCATGTCCGACGCCTTCTCCGCGATCATGATCGTCGGCGCATTGGTATTGCCCGACATCAGGTCGGGCATCACGGAGGCATCGACGACACGCAGGCCTTCGATGCCGCGAACCCTTAGCCGCTGGTCGACGACTGCCAACGGATCGTTGCCCATCCGGCAGGTCGAGGTGGGATGATAGACCGTGCTGCCGGTGCGGCGACAGAACTCCAGCAATTCGTCATCGCTCGCCACCTTCGGCCCCGGATCGACCTCGCCGACCGCATAGGGTTTCAGTGCAGGCGCCGCCAGGATCTTCCGCAGGATCCGGATGCCGTCGATGAAGGCCCGGCGATCGGTTTCGGTCGCAAGATAGTTGATGCGGATTTCCGGCGGTACCGAAGCATCCGCGCTCTTGATGCGCAGCGAACCGCGGCTCTCCGGACGCAGTTGGCAAACCGAGGCGGTAAAGCCGGACTGCGCATGCAGCTTCTCTCCCATCTTGTCGGTGGAGAACGGCAGGAAGTGAATCTGGATATCCGGCGAGGCCAGCCGCGGACTGGTCTTGAAGAATGCGCCCGAGGTGCCTGCCGCGATCGTCAGCGGTCCATTTCGAAACGCGGCGTATTGCGCGCCAGCCAGCATCTTGCGGATGGGATTGTTGACGACGTCGTTCAGCGTGACGGACTGCGCGCAGCGCGTCACCAGCCGGACCTGCATGTGATCCTGCAGATCGTTGCCGACGCCTTGCGCGTCGAGCACGACCTCGATGCCGTGGCTCTTCAAGAGGTCTGCGGGTCCGACACCGGAGAGCTGCAGCAATTGCGGCGAATTATACGAACCACTGGAAACCAGGATTTCCTTGCGCGCTTTCGCCGTACGGAGACGACCTTCCTGCTTGTATTCCACTGCTTTGGCGCGGCGACCCTCAAATAGAATGCGCTGCGCCAGCGCCGAGGTCTCGACATGCAGGTTGCCGCGCTTCAACGCCGGCCGCAGATAAGAGAACGCAGTCGAGGCGCGCCGGCCCCGTTTGGTCGTGGTCTGGAAAAATCCCGCGCCTTCCTGGGTGGCGCCGTTGAAATCGGGATTGGTCGGAATGCCGGTCTCGGCGGCGGCGACCACAAAGGCCTCCGACAGCGGGTCATGGTGCCGCCAGTCGGAGACCGGCAGCGGCCCGCCGGCGCCGTGATACTTGTTCTCGCCGCGCTGCTGGTTCTCGGCCTTCCTGAAATAGGGCAGCACGTCATCGTAACCCCAACCGGCGTTGCCGCGCTGACGCCAGCGATCGTAATCCTCGTGTTGGCCGCGCACGTACAACAGGCCGTTGATCGAACTCGAACCACCCAGCACCTTGCCGCGCGGCTGAAATACCTGGCGACCGTTCAGTCCCGGTTCGGGCTCGGTCTGGTACATCCAGTTGACGGTCTTTTCCTTGAACAGTTTTCCGTAGCCGAGCGGCACGTGAATCCAGAGATTGGTGTCCTTCGGTCCGGCTTCCAGCAGCAGCACCGAATGTTTGCCGTCAGCGCTCAGGCGATTGGCGAGCACGCACCCGGCCGAGCCGGCGCCGACGACAATGTAGTCGAATTCGGCAGAGTCATTGTTGTTATTGTTCATTGGTTCCTCCCGCGACACGAGAGGTAGCGGGGCCGCTACAGGCGGTCAATTGCCTCTCGGTCGCAGGGGGCGGAAAAACGGCCGTTGACGAAGTCGATTATGCCGGCTGCTTCGCAAGCTTCTGGAAATCCGGCGGCCGGCGCTCGGCGAAAGCCGAAAAGGCTTCACGCGCCTCCACGGTTTGCAGGCGTTTTGCAAACTGTTCGCTTTCCGCCCGGATCTGCGTCATCAGCAGTTCCGGATTGCGCATCAGCCGTTTGGTGGCGCCGACGGCGCCGGCCGGCTGCCGGGCCAGACGCACGGTGAAAGCCCTTGCCTCGGCATCGAGCTTCTCCAGCGGCACGACCTTGTTGGCCAGTCCCCACGCCAATGCGGAACGCGCATCCACCGGTTCGCCAAGCGCAAACATTTCAAAGGCACGGGCATAGCCGATGCGGAGCGGCATCAGCAGACTCGAGGCCGCTTCCGGTACCAGCGCAAGGTTGACGAAAGGAGTCGAGAGCTGGGCATTCTCGGCCAGCACCACCAGATCGCAATGCAGCAGCATCGTGGTGCCGACGCCGACGGCGCGCCCCTGTACGGCTGCGACCAATGGACGGCTCGATCGTGCGAGCGCCTGCAGGAAACGGCTGACATGGCGCTCGCCATGCGAGCCACCGGCGGCAATGGCTGCGAATTCGCTGACATCGTTGCCGGCAGTGAACATGTCGCCCTCGCCGCGGATCAGCACGACGCGAACGCTGTGGTCGGTCTCCGCGCCTTCGATCGCGTCGGCCAGCGCACCGTACATCGCGTTGGTCAGCGCGTTCTTCTTGTCGGGCCGAGCCATCGTCAGGCTGAGAACGCCCGCATTGTTTTCGATTTTGATATGGTCCGTCACTGATCTTCTCCTCTGGGAAAGCTGGCTTGCAGGCTGGTCAGCCAGCGCGCCACGACATCGATTTCGGCTTCACTGAATCCGGCGGTGAGCCGCGCATTGACTTCGGAAAGTCCGGCCTTCGCCCGCGCCGCCGCCGCGCGACCGGCAGGCGTCAGCCACAGCCGCCACGCCCGGCCGTCATCGCGATCGGCGCGCCGCTGGATCAGGTTCGCCGCGGTCATTCGGTCCACCAATCCGCTGATGCCGGGCGGGCCGAGATCGAGCGCTGCCGCCGCCTCGCCCATCAGCACACCGTCGCGCTGACCGAGGACAAACAACAGGCCGGACTGCGCCGCCGTTACCCCGCTGGCATCGGTCTGCGCCGCCATCCAGCGTTGCAACCGGCGCTGGGCGACATTGAGCAGGAAGACCAGCCGCGATTCGGATTTAGTTCGCATGCGAACTATCTAGCCAAACCCAACAGCATTGTCACGTTGATTCCGGGAGGAAGCGGCAACGTAGCCGCGAGGCGCCCTCAACGCAGCCGAAGCGCCTCGATCAGCGACTTGAAGGCGCGGCTGTACTCGCCGCCGGCCTTGAGAACGTCCGGCCTGCCGGCGCAGGCGACGGCGGCTTCGGTTGCGGCCCCGAGCAGCAGACGCGCGAGCGGCTCGATTGGCTGCCGCGCGATCAGTCCCGCGTCCATCGCGGCGATCAGCGCACGCGGAAATTTCCCGCCAAAATGCAGTGCGTCGATTTCCCGCCAGCGCTCCCAGCCCAGCACCGCCGGGCCATCGCGCAGGATGATCTGGCAGGTCGGCGCTTTCGCGCAAGCGGCAAAATAATGCTGCGTACCTGCGACCATCGCCGCCAGCACATCCTTTTCCGTTCGCACCGCCCGATCGATATCGGCGACCAGATCGCGCGAAACCATATCGAACACCGCCGCGAAGACCGCCTCCTTGGTCGCGAAGTGATGATAGACGGCACCCTTCGCCACCTGCGCGGACTCCGCAATGTCATCGATCGTGGTCGCCGCAAAGCCGCGGTCGCCGAACAGCCGCCGTCCCGCCTTCAGAATGGCTTCCGTCGTCGCTGCGCGCCGTTCCGCCTGTTTTGCCATCGGATTTGTCTAGTCGAAATGTGCCGCACTCGCCAGTTGACTTTCCGACCTCTGGTCGGTATTTACCGACTTACAGTCGGTTATCTCACGCAGGAGGTCACGCCATGCCGAGCCGCCAAACCGTCGAAGCTTTTGTCGCGCTGGTGGAAGCCGGCGATTATGTCGGCGCGATCGAGCACTTCTACGCGCCCGATGCGTCGACACGGGAGAACACCGGCGAGCCCGTGATCGGCCGCGACGTCCTGATGGCCAAGGAGCGAGGCGTGATGGCGGCATTTCGAAAGATCGAGGCCTCGCGCATCGGCCCGGTCCTGATCGAGGGCGACACCGTGACGGCGCGCTGGAAATTCACCTTTACCGGCACGGATGGATCGTCGCGCACCCTGGAAGAAATCGCATGGCAGACCTGGCGCGGCGACAGACTGGTTGAGGAACGCTTCTTCTACGATCCGCGTCAAATGGCGCAGTAAGCCGGGTCCACAAAAAATCGATTTTCGATTGACGACACCGCCATAGCCCGCCAGTCTGCCGCCGATGAGCAGTATCGGGTTGAGTTTTAGCGACGACCTGGCCGGCGATCGGCCCAGAAGCCTGACGTCGGCCGTTCAGGAGCGGCTGCGGGCGGACATCCTTTCGACCCGGCTGCTGCCCGGGCAAAAGCTGCATATCGCAGGGCTGGCCAAGCAGTTCTCCGTCAGTCTCGCCGCTGTGCGCGAAGCCTTGTCGCGACTGGTCGCCGACGGGCTGGTGCAGGCCTCGGACCAGCGCGGCTTTCGCGTCAGCCCGGTCTCGCCCGCCGACCTCAAGGATGTCACCCAGACCCGCGTCGATATCGAGGGATTGGCGCTGCGGCGCTCGATCGAGCACGGCGACCGGGCCTGGCTCAGTTCAGTGGAACAATCCTTCGCGGCGCTCGGCGCCGTGCCCTACACCTATCCGGATGATCCGACCCACCATTATCAAGAATGGTTGGTGCTGCATCGCATCTTCCACCGCACGCTGGTCAACGCCTGCGGTTCGCCGTGGCTGCTCGGGTTTCGCGATATCCTGCACGAGCAGAGCGAACGCTATCGCCGGCTCTCGATCCGGCGCGACACCGGAAAATCCCGCAACGTCGAAGCCGAACACGCCGCGATCGTCCATGCGGTTATCAAACGCGATGCCGACGCCGCGGTCGCGGCGCTCTCGAAGCATTTCCTGACGACCATGCATCTGGTCGAACTTGCGACGCCCAAACTTGTGGGGATCGTCGACAGCGTCTGATCGAAAAGTCCCATCCAAGTCAAAAAAAGCAGAGGGAACGTCACCATGAGTTTCACACGACGTCACGCGTTGACCACGATTACCGCAGTCGCGCTGCTCGGCACGTCAGTCATGGCGCATGCCGCGGATATGGTTCGCATCGGCCTTCCGACCAAAACCTATTGGCCGACTACAATCGCGGAAACCGCGGTCAAACAGAAGCTGTTCGAGAAGGAAGGCATCACCGCCGAACTCACGATCTATCGCGGCGGCGCCGAGACGTTCGAAGCGATGGCCGCGGGCGCCGCCGACCTCATCCTTGACGCGACGTCGCTGGCTGCGGCCGGACGCAAGAAGGGCGTGATGTCGAAAGTCGTCGCCAATGCCGCGATGGGCTATTACGGCTGGCAATTGATGGTGCTCACCAAGTCGACGGCGGAGGTCAAGGACCTCAACGCCAAGAAAGTCGCAATCACCTCGGCGGGCTCGGGCTCGGACCTGCTGGCACTGTGGACCATTCAGGACAAGAAAATCGACTTCACCCGTGTGCCGGTCGGCGGCGGTGGCCTGGTGCCGAACCTGCTCGCCGGCAATGTCGACGCCGCCGTGGTTTATTCGCCGCTGAGCTTTCAGATCGCCAAATCCGGCGAGGCCAAGACCATTCTCGATTATTCCAAGGAAGTGCCGCCAAACCTCGCTGCCGGCTGGATCGTGCTCGACAAATACGCGCAGGAAAAGCCGGTTCTGGTGCAGAAGACGCTGAACGCGCTCTACGGCGCGCTGATGTACATGCGGGCCAACAAGGACGTCACCGTCAAGCTGATCTCCGAACTCTATGAAATTCCCGCCGAGATCGCCGCGTTTGAATATGACGCCACCATCATGCATCTGGAAACCGACGGCAGCATGAGCGGATCGAAAATTCCCGAGCAAGTTCAGTTGGCGCTCGACATGGCCAAGGCGGGCGGCATGAAGGATCTCGCGCCCGCGGCCGAAGTCATCTCGACGCAGTTCAATCCGGTTCCGACCAAGCCCTGAGGCGTCAGCGATGCAAGGTATCGGCGTAAAGGCGGCGCGGTTCGCAATTGTGGTGGCGCTGTTTGCGATATGGGAAATCCTGTCGCGAACCGGCATCGTCAATCCGCGGCTGCTTCCCTCTGCGTCCGAAACGTTGTCAACACTCGGCGACCTCCTGCAGCGCGCCAGCGTGCGCAAGGATCTGGTGGTGACCGCAACGGAGGTCGCGACCGCATTCGCGCTCGCCGTTCCGTTTGGCGCGCTGATCGGCTTCCTGATCGCCGAGAACCGCTACTTTGCCGACGTGGCAAAGCCCTTGCTGTTCTTCGCCTTCAGCATTCCAAAATCGATCTTCCTGCCGATGTTCATCCTGGTGTTCGGGGTCGGCTTCTCGCAGAAGGTCGGCTTCGGCTTCTTCTCGACCATCTTCATCGTGATCATGTCGACCACGACCGCGGTGGAGTCGGTGAAGATGGAACACCTCACGGTCGCCCGCTCCTATGGCGCAACGCCGATACAAACCGCGTTCCGGGTCTATCTGCCGAGCATGTTGCCGGTGCTGCTGGAGGCGTTGCGGATCTCGATGATCTTCAACCTGACGGGGGTGATCCTCGCCGAAATGTACGCCTCGCGCGACGGCATCGGCCACCAGATCGGAACCTGGGGCGAGAATTTTCAGATGAAGCAGTTGCTGGCTGGCGTCGTCATGATCGCCGTCATCGCCATCACCTTCAACGAACTGGTCAGATGGGTGGAAACACGATGCAGCCATTGGCGAACATAACCCCGCTGAAGCCGGCCGGCGCGATCGAGGTCCGCAATGTCGGCCAGATCTTCAGGACCACGACGCAAGACGTGGTCGCGCTCGAAGACGTTTCGCTCGACGTCAAACCCGGCCGCTTCGTCGTGCTGGTGGGGCCAAGCGGCTGTGGCAAGTCGACGCTTCTGATGATGATGGCCGGCCTGCGCCAGCAGACATCCGGCACCATCACCATCAGCGGCGCGCCGATCCCCGAACCCGATCCCCATCGGGTCGGCGTGGTGTTCCAGGAAGCCAGCCTGTTTCCCTGGCTGACGGCGGAAGAGAATGTCGAATTTCCCTTGGCGCTGCGTCGCACGCCGAAAGACGAGCGCCGCGCCAAGGCGCAGGATGCGCTGAAACTCGTCGGGCTCGACGGGTTCGGCAAGCGCCATCCGCATGAACTGTCCGGCGGCATGAAGCAGCGCGTTTCGATCGCGCGCGGCATGGTGCAGGACCCGCCGGTGCTGCTGATGGACGAGCCGTTCGCAGCCCTCGACGAGCAGACCCGCATGACCATGGGCGACGAACTGCTGCGGATCTGGGCCGCCACCGGCAAGACCGTGGTATTCGTCACCCACAGCCTCACTGAGGCAGTCTATCTCGCCGACGAGGTGATCGTGATGTCGCCGCGGCCCGGCCGCATCGTCGACCACCTGCAGGTCTCGCTGCCGCGCCCGCGCACCTACGAGATGCTGAGCGGCGATGCGTTCGGCCGGATGCGCGACCGCATCTGGCAGCACATCCGAAAATCGGCGTGAGGCGCCCATGACCGCAGCAACGCTTCGGACATCGATCGTGGTCGGCCTGATCGCGCTGTGGGAAATCCTGCCGCGCGCGGGCCTCATTCCCGAACTGTTTCTGCCGTCGCTGTCCTCGACGTTATCAGCCGGCTGGAGCGAGGCCGCGGAATATGGCCACGCGCTGGCCGTGACGCTCTATGAGGTCGCGATATCGATGGCGTTCGCCTGCGGCGGCGGCATCCTGCTCGGGGCCGTCGTCGGTAGCCTGCCGCGGCCACGCGTCCTGATCATGCCGATGGTGTCGAGCCTTTATGCGGTTCCGCTGGTTATCCTCTATCCGGTCTTCACCGTCTGGCTCGGCATCGGCTCCGAATCCAAGATCGCGTTCGCGTCGATCTATGGTTTTCTGCCGACGATGCTGGCGACCGCCGCCGGCATCCAGACCATCGATCCGCAACTGCTGCTCGCCGCGCGCAGCATGGGTGCGACGCTGAGCCAGCGGCTGGTGCGGGTGATCATTCCCGCCGCGATCCCGACCGTGCTGTCGGGACTGCGCGTGGGCGGCGCGCTGGTGATCGTCGGCGTTGTGGTGTCGGAGATGCTGATTTCCTCCGCCGGCATCGGTTATCTCATTTCGCGCTACCGCACCATTCTCGACAGCCCGCATGTCTTCGCCGGCGTGCTGCTGGTGTTGGCGATGGCGGTCGCCTTCAACGCCGGCATCAAATGGATCGAGCGCAAGGCCGCGATCTGGCAGACCGGATCGCGCGCCGGCCAGCGCGCCGCCGACGAACTTACCGCCGGCGCCATGCAGCCCGCGACGTAGTGGAGTATTTGTCGTGTTCGACCTGACGCTGACATTCGACAACGGTCCCGAGCCCGGCGTCACGCCACGTGTGCTCGACATCCTGGCCGAGCGCGGCATCAGGTCCACCTTCTTCGTGATCGGCGAAAAGCTCGTCGATCCCGCACGCAAGCGGCTCGCCGTGCGCGCCCACGACGAAGGCCACTGGCTCGGCAATCACACCTTTACGCACAGCGTGCCGCTTGGGCAGCAGTGCGATGCAGCGACGGCGCAGATCGAAATCGGCAAAACGCAGGATGCGATCGGCGATCTCGCGCACGCAAATCGCTGGTTCCGCCCGTTCGGCGGCGGCGGCAATCTCGACGACCGGCTACTGAAGCCCTCCGTCGTCGATTACCTCGTCGACCACAAACATAGTTGCGTGCTCTGGAACGCGATCCCGCGCGATTGGGATAATCCGGACGGCTGGATCGACCGGGCTATGGAGCAGTGCTTATCGCAGCCGTGGAGCCTGATGGTGCTGCACGACCTGCCGACCGGCGCCATGAACCATCTCGGACGTTTTCTCGACCGCGCCGCGCAAGCCGGCGCGCGCTTCCATCAGGATTTCCCCGCCGATTGCGTTCCGATCCGTTTGGGCGGGATCGTGCTGCCCATCGACGCCTATGTTTCCAACATCGAAGAGAGTGTCACATCATGAAGATCGCTAGTTTCAAGGCGGGTCCGACCGCAACCTGGGGCGTCGTCACCGACACCGGCATTATCGACGCCGGCAAACGGCTGAAAGCCTACCCGACGCTGAAGGCATTGCTAGCGAAGGGATCGCTTGGCGAATTGAACGCACTCAGGAGCGAGCGGCCGGATTACGCGCTGGCCGAAATCGAACTGCTGCCGACCGTGCCCGACCCGGACAAGATTTTCTGCATCGGCGTCAACTATGCGACCCATCTGGCCGAGAGCGGCCACCCCACCCCGCCGCACCCGATGATTTTCACGCGCTTTGCCAATAGCCAGGTCGGCGGCGGCCAGCCGATGATCCGGCCGCTGGAATCCGAACGCTTCGACTATGAGGGCGAGATGGCCGTCATCATCGGCAAGGCGGGCCGCCGCATTTCGCGTGAAACGGCGCTCGGTCATGTTGCGGGCTATGCCTGCTACAACGACGGCAGCATCCGCGACTGGCAGCGCCACACCTCACAATTCGCGCCCGGCAAGAATTTTGCCGGAACTGGCGGCTTCGGGCCCTGGATGGTGACGACGGACGAAATTCCGGACATTTCCAGGCAGACCATCGCCACCCGCCTCAACGGCGTCGAGGTGCAGGCCGCACCGATCTCCGATCTCGTGTTCGACGTCCCAGCCTTGATCGCCTATTGCTCGACCTTCACCGAACTCGTCCCCGGCGACGTCATCGTCACCGGCACCACCGGCGGCGTCGGCGCCTATCGCACGCCGCCGCTCTGGATGAAGGAAGGCGACGTGATCGAGGTCGAGGTTTCCGGCATCGGCGTATTGCGCAATCCGGTCAAGGACGAGGTCGCGGTTGCGGCGACACGCGCAGCGTAGATCCAATAACGAACAACAAGAACAGGGAGACGATCATGAACCTGCCAAAGCACCTGTTGCCCACCACGGTGGTCGGCAGCTATCCGCAACCGGAATGGCTGGTAGACCGCGCGATGCTGTCAAAATCGGTGCCGCGCACCCGCATGCATGCGATGTGGCGGCTGCCGGCCGAGCATCTGGAGGAAGCGCAGGACGACGCCACCATCGTCGCGATCCGCGATATGGAGCGCGCCGGCATCGATGTGGTCACCGATGGCGAAATCCGCCGCGAAAGCTATTCCAACCGTTTTGCTACCGCGCTTGACGGCGTCGACGCCGACAATCCTGCCCTCATCACCGCCCGCAATGGCACGCAAACGCCGGTGCCGCGCGTGGTCGGTCCGGTGAAGCGCGCCCGCCCGGTCGAACTGACCGACATGGAGTTCCTGCGCAGGAATACCGATCGCGCTGCCAAGATCACGCTACCCGGCCCGTTCACGATGAGCCAGCAAGCCAAGAACGAATTCTATGAGGATGACGAGGAACTGGCGATGGCCTTTGCCGTCGCCGTCAATGCCGAGGCGCTCGACCTGCAGAAGGCAGGCGCCGACGTAATCCAGCTCGAC
>Ga0207667_10004393_pt1 | contig 17267 bp, 11 predicted proteins | sample KBSCornC52_FD_184301 | JGI IMG/M metagenome (GOLD analysis project Ga0207667, IMG submission 184301) | Corn rhizosphere microbial communities from Kellogg Biological Station, Michigan, USA - KBS Corn C5-2 (SPAdes) (version 2) | ecosystem: Host-associated > Plants > Roots > Rhizosphere > Soil ...
GTGGCCAACCGCTTCGATGATCTCGATGCTTACGAGTCGTTCCGCACCGGCCTGTTGCCCCGGTGGTTTGGCAGCGAGGACGCGATGCTCTGTTTCGGCCGCACCTGCCTTGCCACCGAGCGTTTCGATACCGCCGTGCCGTGGCAGATGCTGCGTGCCGTCCGCGCCGTGGCGGAAGAGCGGGACCATCCCGACCGCTACTACACTTCCGACGACGTGCCCTGGAGCGCCCTGAATACCATGTTCAATGGCTACCTGGCCCACAATGGCCCGGAGTCGAAAAGCTACGTTCTTTCGACCAAGCTGGTCCTGGCCGCAAAAGCCGGTCACGACAACGACGTCGCCAGGTTGCTGAAAGAGCTCGGTTACAAGGTCGACCCGAGAGCCATTGATGACTGGCATCTTCCTCCCTACTGGATCGGTGGCATGGCCGCCTTGAGTGGGCCCGCCAAGGATCTCGTCTCCTCCGCCCAGGACCTGCACGACGGTGCTCCCGAGCAGGCCCGGCAAAAGCTGCTCGCTGCGCAGAAAATCGGCGGCCAGCCCCCGGCAGCGCTGGAACATATTCGAAATTCCATCGCCGAATTGCAGGCGATCATCGCCCTGCGGAAAGCGCCCTGGCAATCCCTGACGCCACCGCAGGATCTGGCCGGCTGGAAGAAAGAGAGCGGTCAATGGACGGCCACCCCTGCCACCGAGGTCACCCAATTTCAGCCCGACCCATCCGGCGCCCTGCTCACCCGGCTGGAGCCGATCGGCGATCAGTGGGAATTGCGCGGCGAGCTCACGATGCTCAGTCCTGGCTGGGCCGAAATCGGCATCTTCTGCGGGCCACCCGGCGATCAAAAGCAACACGGCTTCTGCCTGCGATTTTGGACGCGGGCCAACCGGAGCTCTGGCATTTCGCTGGCCCGGGGTTTTGGCGAGGATGCCGAAAGCAAACCCGGCGATCTCGAACTACCGGTTTCTTTTCTCGTCCGCCTGGAAAACGGCCGGCTCTTCGTGAAGGCCGACGGTTACCAATGGTTCCTCGCCCAGCCGCTGCCGGAAGGCGTCACCCTGGATAAGAATTCGGTGCTCAGCATCGGTTCCGCGAGAGGCGGTGCCGCCGGCCTGACGATCCGTAAATTGGAATTTCGTGCTGTCCCTTCCGCGGCGCAATAATTGCAGGTCTACCCAGCACTTTCTCGATTCCCATGCTTCCCGGTCACAGCGTAAAAACGAATATCGGTGTCTTCTTCGGCCTGGCCGCCGCCGCGGTCATCTACTACCAGCCTTTCGGCGCGCTGTCCCCGGTATACAACTACATCATCGCCGGCTTTGGCCTGCTCGCTCAGATCTGGGGCTGCTACAACTACGTCGTCGGCAAAGGGAAGTCGCCGGTCCTCACGCTGATCGGAGTGGCCCCTCTCGCGCTCTTCCTGGCCGGGGTGATCCCCGGCTTTCACCCACCGGCCTATAGTGTCGTCCTCATTCCCATCGGACTGCTCGTCCTGGTGGTGCTGCGCGACTCCACGGCCGACCGCCGCCAGGCCTGGCGCTCCGAGCTGGCCATCAACCGCGGCGCTCGCCCTCCCGGGAAGGAGAGCAGCGTGGGAGGAGTCATCGCCGTCGTCGTGGTGCTCGTGCTGGGTTTCGGGGGTTGGTACTACTATCACCAGAATTTTCCGATGACCGAGCAAGAGGCGAGGAAACAGGCCGTGGATCGCTATCCCGCGCTCGGGATGCGCGATTCCGCCCTGAACCGGGAATTCATCGCGCGCTACAATCAGCTTCGGGCCACGAACAAGGATTATTTCAAAGACGCCGGGTGGCCCTTGAAGCTCGCCGCGGAAAGCCAGGCCGCCGTGGATCAGGCGCAGGCGAAGCGGTAAGTTTCGGAGTAAACTGCTTCCCCCATTTGCACCATGGAGTAGGCTGCGGGGGTGAGTCTTATCCCGCCCGAAATCATCGAACAAGTCATTGCGGCGAATGACGTCGTCGATGTGATTGGCGGGTATTTTCCGCTCAAGCGTTCGGGGCCGGTCTACAAGGCGATCTGCCCTTTTCACAACGAGAAGACACCCTCTTTCACGGTCAATCCCCAGCGGCAGATCTTCAAGTGCTTCGGCTGTGGCGCGGGCGGCAACGTCCTCCGCTTCGTGATGAACTACGAGAACCTCGACTTCCTCGGCGCGGTCAAAAAGCTGGCCGAGCGCGCGGGGATCAAGATCGAGCAGACCGAACTGAGCGCCGAACAAGCCGCCGAGTATTCCATGCTCCGCCGGTTGATCGCCCTGCACGCCGAGGCGGCCGACTTTTTCCACTGGCACCTCATGAAGAAGCCCTCGGCGCAGATCGCCCGGGACTATCTCAAGAGCCGCGGCATCGGGGCGGATGTCGCCCGGGCGTGGAAGCTGGGTTATGCGCCGGACGAATGGGACGCGATGCGCGAGTTCGCCGGCGCGCGGGGCTTTTCCGATGAGGAACTGGTGGCCAGCGGCCTGGTCAAATTACGGGATGAGGAGAACCCGCGCAGCGAGTTCTACGATCGCTTCCGGGCGCGGGTCATGTTCCCGATTTGCAAGGACACCGATGAGGTCATCGCCTTCAGCGGGCGCGTTCTCCAGGCGGATGCCAAGGCGGCGAAATATGTAAATTCGCCGGAAACCATGCTCTTCAAGAAGGGCGCGGTGCTCTTCGGCCTGAACAAATCGAAACGCGCTCTCATCGACGCGAAGTCCGCCATCGTCTGCGAGGGACAGCTCGACTTGATCACCGCCTTCGAGAATGGCGTCCAAAACGTCATCGCGCCGCAGGGCACGGCCTTTACCGAAAAACAGGCGCACATCCTCAAGCGTTTCGTCGATGAAGTAGTGCTCTGCTTCGATGCGGATGTCGCCGGGGAAAAAGCCGCGGAACGTTCGCTCGCCTCTCTGCTCGCGGAGAACCTGCTCGTCCGGGTAGCCAGCATGCCGCCGGGCGAGGACCCCGACTCGATGATCCGCGGCAAGGGCGCGGATGCTTTCCGCGAACGCATCAACAGCGCCAAGGACTTCTTCGATTACCAGTTGGATCGGATGATCGCCAGCCCCGATTTCAAGACGCCCCGGGGAAAAATGCAGGCGGTCCGGAAGATGGCCGAGTTCATCAGCCTGATTCGCGATTCGGTCCTGCGCGAGACCGTCATGAACCGCGTCACTCAGCGCCTGGAGATCTCCGCCCAGGAATTCGTCCGGCTGCTCAAGGCCCCCTCCCCCAAGGCACCTGATACTTCTCCGACCGCCGCCGCAACCGCCCAGCCAGACCCTCTGGCCGAAGACTCCACCATCCGCCTCCTAGCCACGGTCGCCCTGCGCGATCCCGCCGCCCGCGAATGGCTGCTCGCCGAACCTTGGGACAGCGTGCTGAAGGACCAGCCCGATGCCGAATTGCTGGTCAAAATCCTCCGGGCTGACCTCCAGCCGGCCGACGATGCCTCCGTGCATGTTTTCATGACCACCCTCAGCGCCACCGAGGAGGCGGCCATCTCCGGCCTTCTGGAGGAAAAGATGCTCGTCCATCCCATGACCATCGTCCACGATTGCTGGCGCGAATTGGAACGCCGTAAAATCCGTCAGCGCATGGAAGCTCTCCAGGCGCGCATGCGGGCACCGGATCTCCCTTTCGAAGATGTGGCGAAAATGCAAAAAGAAATCCTTGACCTGCAAAAACGACTCCTCGATATTTCGCGGCCTCTGTCCCCGCCTCTTTAGATGTACCAAGGCATTTAAGGTAGCGGGGATTGTCAGTCTATATTCACAGCGCGGGTATGCCCAAATCTATTAAGAAAGTTTCCAAACCGTCGAAATCCGCCGTCAAGAAACCGCAAAGCCCGAGGAAGGAAAAGCAGCCAGTGGCGAAGAAGGGCAAACCGAGCACGGCCAGCAAGGCCAAGCCGGAACGCAAGATCAGCAAGGCGGCTAAGGCGACCAAAACTCCGGCCAAGCACGTTTCCAAGAAGGCTGAGCCGAAAAAGAAAGCGGACGCCAAGAAGCCGGAGCCGAAAAAGGTCGAGGCCAGGGAGAAGGAAGTCCACGGCAAGAATGGCAAGCCTGCCAAGCCGGTGAAGGAAGAAGCTTCCAAGTCCGCCGCGGTCGCCAAAGGCGCCGTTGCGACCGGCAAGGGTGCTGTCGCGACTGGCAAAGGCGCAGCCGCAAGTGGCAAGGGCGCCAAAGCGGTCGCCCCGGCTTCCTCTCTCATCAGCGTGATCGACCAGCCGGACGTGCAGGAAAAGCTGCGCGAACTCATCAAGCTCGCCAAGGAGCAGGGCTATCTCACTTTCGACGACCTCAACGAGGCGCTGCCAGACAACGTCAACGACCCCGACGAGATGGAGACGATCATGAATCGCCTGCGCTCGATGGAAATCGAGATCATCGAGGCGTCGGACGTCGATCGGTTCAAGGATGGCAAGAAGGCCGACGACCAGGAGGAGGAAGAAGAAAAGCCCGAAGCCAAGCTCGACATCCTCGACGACCCGGTTCGCATGTATCTCAAGCAGATGGGCCAGGTCCCGCTGCTGACCCGCGAGCAGGAAGTGGAGATTTCCAAGCGCATCGAAGACGCCGAGCTCAACGTGCAGAAGCACATCAACCGCTTCGGCTTCATCGCCCGCGCCTATCTCGACCTCGCTCACAAGCTGCAGGAAGGCCGCGAGCGTTTCGACCGCGTCATCCTCGACAAGAAGATCGAGAGCCGCGAGCGCTACATGAAGGCGCTGCCCAAGCTCTGCGCCCAACTCGACGCCGCCGCGCAGAATTGCGCCAACGCCTACAAGAGCTACGTCGCCCACGGCGGCAAGAACCACGACACCAAGTCGTACACCGATTTCAAGAAGGCCCACGACGCCATCCAGCGCATCTATCCGAAGTTCTTCTTCAAGCAGAAGGTGACCGAGGAATTCGTGCACCTGGCCGATGAAGCGCACCGCCTCGTCTCCCAGTGGACCGAGGAGCTGAACAAGCCCAAGAAGAAAGCCGCCGGCAGCCACGCGCACCAGCACGCGCCCATCGATTACGGCGCCAAGCTGAAGGATCAGCAGATGCGCACCTGGCTGAGCCCCGAGGAATTCCAGGAGGAATACAAGGAGCTCAAGGTCTGGCTGAAGAAGGCGCTCAAGGCCAAGACCGAGATGGTCGAGGCGAACCTGCGCCTCGTGATCTCGATCGCCAAGAAATACACCAACCGCGGCCTCTCCTTCCTCGACCTCATTCAGGAAGGCAACATGGGCCTGATGAAGGCGGTGGAGAAGTTCGAGTATCGCCGCGGCTACAAGTTTTCGACCTACGCCACGTGGTGGATTCGCCAGGCGATCACCCGTTCCATCGCCGATCAAGCGCGCACCATCCGTATCCCGGTGCACATGATCGAGACGATCAACAAGCTCATGCGCGTGCAGAAGCAGCTCGTGCAGGATTACGGTCGCGAACCCACCCCGGAAGAGGTCGCCGACGAAATCCAGCTCCCCGTCGAGCGCGTCCGCGCGGTGCTCAAGATGGCCCAACAGCCCATCTCGCTCCAGTCGCCGGTCGGCGAGAGCGATGACACCAGCTTCGGCGATTTCATCGAGGACAAGGGCGCCGAAAACCCCTCCGACATGACCGCGATCGTCCTCCTCAAGGAGAAGATCAAGGACGTGCTCGAGACCCTCACCGAGCGTGAGCGCCAGGTGCTCGAACAGCGCTTCGGCCTCGTGGACGGCTACAGCCGCACGCTGGAAGAGGTCGGCCGCCAGTTCAAGGTCACCCGCGAACGTATCCGCCAGATCGAAGCCAAAGCCCTGCGCAAGATGCGTCACCCGACGCGGATCCGCCAGCTCGAAGGCTTCCTCGAAGCGCACGAGAACTAAGGGCTCCCGGGTAGTGCCCCGGCCAGCAATTCATCTTTGTCACCCTGATCTCGCAACTGCGTGATCAGGGTGACTGCTTTTGGGCTCTATGCAGAGAATACGACGCGTTCCATTACCGGCGGATGCCCACTTAAACGCAGAGGGCCGCAGAGGGGAGACAGGAGGACAATTGGAAAATGGGATAGCGCTTCGCGGTGATCCACCAGTCGTCCCCTTTTTCTCATTGTCCCATTGTCTCCTGTGCATCCATCCCCTCGTGCAGTGCTAACCCTGAGAATTTCCGGACGCTGCGGACAATTTTCGACCACGGATTACACAGATTTCACGGATTCAGGGCCGCGGCGATACAGATTCTTCAATCCGTGTAATCCGTGAAATCCGGGTCGATTTTTTCTGCAACGATTGACGTTTGGTTGCGGCTTCGCCGCGCTGCGGCCCTCTGCGTTCTCGGCGGCTCGCCCATTACCGACTGCCACTATTCCCCACCGTCGCCTCGTTCCTCTGCGTTTGATCAGCCGTTCTTTCACGTCATTCGCCATTATTTCACTCCCTCGCGTTTCGAAATCCGAAAATAATTTTCCTCTGAATCTCCTTTAGACTGGCGCAGGAGGCACTGGCGTTACATAAAAGTGCAACTTTCCTTTTCGGGAGGGTTTTCACCCTTAGCCATGAATACCGACGAGCAAGATGACCTGTGGCGCCTGCTGGGCCAAGCCAAAGCGCCTTCTGTGTCCCCGTTCTTCTCCCGCAATGTCCTCCGCGCCATTCGCGAGGAAAAGCAGGAGAAACCGAGCCTGCTTGCCTGGTTCAATTGGCGGTGGGTTTCACTCGCGGCGAGCGTCTGTGTGCTCGTCGTCGCTTCCGGTGTCGCGCTCCATCGTCCCCAAGTCACTCTTTCCCAAAAGACGGCTCCGGCGGACCCGGTGATGGTGCTCGCGCAACAAGTGTCCACCAGTCCGGATTATCAAGTGATCAACCATCTCGACGAGTTGTTGGCCTCAGAGGAAACCTCGGTATGGCTCGACAAGTGAGGCGGGGTGTCCTGGCGGCGTTCGCCCTGATGGCGTTCGCCGGGACGGCGCTCGCCCAAACCGCCACCCCGACCTCTGCGACTCCCAAGAAAGAAGGCAAACCGGGCACGTGGATTCCGGGAGGTCACCCGAATGAAGTCGGCCCCAACGGCCCCGCTTACGAAAACGTGCGTAAGGCCATCGAGGCCTTGACCCCGGAGCAGCGGAAGAAATTTCAGGAGAACATGATCCGGTGGATGAACCTTTCGCCGGAGGAAAAGAAAGCCCTCCGCGACCGCGAGGAAGTGCGGAAGAAGTTCATGGAACAGGAGATCAATGCCGCCATCCAGGAGAGCGGTCTCCAACTCGAGGGTGACCGCCGGGAAATGTTTGCCAAGCGCTACGCCGAAGGTCGCCGGACGATCGAAGAGCAATTGCGCAAGGAGATGAACGAGAAGCGCAAGCCGCTGGTCCACGAACTCGTCAGCCACCTGCGGAGCGAGTTTGCCAGTGAATCGGTGGCTCCCAGCGCCACGCCGACCGCTATTCAAACCGCCTCCCCTGCTCCGACGGCGAAACCGTAATGGGGCACACGCAGGAGCGTGTCCCTCCGGTGATTCGAAGACGTATTCCGCGCGCCCTCTACTTGGCCGCTGACTCCCGCGCCTCGCGTTTGAAGCGCTGCATCATCTCGTAAAAGCGGATCGAGTCGCGGACTGGGTGGATCTTGCTCTTCTCGTCGCCGTAGATGGTGCTGATCGGCACCGCGGCGATCTGGCTACCACGGCGGGAGGCTACGACCAGTTGCTCGGTCTCGTAGTCGAATTTCGTCGTCGCGATCTCGACCATCGCCTGGAGCAGGTCGCGATGGATCATCCGGAAGCCGCACTGCGTGTCCGGCACCCATTGCCCACAGACTTTGCTGATCTGCGAGGACATGAAGCGATTGGTCACCTTGCGGACAAAGGGCATCGTCCGGGTGTCGCTCATGCGATTGCCCACCAGCATCGACGCGTGGGTCTCGTTGGCCGCGGTGAGGAACCGCGGAATCTCCTCCGGGGCGTGCTGTCCATCGCCATCGAGGACGAGCGCGTATTCGATCCCCGGGCGCCCGGCCAGCGTGCGAAAGCCGGTCTTGATGGCCGCGCCTTTCCCTTGGTTCACACTGTGGCGGATCACTTCCACCCCGGCCGCGCGGGCCTCGGCTTCCGTGCCATCGGTCGAGCCATCATCGACCACCAGGACTTGGTCGAGTTGCTGTTTCACACGCGCCGCGACCTCGCGGATGCGTTTGGCTTCGAAATAACAGGGAATGAGAGCAGCAACGTTGGTGCGGTCGATCACAAGAAGCGGCGAAACTAGGGATGCGGCGGCTTTCGGGGAAGCCCGAAATGTAGCGGTAAGCTCTATCCGCGACGAATATAATACGGAGGGAAACCACCCGGCTGCGCAACCGCAGACGGCCGGTAAAACCGAAGCCAACCCCGATTCATCCCTCCGAGATACAATGTCTGCCGCCGAATGGTTTTCTGCCCGTTCCAATTCTGGTGCAGGACCGTGATGGTGTTGTGCGCCGAGTCCACGCTCTCGAGAACAGCGGTGTGATGCGTGGCTTCCATGTGATAGACGCCGTAATCGCCGTGCAAGTAGCCGGAGAAGCGGACGTCGTGAAACTGGATAATGTCTCCCGGCTGGACGTAAGCCAGATCCTTGACGCCCGAGGCGCCATAAAAGCCCGCCTTGATCGTCGCCACCAATTCTCCCCACACATAATCCCCTTCTCCCGGTGAGTCCGCGCCGCGCGGCTCCGCCCCGGCGCTCTTGAGCGCTTCCTGGGCAAGCATCGCGCACTGTCCGCTGCCGATTTTCCTCCCGACATTGTCGCGGCAGAATTCGAGGATCGAAGAGTTGCAGGAAAACGAAGCGATGGGAGCGAGCGGCGTAGCCGGAACGGCAGGAATTGCCGGAATGGCCGCCGGCGCCCGCATGGCCTGTCGTCGCGCCAGCTCGAGGCTCTTCGGAGAAAGCGTGGAAATCGGCACCGTGAACTCCCAGCCGTCCCGGGCAAACACGACCGCATTGCCCTGCAACCGCAAAAAGGCCGCTTCGAAGAAATGCCCGTCCCGCGTCGGCCAGCGATACATCAGCCCAATCGGCTGCGCTCGAACCGGCGAGCCGAAAGCGAGAGCCCCCCACAGGACCGCCGCCACCAACAGCCCCCGTCCTCTCGCGACCCTCATCGACCCCTCCCACAATATCGGCAGCAATGAGCTGAAGCTCCGCAGCGGCATCATTGGATGTTCGATGTTGGGCGTTGGATGTTGGATGTTGCGGCGAAGCCGTCCCCTGCTACCGCTTCAGCGGATTGAAATCCGCGGCGTGATACGAGCTACGTACCAGCGGCCCGGAGGCCACGTGCTCAAAGCCCTTTTTCTCGGCGATCTCTTTATAGAGCTTGAAGGTGTCGGGATGGACGTACTCGACCACCGGCAAATGCTGCGGGGTGGGCCGCAGATATTGTCCCATGGTCAGCACCTGCACGCCGGCCTCCCGGAGGTCGTCCATCGTCTGGAAAATCTCCGGCTCCGTCTCGCCGAGGCCGAGCATGATGCCGCTCTTGGTGACGATCTCCGGCGCGATGTCTTTCATCCGCCGCAGCACTTGCAGCGACACGCGATACTTCGCGCGCGAGCGGACCAGCGGCGTGAGCCGTTCCACCGTCTCCACGTTGTGATTGAAAATGTGCGGCTTCGCCTCCGCGACCAGCCGCAGGCATTCCTCCTTCGCATGAAAATCCGGCGTCAACACCTCGATGGCCATGTCCGGTTGCGCGGCGCGAATCGCTTCGATCGTCCGCGCAAAATGCTCGGCGCCGCCATCCTTCAAGTCATCGCGCGCCACCGCCGTCACCACCACGTGTTTCAGCTTCATCCGCTTCACCGCCTCGGCGACACGCTCCGGTTCATCGACCTCCAGCGCGAAAGGCTTGGCGGTGGTGACCGCGCAAAAACCGCAGGCTCGCGTGCAGCGCTCACCGGCGATCATGAACGTCGCCGTGCCGGCGCTCCAGCACTCCCAGCGGTTCGGGCATTGCGCCTCTTCGCACACGGTATGTAGCCGCAGATCGGAAATCAGCGCCTTGGTGGAAAAGAATACGGGATTCGTGGGCAGGCGCACCTTGATCCAGTCGGGCTTTTTCGCCTGATGGAGCGCGGGATCGATCTTACTGCAGGACATTTCGCGAAGAGGAGATTTTGAGAGTTCGGTGCAATGATGGACGATGTCGCGCGCAACTTCCAGTGCTGTTGCAAAAACCCGCGACAAACCGCATCCATTTCCCATGTCATATCCGCTTCCCCGTCGCACGATGCTCAAGGCGGCCGCCGCCTTCACCGCGAGCCTCAGCCTCGGCCTGCGCCGCGCGCGGGCCGCCAATGAAATCGCCGACGCCGCGGAGAAGGTCCACGACGAAATCTGGCGCCGCTTTATCGACCCGTACGACATCCTGGTCGATTACACCGACTTCGACGGCACTTTCCCGCGCGCCACACCCGAGGAGTGCCGCTTGGGCAAGCCCAACGCGCTGGGCTGGTGGACGCCGATCGAGAACGGCTCGATGTTCAATGGCTTCTATCTCGACGCCGCCGTCAATCGCTGGAAAATTTCTCACGCCGAGACCGACAGGGAGAAAGCGAAGCGGCTCGTCAACGCTCTCCTCCTCCTCTCCTCCCTCGGACCGGCCGGCTTCATCGCGCGCGGCGTCGCCGATGACGGCCGCACGCCCTATCCCATGGGCTCGAACGACCAGACGTCACCCTGGTTTTACGGCCTCTGGCGTTACATTCACGAGGGACTCGCCGCGCGCGAGGAACGCGATCGCCTCATCGCCAAAATGGTCGAGGTGGCGAATGTCCTCGTCACCACGCACTGGCTCATGCCGTGCAATACCGGCGCGCCCTCGGCCTTTCGCGGCAGCTTCGCCGGCCTCACGTGGGAAAGCGCGCCGCGCCTGCTCTTCGTCCTGCGGGCGATGCACGATCTCACGCGCGACGGCAAGTGGCTGGAGATGTATCAAAAGGCGGTCGAAGAGCGTGGGGCCCAGCCCGGTGCCGGCGCACCGCCGATGAGCCGCCTGGAGATCTGTGCCAGGGGCATGGAATTTCACGGCAAATCCCGCCAGTCGTGGACCGGGGCCTCCGGGGTGGTCTGCCTGCGCGGTCTGTGGGAAATGGAGAGCAACCCCGCCTACCTGCGCGCCTATGCCCAAGGCCTCGCGGCCAGCCTCAAGCTCGCCGCCGAAGGTGTGCCGCTCGCCGGGCAGTTCGACAACGCGTCCACTGCCGCCTGCCTGCTTAACTGGCGCATGCTCAATCTCTGGTGGCAGCCGCAGCACAGCGAAGCCGAGGCGGTTGCCGTCGCCGAACGCCAGGCCAGGGAACTCGGCCGCCTGTCGCCGCGCCGCGCCCCGGAATTCAATCTCGTGCGCGAATCGCTCTTCGCCGCGTGGATCGTCACCCTCTGCCCTGACCGTGCGCTCATCGAGCCGCATCGCGCCACGCTGCTCAGCGCCCTCCAGCATCTCGACTACAAGAAGCTCTACTACTCGCAATTCTTCCCCGCGGAATCCGCGGCCTACCGCTTGCAGCTGCTCGAGCACGTGTAGCGCTCCAAAGCGCTCCGAGTGCCCGCACCCGGAATGAAGCGATCACTGCAGTCGTTTCCACGGCGGCTTCTTCCGCGCATGCCAGATCGTGCGTCAGGAACGCAATTTACTTCCGGAGAAATTGGAAGTGGTGGCTGGGGGGAGAATCGAACTCCCGACACGAGGATTTTCGGTCCTCTGTTTTTAGGTTCCCTTGTGCTGCGTTGTGTTCTCCCGTTTTCCATTAAAACTCTCGTAATATGCCTTGCATCATTGATTTACAATTCATAGAATCGGTACATGAGCGAACACGGCAACGCAAAGCAAAACCCAAATAATTGCAGGAACATTGCAGGAAATCGATACCTGCAAACGAATTAGAGGCGGGGAAGTCGATGCGGAAGGCGAAGCCATCTGGTTTGCCACGCTCACACGTCGGCTATTGGAAGCAGGCGCTTCGAACTTGCCCCCGAACTGGCAATTTCATGGTACAAATCTACCGCAGTGGCCAGCGAGGAACATTCACCTTTGGTCGCAATGCGGAGGCCGCCGCGGAGAAGGCGCGCGCGATCTTTCGGTGCATCACCGAGGAAGGTTGGCCCATAGCCATTGAGCGATACAGCCCGCGGGCTGCGACAGTAATCCGCCGTAAAGAACAGGAAGCGGTAGCCCGCGTTCACGCCGAAGCTGTCGGTGGACGAATTGAAAAGCCGACAGTCGGCGATTTAATCCGCGTAGCGACTGAGCTCTCAACTGCGCGACCGGCTACCATCCACGGCTATGCCAAAAGCTTGCGCTTCATCGTTTCGCAAATGTTTGCCATTCCTCACTCGGAGGATGCGCCTGAACGACGGACGCGGAAGGGGCGTAAACCCAAGCTGCGCGTCAAAAATCTGCGCCACGATTACCGTGCGGGCGGTCTCGCGAAATGGCGGCAAGCGGTGGATTCCATCGCCCTCGACACGCTCACTCCAGAAGGCTTGCAGCGTTGGCGGAAGGACTATCTCGCGCGATCGGGAGCGGATCCTGTGGCAAAGGATCATGCACGCGTTTCCTTCAATAAGAACCTCCGCCAATCGAAAGCGCTCTTCGGTCGGAAAATCCTGCGCTTCATCGAATCCAGGATGATCCTACCGCGGCCTCTATTCTTCGAGGGAGCCCGAATGGAATCTGAACCCCCCATGCGATATCATTCAGCGATCGATCCATCGGCGATCCTTCTTGATGCGACAGAGAATCTCGCAGCGATGAATCTGGAAGCGTTCAAGGCTCTCTTCCTTTGCCTGGTGCTCGGCCTCCGCCGGAATGAGGCCGACACACTTCAATGGTCCCAGGTCAATTTCGATCGCTGCGAAGTGGCAATCGTGCCTACGAAGCACAATCCCTTGAAGAGCCGAGACTCCGCTCGCGTGCTTGCGCTCGATACGTCCACCCTCGCCATCCTTCGAGGCTGGCGTGCAAAGGCCATCGGTCCATTTGTGCTCGAATCACCATTCGAGCCGCGACCACTCGCACGCACACCTGTTTACCGCTGCAAGGACACGTTTGTCGCATTGGCGGACTGGCTGCGCACGAAAGGCATCACCGCCAGGAAGCCAATCCATGAATTGCGTAAAGAATGCGGAACACTGCTATTGAAACAAGGCCAACCGATCGAAGCTGTATCTCGCTACCTCGGACACTCAACCCTTCAAGTCACGATGAAGCACTACGCGGACATTGCGAAGCAGCGAGCCACTGTTGACCTGTCCTCTCTGCTATCAAAGGACGTCAGGCCATTTCCAACTCCGCGGTCGGGCGGAAGAAAGCCGGTTCGCACAGGAGGCGCGTCCCCCGTAAAAAGGCAATCCACGAGATGAGGCCGGGCGCCGCAACAGTATGAAGTCATAATTCCGCTCAAAATTCCGCCCGGTGCAGCGCAGTTTTTGCGAATGGAAATTCTAACCCGCCAAGCTCATGATTGCACTACGCAGGTAGTGCATACAGAGTCAAGGATTCCGAGAAAACAAGCAAATGGCAGTTCAGAATCGAAGATTTTGGGTGAGGCTGTATGCCGTCAAGCGAGGCGGCGTTCACTACTTCGTTTACGGATACGCCGTCAGTGCGGAAGGAACTCCAGGTACGTGGAAAATGAGCAACCTCCCGGTGACCGGCAGCATCTGGAAATTGAGCCAGTTCAACTGCTTCGCTGACGAAGCAGAAATCGCCAGGATTCAACAGGAAGCCGAGACCGGTGCGATAAGCATCCAGCTGGAGAACCAGACTGAAACCCTGCAGTCATCCCGACTGGTTCGCAGACCCAGCGTTATCGCGTTTCCAAATGAGGGTCTTTCCTCTGGAACCCCGAAGTCTTTCTCGGACGACATGGCAGAGATGGAAAGCCATTGGGAGCTGAAAAAGGATGCAATTTCGGCACGGGTCTTTCCGTCCCCGGAGTACGCCGGGGAGAGTGCGCGGGAGGCTACAATAGAGCTCTGTGAACGGCTTGCTTCCGAGACGGGGATCAAGTTCCTGGACGAGGACGTTGCAAGGTTCGGCAATTTCGAAGTCTTCCGTCATCTGTCCGGAGATTTCCGCCTGTCGGACGGGCTTCGCTGCAGGTCTTCAAAAAAAAGGGCATCTGACAAGGAGGGCTGGTCGTCGCTTGTCGTCTGGCTTGACCCACCCATGCGAAACCTCCCGAACCTGCTGGTAGGCTGCCGGCTTTTTAACGGAGGCACTCCTGCGGCTCCGACCTGCATTCTGGATGAAGTGCGACCTATTGGACCGGACGAGAAACTTCAATTCAGCCCAAAGGAACCGTTCTCGCATTTTGAGGTTTCGGGGTGGAGCGACGGTCGGCTGGTGGGGTACAGGTCGTACGCTATTTTCCGATCCTTTACCCTCAACGCGCATGTCAGCGGTGGAGTGCGTCGCGTGAAGACGAAGTGGTCTGCGTCCCTCCCGGCCGAGCTGCAAGACCGGGCAACGTCGATGCCAGCCGACGTGATAGAGCGTTCGACGACTGCTTCAAACGCCCATGATCCCTGGCGAGCAACCGAGTTGGCTTCTCGGACGACGGCCGGCTCCGGACTTCCAGGAAAAGTCGACGCCAGGTTCTTTGAACATGGCCCGGAAGGAGAACTCGAGTCGGTTGAATACCTCAGCAATCTCATCTTGCGGCCCGAAGTGACCCGCGTCGTGATTGCCGACCCGTTTTTTGACGAGATCGGAGTTCAATCCCTTCTCGTGCGAGTTCGGCAAGCAAAGGAGGTCCTCGTCCTTTCCAGCCACACCGCCTCGACAGGCGGAAAGGTTAGGCTGGCCAGCGAGTGCGAGAAACTGCGCGACCAGCTTCCGAAGAACATAACTTTTCTCAACATTGAATCACCGGCGGAATCGACGCAGCAATTTCATGATCGCTTCCTGGTGATCGAGATGCAGGAAGGAAAGAATGTCGAAACAGAGGTATGGATGTTGAGCAATTCCCTGAGCTCTTTCGCGAAGAATTATCCGCTGGTCGTTGCCAGGCTGCCCGGGGAAGCCCGCGACAAGGCGATCTCGTATATTGGCGCCCTGGCGGACGGCAAGCCGCCTGGCAAGCACCACGCGACGAAAAGTCTTGTCTGGGTGAATGCGTCGCCATCCGCTGCTCCCAACCCCCTGCCGCCGCCCGTCAAAACTTTTGAGGGCGCCGAAAGCATCCTCGCCTTGCTGGCCTCCAGTCAAGGATTGCTGGAAGGTTGGCGGGTGTCACCGGGCGCAGTCCCGACCGTTGTAGCTGCGCTCAAAAAGGCAGTTACTTATGATGCGGCGGGGCGCGTTGCCCTTCTCACAGCGATCGCGCGATGGCACTACCACGGAGGACCCGGCCCCACCGACTTTCAACCCGAGCAGGCGCATTACCCCTGGCTCGAGCAAGCTTTCCGGCAAATGCTCGCCGAAGGCAAATCCAAGGCCGTCCAGGTCGAACTGGAGATACTGCAGAACGATACCGGCTTTTCAGAATCACTCGCGACAATCTGGTATTCAGTCGGGCAGCCATCATTCGAGATACGTCGGCATACCGATCCTGCCACGTATTTTCTCGCTGAGGCGTTGTGGTCGGGCGTACCCGACGTTCTTGTACGGATACTGGATGACACGAAGAGCGCCGCGCTGTTCAACTGGCTTTGCTCCGAGGGCCATATCGAAAAGGAGCAGCAAATCCATAGTCTTTTGGCGGCGAAGTCAGGCGCTGTCAGAGCCTTGGGCGTAAGGCGCCTGATCGATTGGTGTAGACAGGGCAATGAATCAAAATACGGCGAGTGGATTAAGGAATTTGCGAACAAACTCACCGCCAGTCCGCTCTCGAAAGACGACGCATGGCTTGCACTAGTTTCCACTGAAACGAGATTCTCGAATCTCGAAAGCGCAGACCCCAAAATCTTCGAGCAAAGCGCGAAGGCCTGGCCTACCGGGGAACTCTCAACCGGTGTTCTTGCCCAGCTCACGGCGACAATCGACCGCGCTGCCCCAAATCGGGCCTTGGCGCATGTGGGACGCCTGGCCGAAGTCGCTCCATCTCCCGAGTTAAAAAAGACTCTGCATCAATGGTGCATCGATCAGCTGCTGGCCCGGATCCCCTTGAAAAATCCTGTCATCGGACAGGAGGGAATAAGGGTGTGGTGCGATCCGGAAACAATCCTCGCCACCGCGCACTCCGTCTGGAAGGTGCACGGCGATCGCACGGGCGCCTGGTTTAGCCAGGAAGTTCTCTCGAAACTCAAGCTATCAACAGCGCTGACACCACTCCTCCGCGTTCGAAATTATTCGGAATGGCATGCTGCCATGGACTCAATCGGGAACACGCTCTCTTTGGGTCGCGCCATCGCCCAGACGGCTCTGAGTCCCGAACGAAGCCTTGAGTTTGTCAATCGTGTGATCCCGCAGATCGCCAGGACCGTGCTGGATCTTGGCCCGGAGATGTGGAAAGGGCTCCATCTCCAGGACGACCCGTTGTTCAGCATCGTGGCCTTCATCGGTGATAGCGCGGACGATTGCAGCGAGGTGGCCCGCGGCGCTATTGAAGTGCTGCTGTTGCGCGATAACCTGCCCAGTCTTTGGAGGCTTTGGCTGGCGATTCATTCCCGGAAGCTGATGCTCATACATTCAGCGCTGGTGGAGGCTCTGGCGCGCAACCCGAGCACTGGTGATACATGCTACGCGGACGACATTGACCACTGGACCCAGCGGATCAACGGTGCTTGCGATCACCTGGATCATCAATTATCCCAAGGGACGCCTGCCGCAGACGCGCAGGCAGAACAAATTCGAGGGATTGTGAATTCGATTCGCCGACGGATAGCGGACTGGCGGGAAAGTTTTGATCTGTAAAGCGCCGAAGCAGCCTTATCTCGCGTGACGTTTCAATTCAGCACAGATCACCCGCAGTGCCGTTCCAATTCGAGAAATGCGGTCAGGATGTCGTCGGCCCACGGGTAGGAGACACCATTAGGATTAAGCGAAACTCCTCGGAGCGCCTATCTGAGTAAAAAAGAACCCGCCCCTCACAAGAGGGACGGGTTTGGCGTGGGTTACGACACCACAACGCCAAAGGAACTGTAAAGTGGCATGGCACAGGCGCGGCGTCCAGCCCTTTGGCGGCGGTCACGCGGCGCGACGTTGGCGGAGGTAGTCGCGCAAGACGCGGGAAAGCTCGCTCGGCGCGTGGTGGGTTAGAGTCGAGTAAATGGCGGTGCGGTTCATTTCGCGGAAGCGGCATTCG